>Ga0256839_1001601_pt1 | contig 27052 bp, 21 predicted proteins | sample 354166metaG_FD_185968 | JGI IMG/M metagenome (GOLD analysis project Ga0256839, IMG submission 185968) | Hydrothermal vent microbial communities from Mid Atlantic Ridge, Atlantic Ocean - 354-166 | ecosystem: Environmental > Aquatic > Marine > Hydrothermal vents | place: Atlantic Ocean: Mid... | reverse complement strand
TGGGTCGGGTTGTCTGTTCATGGGAACGAAAACGGCCCCCCGATCTGGCCCCTGCCTCCGCCGCCGCAGTTGGGGCTCAAACCGGCCTGAGGGCTAGAATGAAGAGTGTCGGGGAGAGGCAGATCCCAGGTGGTTGGTCATGGGGCCTACGTCTATGGCTGCGAACCTCGAAAGAACCGAGCCGGCTGGGTTCGATCTGAAGCCGCGCGAAATCGTGGAGTACCTGAGCCGCTACATCGTTGGCCAGGAGGAGGCAAAGCGCGCCGTAGCCATCGCGATCCGCAACCGGTGGCGGCGGCTGCAGCTCAGCGACAAGGAGCGTGCTGAGGTTACGCCCAAGAACATCCTGATGATCGGCCCCACCGGCGTGGGAAAGACGGAGATCGCCCGTCGCCTTGCTCGACTTCTCAACGCCCCCTTCCTCAAAATCGAGGCGACCAAATTCACCGAAGTCGGCTATGTGGGACGCGACGTGGAGAGCATCATCCGCGACCTTGTCGAAGTGGCCGTTGGCATCGTTCGCGAGGAGGAAATCCGACGAGTCGAGGACGAGGCCCAGCAACGGGCCGAGAACCGGCTCATCGATGCGCTCCTTGGAACGGCGAGCGGGGAATTCGCCGAGAGGGGAACCACGTCGACGTCCGCTCGTGAGCAGATGCGCGACCTGCTCCGCAGGGGCGTGCTTGAGGAGCGACGGGTGCAGATTCGCGTTAGCGGCACCTTCCCGGGGGGAGTCCACGTTTTTCCCCTTGCCGGCATGGAACAGCTCGAAATGGACCTGTCGAACATGCTCGAACGCATCTTGCCCAAACGACCTGAGGTGCGCGAGGTCACCGTTCGCGAAGCGCGCCAGATTTTCCTGGAGGAAGAGCGGGAGAAACTGATCGATAAGAACCGCATTAGCGAAGAGGCGGTGCGGCGAACCGAAGAGACGGGGATCGTTTTCCTGGATGAACTGGACAAGATCTGCGCCACCGGCCGCAGCGGACACGGTCCGGACGTGTCACGCGAGGGTGTGCAGCGCGATCTCCTCCCCCTCGTCGAAGGCACCACCGTCAACACTCGCCATGGCCCCGTCCGGACGGACTATATCCTCTTCATCGGGGCCGGTGCCTTTCACCACGCCAAGCCTTCGGATCTCATGCCCGAGCTTCAGGGTCGGTTCCCGATCCGCGTGGAGCTCTCGGCCCTGACAAGGGACGACTTCCTCCGGATCTTGCGCGAGCCGGAGAGCTCGATCATTCGCCAGTACGAGATGCTGCTACGGACAGAGGACGTGGAACTGGAGTTCACCGACGACGCCCTCGAAACGATCGCCGACATCGCCTATCAGGTGAACCAGACGTCGCAGAACATAGGCGCTCGGCGGTTGCACACGGTCGTCGAGCGCGTCCTGGAAGAGGTGAGCTTCCACGCACCAGACCTCGCCGGGCAACGCATCCGCGTCGATGCCAGCTACGTGCGCAAGCAGCTTGAGGACATCGTCAAGCAAGAGGATCTGTCCCACTTTGTCCTGTAGCCGCTGAGGTGCGGCAGCAACGAGCGATCCAACCGGCCAATGGGCTGTACGACCGTCACACACAGGGTGGAGAGCAGGACGTGACACGGCCGAGCCCTCTGGAACTTCACGGCACAACCGTCCTGTCTGTGCGCAGAGGCAATCAGGTGGCGCTGGGGGCAGACGGACAGGTAACCCATGGGGGTACTATCCTGAAGCCCAACGCAGTCAAAATCCGCAAGTTGCTCGAAGGTACGGTGTTGGTAGGCTTTGCAGGCGCCACGGCAGACGCGTTTGCTCTGCTGGAACGGTTCGAGGCCAAACTGAAGGAGTATCCGGGAAATGTAACGCGAGCTGCGGTGGAGCTGGCCAAAGACTGGCGCACGGAACGGGCGCTCCGCCAGCTTGAAGCCATCCTGGCGGTCGTGGACCGCAAGGTGAGCCTGGTCGTGACGGGGGTAGGTGATGTACTCGAACCTTCGGACGGGGTGATCGCTATCGGCTCTGGAGGACCGATGGCGATGGCAGCGGCTCGCGCCCTGCTTCGACACTCCGATCTCTCCGCCGAAGAGATCGTACGGGAAGCTTTGAGGATCGCCGCGGAGATCGACATCTACACGAACGACTCGATCACGGTAGCCACCTTGGAAAGCGACGTCGCCTAGGGTTATACCCGTTGCGGCGCTGTACCAAGAGCGCTCCGTAGCGGGTAGTCCCCCACGCCGCAGGCTTTCCCTATCTTGCCATGGCACGCTTCCTTGCCTGACCGTGCAGAAAGTTGAACCAGGCATGTCGTGAATCCCTCTTCGCCGCGGGTGGCGTTTCGACCATGGTTCGGCCCGGGGACGGGCCGATAAGACCTGTGGCGACAGAACGAGCACCATGGGCGGGCCACCTGTGACTTCGTTTCGGAGGTGACTTGATGAGCATCCGACATTCGCTCTCCGCGGTTGCGGTAGCGTTGGTGATCGCGGCCAGTCCGGCCTATGGTGGCTGGGCGGAAAAGCTGTTCGAGGAGACGAGCTTTGATTTCGGGACGGTGCCCGGCGGTTTCGACGCCCGTCACAGCTTCGTCGCCCGTAACGTCTACGGCGAGCCGGTTCGGATCGCGGGTTTCATCGTCGCCTGCGGCTGTACCGAGGTGCGGGTGAACAACGTTCGGGTGCGTCCCGATTATCCGAACCAGCGGATCATGCTCGGCGACGACGAACGGATCACGCTTCAGCCCGGCGAGACGGCGACGATCGAAATGGCGCTGGACACCAAGAAGTTCGTGGGGGAACACAAGACCACAGCGGTGACGGTGATCTTCGACCGGCCGTCCTACTCGACGGTGCGGCTTCAGATGGCCGCTTATATCCGCCAGGACGTGGTCACGAACCCAGGAGCGGTGGTGTTCGGCACGCTGGATCAGGGCAAGCCGGCGACGCGTGAGCTGGAGATCGAGTATGCCGGCGGGTACGACTGGCGGATCACCACCATCCAATGGAATCCGGACCTGTTCGATCTTACGGCCACCGAATCGTACCGGCGGAATCGCCGGGTCGGCTATCGGATCAAGGTGAGTGTGAAGCCGAATGTCCCCCCTGGGCGAATCCGCGAGACGATCATCGTGCGGACGAACGATCCGTCCACGCCGGAGATTCGCATCCCCGTCGATGCGACCATTGTCGCTGCGGTGACGGTGACCCCCAGCACGGTTGCTTTGGGGAACGTGAGCGTGGGAAGGGAGGTGAAGAAGACGATCATTGTCCGTGGGCGCGAAGCGTTCCGGATCACTGCGGCACGGAGCTCTTCGCCTGCCGTGAAGATCGATTTCTCCAGGGAGCGCCGAGCGGCGATCCATATGGTTAACCTCCGGTTTGTGCCTGCCGAGACCGGCGATCATGAGGCGCTCATCGAGCTGGAAACGGACAGGGATGGTCCACCGCTTCGGGTGACGCTCCGAGCCCATGTGACGCCTTAGAGCGTCGGTTTCTCCTCCGCAGCCTCCGGGACCGCGCACTGTGCTGCCAGCGCGCGGTCCTTTTTTGCGCGCGCCACTGCGCCGCCAAGGGGGCCTTCGCGTTTCCAGGGCGCCGCCCGGGCCAACGACCCGCCGGTGGCTTCCCGAGCCGCTGGCAAGCCCGTCTTCTGAGCAACAGCGCTGGGCTGTGGCCGGAACCGGCCTCAACAGGCAGGCGATGGGGAAGTATCTCCACGCTCGGTCTACTCCTCAACGAACCTGCCGGTGCTCAAGGACAGCAATCCTCTGAAGCCCCTCTGTCCCTGCGGTGCTCCTCTGGCGGGTCAGGATCCAAACCCGCCACAGAGACGGAGAGGACACAGGGCTTCGTTGTTGGCTCTCTGTGTTCTCTGTGTGTTTATCGTGTTCCCCCTGCAGCCGACCAGGGCGCTTCGCTGCTGGAACTTCCGCGTTGATAACTCTCCGACCCGCCTTCGTCAGAATCGGTACGGCCATCTTTAACTCACCTCCTGCGCACGGATCCGTCCAGTATGCCTTCCGGCGCCGTTCGGCTTCTCGGCGCGTTGTCAGACAGAGCCAGGTGCTCTGCTGCCGCAAATGGTGCCCGTGGCGCAGGTGTCGCGGCCCGATCGGTGTGGGCCAGTGCGCAGCGGACCGCGATGCACCCGGCGCACTTGGCCGCCTTTGCGCGTTTGGCCCACCACAGACCGAAGGAGCGGCGTTTTTGCCCCCTCGCTGGGGGCGCGACTCGCGAATCGGCCGGAACGGGCGGTGCTACGATTACGGTGATGGCCGGCGACGGATTGGGACAGTGTGTGATGACCAAGAACATGCGAAGGACGCTTCCGGAGCAGCACACTTCGATGCCGTTGGACGTGGTCCTCTATGATGCGACCGGGCAGGCCGCGGAACTGCGTTCCTTGGTCACCCGCCCCACCCTGCTGATTCTGCTTCGGCACTTGAACTGAGTGAGTTGCCAGGACCACCTGGTCCAGGTGGAGGAGGCAAGCGAGCAGTTCCGCAGACGACGGGTGGACGTGGTGGCGGTCGGCTTTGGCACGCCGGAGCAGCTCACAGAGTGGACTCCGGTCCGCCCGATCTCGCTTCCCGTGCTGGTCGACCCCGAACGCAAGCTCTATGCGGCGCTAGGGCTGGGGCGCACCTCGCTTCTGGCACTCCTGCGCCCGGGCGTCATCGCCCACTACCTGCGCCTTTTCAAACGGTGGGGGCGGCCGCGGAAACCGCAGCAGGATCCCTGGCAACTCGGCGGGGACTTCCTTGTCGATCCGTCCGGACGGGTCCTCTGGGCCTACAGAAGCAAGAATCCGGCCGATCGGCCGAGCATCACCACGCTCCTCCAGGCCATCGACCGCTGCCTCGGCCAAACCGGCGGATCTTGATGGGCCCGCGCGGACGCCCAGGGCGCCGGCCATCGGGCTGCGGAATTCGGTAAAATGAAAGCGTTGGACTAACATTTCGGTGGGAGTTGGACGAGCGGAGCAGAGCACATGGCCCTTTCTGCCCGTGCGCACTATGCGTGCATCGCGTTGCTGGATCTGGTGGCGCAGCTCCAGCAAGGGCGGCAACAGCCGGTCACGGTGCATGAGATTTCCAGGAGGCACGGGGTGTCCCATCCGTTCTTGCGGCAGATCATGAACCGCTTGCGCGCGGCCGGACTGGTCACCAGCGCACGCGGCAGCGGAGGGGGCTATCAGCTTGTCGTGCCACCCGAAGAACTCACCCTCAAGCGTGTGCTCGATGCGGTCGGGGAATCATGGGAACTGAGAGCCGACGAGGGTGGTGAAATAGCCAGTGTGGCTCACGACGTGCTCGGCCGCACCTGGGAAGAGCTGAACTGCAAGCTCGCGGAACAGCTCGATGGGGTTAACTTCGCGGACCTGGCCGAGCAGTACCTGGCAGCCATCACCGAGGGGAAGGAGACGCCCGACTGGGTGATCTGAGATGACGGATCGATTCGAGCTATGGTCGCCGGCGGATGAGTTCGTTGCCAGCACCGGCCCCCTCGTTTTACACGAAGATCGGCACTGCCTGGTCCTCTGGAAGCCACCACGCATGCCCACAGTGGGCGATGAGTCCGACGATCCAACGGTGCTCGACTGGGCCAGGCGATATATCAAACAGAAGTACGCCAAGCCGGGCAATGTCTATCTGGGCGTCGTCCATCGTCTCGATCGACCTGTTTCCGGTGCCGTCCTGCTGGCGCGGACCAGCAAGGCGGCGCGGCGGCTGACGGAGCAGTTCCGCACCGGCACCGTGCAGAAGACGTACTGGGCGGTGGTCGAGGGGCGGCCGCGCCAACGCGAGGGGGAACTCGTGCATTGGCTCGTCAAGGACCGCAGAAGGAACGTGGTCCGAGCGTACCCGAGCGAAACGCCCGGGGGCAAGCTCGCCGTCACCCGCTATCGAACTCTTGCCATCCGCCAACGACTGGCACTGCTCGAAGTCCATCCCATAACCGGCCGTGCCCATCAGATTCGGGTGCAGCTATCGGCTGGGGGGCTTCCGATCCTTGGCGACACCAAGTATGGCGCACGCCGCCAGTTCGGGCGCGCAGTCGCCCTCCATGCGCGGGAGCTGCAATTCGAGCACCCGGTGGAGTCGAGGAGGATCAGCGTTGTCGCTCCGTTGCCGGCCACCTGGACCGGATTCCGTGCCCTTCTGAGGGAGGTTCTGGGGGGCGCACCGAGCGAGCCCGCCGGTTAGACCGAGACGAAACCGGGGCGCCGGCCTGGCCCGGGCCACATCCGCTTCACCTGGCGCTCTCCGTCAGTCTTACCCACGCGCAACCCGGCTTTCTTGCAGCAGCCGCCGGAAGCGTCCGCTGGCTCCGGCGGAACCCTTGCGTTCCGTTGTTATGCCACCACCACGGGTTAAGCGGGTTGACCACCGGCTCCTGGTGTCCGAGGTGCGGCGGCGTTTGCTACGGCGGACACGCTCTCCTGATTTGGGCGCGAAACCGATACCTCGCCGCCCGGTCGCGCCGCTTTCGGCTCACCGCACCCGCCTCCCCGTGCCGATGCTGGCAGTAGAGAGAGCCTGCGGTTGACAACTGCGGTCGCCGTCCGTACGACGGCTGCCAGCAGTTCTGAATCTGAACGCAAAGGATGCGCTCACGATGTTCCGGGGACACGGGCACAAGCTGGCCGTATGTTTTGCAGCCCTCGATCTGGGCGTGACCGGCTGCTGGTGGGTCGCGGCCTATCTACTCCGGTTCAATTCGGGGCTCTGGGATGCGCCCCTGGGCGTGCCGCCGTTCGATCTCTGTGTGCGTGCCCTCCCCTCTGTGCTGCTCCTGGCCGCCGTAGCTTTTTATGTGAGCGGTCTGTACGAGGTGCATCGGCTGAAGACGGCCGCGCAGGAGCTGGGTAGCGTGCTGAAGGGAAACGCGCTGCTCTTCCTGCTGCTGGTGACGGTCACGTTCTACAAGCGAGACCCGTACGAGTCGCGGCTGGCTCTGGGGCTCTTCGCGGCGGGCAATGCGTGTTCGCTCCTGCTCTTCCGTCGTGTTGCGTGGGCATTCGTGCATCGGATGCGCCGCATCGGGTTCAACCCTACCGGCGCGGTGATCGTGGGTAGCGGTCGGGCCGCTCAGCGTCTGGCACGGACGCTGGAGAAGAATAGTTGGACCGGTATCCGCGTGCTCGGTTTTGTCGACGACCGGCCGCAGCAGAAGGTGGCAGGCCGTCCTGTCTTGGGCCCCCTGGCGAGGCTGCGTGAGATTGTGGCCGATCACAATGCCGCATACGTGTTCATTGCCCTCCCCCTCGACCGATTCGCGGAATTGCGCCAGGTTGTCCGGCAGCTTGCCGACGTGTGTGTCGAAGTCCGGCTTGTGCCCGACCTCCCCAACCTCCCCGTGTGCAACCTGTCTGTAGGGGAACTGGACGGCGTCCCGGTGATCAATATGCGCGAGAACCCCCACGAGGGGATCAACCGAGCGATCAAACGCGTGATTGACATCGTGGTGGCCTCGACCGCCCTGGTGATCCTCTCTCCTTTGATGTTGCTCATCGCCGTCCTGATCAAGTTGACCAGCCCTGGGCCGGTCCTTTATCGACAGGTTCGAGCCAGCATCGGGGGCAAGCCGTTCGAGATCCTGAAGTTCCGCACGATGGTGGTGGATGCGGAGAAAGAGACAGGGGCCGTGTGGGCTCAGAAGAACGACCCTCGCTGCACCTGGCTGGGCCGCATCCTGCGCCGCACCAGCCTGGACGAACTGCCCCAGCTCATCAATGTGCTGAAGGGGGACATGAGTATCGTAGGGCCCCGCCCCGAACGCCCCGTCCTGATCGAGAAGTTCAAACACTCCATCCCCAACTACATGCTGCGGCATGTGGTTAAGGCGGGGATCACGGGCTGGGCCCAGGTCAACGGTTGGAGGGGGAACACATCGCTGCGGAAACGGGTGCAGTACGACCTCTACTACATCGCGCACTGGTCCATCTGGCTGGACCTGCGCATAATGCTGTTGACGCTCATTCGCGGCATGACGCACAAGAACGCGTACTGAGCAGTGGATTCGCACTCCGGATCCTTCTGAGGCGGCCCCGTGGTCCGTCTGGTTGGAGCGGGCAAGAGCGCCGGGTCCTTCCGCTCGTCAGGGGGGCCGACCATGCCCCTGTTTCTGGAGCAGGATTCCGCGTCGCGTGAGCAAACCGGTTGCCGATAGCTGGAAGAACGTCGCTGGGGTTGTCTCGTCGAACGGACGGCCCCGTCGTTCGGGCTCGACACGCGACGAACCGATCCGGAACGCTCGCTCCCAAAGGGCAATCGGTCGCGTTGACCCGGCATCCTAGAATTGCTGGTTGCATCATCGCAATAGTGGCAATTTGCTGGTCAAGGGAGATAGGGTCGTGGCACAGGCAGTCGAGCGGTGGACGATCGAACCCCACGGTGGTCGATTGGTTGAGCGGGTGGCAACGGGGGAGGAGGCGGAGGAGCTGACGCGCGAGGCGGCTTCGTTGCCGCGACATGTGCTGTCCCAGCGAGAGCTGTGCGATCTGGAGATGATCGCCATCGGTGCGTTCAGCCCCCTGGACGGATTTATGACATCCGAGGATTACTCGCCCTGCGTGGAGAGCATGCAACTGGCCGACGGTGTGCTCTGGCCCATGCCCGTGACGTGCAGCCCGAGGCAGGGAGAACTGGACGGGGGCATCAAAGAGGGGGCCAAGATCGCTCTGGTAGACGAAGGGGGGCGACTCAAGGGGATCATGGAGGTCCACGAGATCTACCGGCGCGACATGGGCCGCGAAGCGAAACTCACCTTTGGGACAGACGACGAGAACCATCCAGGGGTCGCTCAGATTTACGCCCACGGCGAGACGCTGATCGGGGGGCCTGTCACGCTGCTCGAGTTCCCCGATCGGATCGCTCGTCCCGACCTGTACCGACGACCGGCGGAACTCCGTGAGCTGTTTGTCGAACGCGGCTGGAAGCGGGTCGTGGCGTTCCAGACGCGTAACCCGATTCACCGCGCGCACGAGTACCTAACGAAGTGTGCCCTGGAGATCGTCGACGGCCTGCTACTCCATCCGCTTGTCGGGCAGACGAAAAGCGACGATGTTCCGGCGGACGTGCGGATTCGCTGCTATGAAGTCATGTTGGACAACTACTACCCGGCGGACCGCACGGTGCTGAGCCTGCTGCCGGCCAGCATGCGGTACGGGGGGCCGCGCGAGGCGGTGCTTCATGCGATCATGCGAAAGAACTACGGATGCACTCACTTCATCGTCGGACGTGACCACGCCGGCGCCCGTCGCCCGGATGGCAAACCCTACTACGGGTCGTACGACGCCCAGAAGATCTTCGACGAAATCGACAGTCAGGAGCTGGGCATCACGCCGCTCTTCTTCGAACACACGTTCTACTGCCGCAAGTGCCAGGGCATGGCCAGCTACAAGACGTGTCCGTGTGGTGATGAGCACCGCTTGATCCTGTCCGGCACGAAGGTCCGGCAGATGCTTCGAGAAGGTAAAATGCCACCGCCGGAGTACACGCGTCCTGAGGTGGCGCAGATTCTGATCGAAGCGTACCAGAACCAGGGGTAGCCTCGGGTTGACAGAGTCGACCGCGACAGAAACGGGCGGCCGCCCGCGCAAGCGGTGGTGGCAGCGGATTGGCCCAGGGCTCGTGACGGCATGCGTTGTGATCGGCCCGGGCAGTGTGCTGACCAGCTCCAGCACGGGCGCCCGGTACGGCTTTGCGATGAACTGGGTGGTCGTGGTGGCCGTCCTGTTTATGATGGCCTACACGACCATGTCTGCCCGACTGGGGGTGGTAACCTCCGAGACAACGGGAACGATCGTCGCCCGCTACTTCGGCCGGTGGCTGTCTGTGCTGATTGGGTGCGCGGTCTTCTTCATCGCATCGGCGTTCCAGTTCGGCAACAATTTGGGGGTACATTCGGCCATCCAGCCGTTCTGGCCTTCGGTCGTGCCACTGTTGCTCCTTAATCTGTTGACCCTCCTGTTCTTGTTCGGCTTTCAGAACCTCTACCGCGCGGTCGAGCGGCTCATGATGGTCCTTGTGGCCACGATGCTGGCTGCCTTCGCGCTTAACCTTGGCTTCGCCAGGCCAGATCCGGTCGCCTGGCTACGGGGGTTCATCCCGACCATTGACTGGCCCCCTGACATCGCTTTGCTCGGCCTGATCGGGACCACATTCGTGATCACCGCCGCCTATTACCAGTCCTACCTGGTGAAGCAAAAAGGGTGGGGCGAGGAGGACGTCGAAGATAGTCTGCGCGATGCACGGATCGGGGCGATGATCATGGCGGTGATCACGCTGATGATCATGGGGACGGCAGGCGCGGTATTGCGAGGGGCCAAACTGGCCGATGTGGCCGACGTGGCACGTCAGCTCGAACCTCTCTTCGGCAAGGCGGGACAGGCGATCTTCTGTGCGGGGCTCTTCGCCGCGGCCTATTCCTCTTTTCTGGTGAACTCCATGATCGGCGGGTTCATCCTCGCCGACGGGCTCGGCCTGGCCAGACGTCCCGATTCGTTCATCGCCAGGCTCTTCACTGCGGTCGTCCTGCTCACCGGCATGGGCGTCGCCCTCTACGTCATTTCGACAGGCACCAAGCCGGTAGGAGCGATCGTGGCTGCACAGGCGGTAACCGTTGTTGCCTCCCCGCTCATGGCGGCCATTCTGCTCTGGGCGTGCAACTCGCCCCGCGTCGTGGGCGCAAGACGCCCCTCCTTGCTGATGAACCTGGTGGCGGCGGTCGGGTTCGTGGTGCTGCTTGCCATGGCCTGCCACATCGCAGTCGACCGCGTCTGGCCTGCGCTCGCCGGTTTACTTCGTGCGGCCGGCTCAGGTGGATCGAGCTGACGGCTGCCGTCGGTACCGGGAGCTGGGCCGCGCCTAGGAACCCGATGTGCCTGCCCCGCGCGGGCACTTGCTATCGGTTGCTGCGGGGCATTAGTTCCGCTGCCTAGCCCGACTGGCCACGACTTGTTAAACTGCTTGGTGGAGTTCCCGCCAGCTTTCACGCCGGGCTTTCTCCCGTGGCGGGCGCAGGCCGCGTGGGAGAGCCGGCAAACGCCCCTACCGGAAACGGCTGCTCGTGAACCTCTGGCCGGGCCACAAGGTGGTTATCCATGCATGGGCTCTTCCTCTGTCTGGCACTTGTCGTTCCGGCTGAGCAAGACCCGCCGGACTTCGTGCAGGACGTGCGCCCCATCCTGGAGCGCCATTGCTTCCGATGCCACAGCTCCGCGAACGCTCGCTCCAGCCTCCGCCTGGATAGCCCGCGAGGCATTCGCCAAGGGGGTAACCGGGGACCTGTGCTGAAGCCGGGCAATAGCTCAGAAAGTCTCCTGATCCGCGCCGTTACCCTCGGTATCGACGGCACGCGCATGCCTGCACAGGGTCAGCCCTTGTCGAAGTCCGAAATCGATCTTCTCCGCCGCTGGATTGATAGCGGTGCTGCGATGCCGAAGGACGAGTCGGCTGGCCCAGAAGTGCAGCACTGGGCGTTCCAGCCGGTTCGGTTCGTGCCGCCGCCGCACACGGCGTTCACAGGGTGGTGTCGTAACCCCATCGATGCGTTCATCGCGCATCGGTTAGAGCGACGGGGGATTGCTCCTTCCGAGGAGGCCGGTCGACGGACGTTGATTCGTCGGGTGTGGCTGGACGTGCTCGGTTTGCTCCCGGATCCGGAGGACGTGGACGCCTTTGTGGCGTCGAAACGTCCGGACGCGTTCGAGCGGATGCTGGATCGGGCGCTGGCTTCGCCCCACTACGGCGAGCGATGGGGGCGACACTGGCTGGACCTGGCCAGGTACGCCGACAGCCATGGCTACACGATCGACGGGCCCCGTTCGATCTGGCCGTACCGCGACTGGGTTATTCACGCCCTGAACGAAAACAAGCCGTTCGATCAGTTCGTTATCGAACAGATTGCGGGCGATCTGCTCCCCGGTGCCACCAGGGACCAGATCGTTGCCACGGGGTTCCACCGCAATACGCTGATCAACCAGGAGGGGGGCACGGATCCCGAGGAGTTCCGAGTTAAAGCAATCGTTGACCGGGTCAACACGACCGGAACGGTCTTCCTCGGACTGACGATCGGCTGTGCTCAGTGCCACGAGCACAAGTACGACCCGATTTCCCAGCGGGAGTACTACGAGCTGTTCGCCTTTTTCAACAGTGACGATGAGCCCACTCTGCGACTGCCCACACCCGACCAGGAGATCCGGTTGCGTCAACTGGAAGGGGAGCTCGTTCAGCTTCGTAGCCGGTTGCAGCAGCGGCAATCGGCTGTGCGCCTCGCATTCTTGACTGCGGCGCTGTGGGATTCGGGGGGCATCTTCGGTGCCTTACTGACGGATTTGCAGGCGCGGTTGGTTGTGGGGCAGTTCAAGGGGGGCGCTGCTGCCGACCCGATACTCCGCGAGCTGGCCAAACAGGTCAGGCAGGTGGAGCAGGAAAGGGCCGGGCTGCTCAAAAAGATTCCGACCACGCTTGTGCTTCGCAAGCGCGCGCGGCCACGCGAGACGTACGTGATGATTCGCGGCGACTTTCTCCGCCGGGGTGCGAAGGTTGAGCCGAGTACCCCCTCGGTGTTGCCGCCGCTGAAGCCGCGCGGCGACCGGCCGGATCGGCTCGACCTAGCCCGCTGGCTGGTGTCTCCGGACAATCCGCTGACGCCCCGCGTGACGGTCAATCGCGTCTGGCAACGCTATTTCGGTAGGGGGATTGTCGAGACGGAGAACGACTTCGGCACGCAGGGGGCACGGCCCAGCCACCCAGAACTGCTCGACTGGCTCGCCTGGACCTTTGTCCAGTCCGGGTGGGATCTGAAGCGGCTCCACCGGCTCATCTTGAGCTCCGCGACCTATCGCCAGCGGTCCGACTGGCGGCCGGAGCTTGTCGAAGTGGACCCAACGAACAAGCTGCTGGCCCGCCAAAATCGGCTGCGGGTGGAAGCGGAGGTCATCCGCGACATCTCGCTCTGTGCCGCCGGGCTGCTTACCTATCGGATCGGGGGACCCGGCGTCTACCCGCCTCAGCCGGAAGGCATCTACCGGTTCACCCAGGTCAAGAAGCCCTGGCCCGAAAGCAAGGGGGCGGACCGATACCGCCGAGGGCTTTACATCTACTTCTGGCGGTCGAGTCCTTACCCGTTCTTGATCACCTTCGATGCCCCCCGTGCGACCACGACCTGCACCCGTCGGGTCCGCTCAAACACACCGCTGCAGGCGTTGATGCTCGCGAACGACATCGTCTTCATCGAGGCCGCTCGCGCACTGGCCGCGCGCTCTTTCCGCGTCTGCGACGGGTCTCCCGAGGCGCTTGCCCGCGCCATGTTTCGGTTCGCTCTGTGCCGGCCCCCCGACGATTACGAGCTCAACCAGTTGGTGGAGTTCTTCGTCAGCCAGGCAGAGGAGTTCCGCAGCGATCCACAAGCGGCCACCTTATTTGCGGGCGAATTGCCGCGGGGTGATCTGGACCTGCCCCAGGCGGCTGCCGCGGTGGCTACGGCACGGGTCATCCTGAACCTGGATGAATTCATCACGAGAGAGTAGCTATGGAGCGCGAAGCTGCCATCCAGGGGAAGAACGGCTTTGTGTTGCTCGCAAGGCGTCATTTTCTGCAGGAGTGCCCTCTGCGCCTGGGGGCAATGGCCCTCTTCCACTTGCTCCTTCGTGAGGGGCTGGCGCAGGCTCAGTCGACCAATCCCCTGGCCCCCAAACCGCCGCACTTTAAACCGCGTGCGAAGGCGGTGATCTACCTGTTTATGGCCGGGGGGCCCAGCCACCTGGAGCTGTTCGACTACAAGCCTGTGTTGCAGAGGCTGGACGGGCAGACGGTTCCTGAGTCGTACGTCAAGAACAAGCGGTTTGCGTTTCTGAAGAAGGACGCCAAGCTGCTCGGAACACGCCGTCGGTTCTACCGGTGGGGTGAGTGTGGTGCAGAGATCAGTGAGTTGCTTCCGGAGATCGGCAAGATCGCCGATGATCTCTGCATCATTCGAAGCATGGTTACCGACGTATTCAATCACGGACCGGCCAAGCTGTTCATGAACACCGGGTCCACGCAATTCGGTCGTCCCAGCATGGGGGCCTGGGTGACGTATGGCCTTGGGAGTGCGTCGTCCGATTTACCTGGGTTCGTCGTGCTTCAGTCTGGTCCGCGCGGCCCACGTGGCGGTGCTCCTCTCTGGGGAAGCGGGTTTCTTCCCACTACGTATCAGGGGGTGCCGTTTTTGTCCGGGCCCGAGCCGATTCTCGATCTCGCGAACCCACCGGGTGTGTCACGGCAACGACAGGCGGCGTTCATCCAGCGTGTCAACGCGCTTAACCGCCACCGGCTCAATCTCGTAGGCGATCCGGAAATCGCCACTCGGATCGCCCAGTACGAGATGGCGTTCCGCATGCAGGTAGCTGCGCCGGAGCTGATGGACCTCAGCGGCGAGGACCGGCGCACACTGGAGATGTACGGCGTCGAGCCCGGGAAGCCGTCGTTCGCTGCCAATTGTTTGCTCGCCCGCCGTCTCGTGGAGCGCGGCGTTCGCTTCGTTCAGCTCTACCACACCGACTGGGATCACCACGGTAACCGGGGGCTTGATCTGGGCGAAGGGCTGGAGCGGATCTGCCGCGAGGTGGATCGTCCGGCTGCTGCTCTGGTGCGTGACCTCAAGCAGCGTGGGCTGCTGGACGAGACGATCGTCATCTGGGGAGGTGAGTTCGGACGTACCCCCATGGGCGAGCCGCGCGAGACCCTGGGGCGCGATCACCACATCGACGGCTTTTCCCTGTGGCTTGCCGGTGGGGGGATCAAGCCTGGGCTCACCTACGGTGCCACGGATGAGCTCGGGTTCTACGCGGTCGAGAATCCCGTCCACGTCCATGATCTCCACGCCACCATCCTGCACCTGCTCGGGATTGACCACACCCGCCTCACCTTCCGGTTCCAGGGACGCGATTTTCGATTGACCGACATCGGCGGAAACGTGGTGCACGATATCATCGCGTGAGCGGGGGCAATCAGAACCCTACGTGTGAGCTCCGGCACGACCTGCGAAAGCGCTCGCGGCCACATAGCCGACGGCGCCATGCCCAAGAACGCGCGCAGGATGCTACGCCCGTGCTCACCGGTCGTTTCACGCCCAGAACTGTTTGTTTCAGACTGCCCGCTATACTGGAGTTGCTGTAGCACACCCGGCTTAGCGTTCCTTCGGTTGAGGAGAAGAATGATCGGACAGGTTGGCGATCTGAGTCGCAGAGCGTTTCTCGGTACTGCGGCTGCGCTGGCCCTGGCGCCCCACCGTTTCGCCCGCTCCGCAGACGAGACACGCAACTTCCTCTACGTTGCTTGCCCGGGCATCCGGAACTACCTGCAGTTCGGTGGGGCGGGCATCCTCGTCTTCGACATGGACAATGGGCACCGCTTCGTGCGCCGGATCGAGACGGCGGCGAGCCGTGTTCCCAAGCCCGAAAACGTCAAGGGGATCTGCGCCAGCGTTCGTACGCGACGACTTTACTTCACCACCCTTACCCGACTCTATTGCGTTGACCTGCTCACCGATCAGACGCTTTGGGGAAAAGCGTACGAAGGGGGCTGTGACCGGATGGCCATCCATCCGAGCGGGCAGAGGCTGTATGTGCCGAGTTTGGAAAAGGACCACTGGCACGTGGTGGACGCCGACGGCAACGTCGTACGCCGGGTGCAGTTTTCGGAGCCGAAGGGGGCTCACAACACAATCTGCGCCCTGGACGGTTCGCGCGTTTTCCTGGCCGGTCTCCGGTCGCGGTGGCTGCATGTGCTCGAGACACGTTCCAATCAGGTTGTGCACAAGGTGGGACCGTTTGGTGCGCCGATCCGCCCGTTCACGATCAACGGCCAGGCCACACGTTGCTACTGTTGCGTTAACGGGTTGCTGGGCTTCGAGATTGGGGACATCGAAACGGGCAGGTTCGTGCGTCGAGTGGAAGTGCGTGGCTTCAAGAAGGGGCCGGTGAAGCGGCACGGCTGTCCCAGCCACGGCATCGGCATGACCCCGGACGAAAAAGAGATCTGGGTGGTTGACGCCCACAACCAGGCCGTGCATATCTTCGCCGTGGACGGGGACCGCGTCGAACAGGTCCACAGCCTCACCGGGCTCCGCGAGCAGCCTGGCTGGGTTACTTTCTCCCTCGACGGACGCTATGCCTATCCTTCCACGGGAGAAGTCATCGACACGAGGACGCGCGAGGTGGTCGCCGCTTTGTTTGATGAGACCGGCCGAGAAGTGCACAGCGAGAAGATGGTTCAGGTCGTTTTTCGCGGTGGCGAGCCGATCGCGGCAGGGGATCAATTCGGCATCGGGCGGCGCGGATGACCAGCGGCGGGATCACCGCAGCAGATGACCTGCTGGGCTGCCCGTACTGTCGAACGGGGGATATGCCTCAGCTTCGCCTCTTGGAAATGGGGGTGGGAACCCGAAGACCCGGCTAACGGAGAGGACGCTCGAACCTGTGGCGCAGGCTGTTCTTGCACCGATCAAGATCCGGACCCGTCCGGAAGAGTTCCGCGTGCAGGAGGTGACGTCGCTACAGCCTTCCGGGGGGGCTTATGCGGTCTACTTGATGACGAAACGCTCCATAGGCACCCTGGAAGCGATCGAGCGTATTTGTCGGCGGTGGAGGCTGCCGGGGCGCCGGGTTGGCTACGGCGGTCTTAAGGACCGGCACGCGCTGACTGATCAGTACATCACCATTTTGCGGGGGCCGAAGAAACACCTCACTTTGCCGGGGATCAAGCTGCTCTATTTGGGCCAGGCCCCTGAGCGGATCACCTCTCGCCACGTGTTAGGCAATCGCTTCGAGATTCTGGTGCGTGGCATCGACGGCACACTGCGCGAGCATATGGAGTCCCGCTTGCACGGCGTACGAGGGGACGGCTTTCCAAACTACTTCGGTTACCAGCGGTTCGGCTCGGTGGGTGTCAGTGGCGAATTCATTGCTAAGGCATGGATGCAGGGGGATTACGAGCGGGCGTTATGGCTGGCGTTGGCCGAAGAGTCTCCTTCCGACAGCGCCCGTGAGCGGGAGCAAAAGGAGCAACTCAGGCGGCACTGGCGGGACTGGGCCACATGCTGCGAGGTGCTTGCTCGGTCGCACAGGCGGAGCATCGTCTTTTACCTGCGCGATCACCCGGAGGATTTCCGAGGAGCTTTTGCTCGCTTGCGACGCGACTTGCGCGCGCTCTACCTATCGGCCTACCAGAGCTATCTGTGGAACGAGGTGGTGTGCCGGTTTCTGGAGCGGCGCTTGGCCGACGAGCAGCGCCTGGAGTTGAGGCTCCGCGTGGGCCGTCTGGTGTTTCCAACAGAGTTCCCCGAAGAGCTGCGGACTGTTGCCGAGGACCTCGCGTTCCCTCTACCCTCGGCGCGCATCGAACCGCAGGGCGAGTACGGGGCGATTCTTGCTGAGGTGCTGGCGGAAGAGGGGCTTGAGCTACGGCAGCTTCGGAGCCGTCATATCCGGGACGTCTTTTTCGCCCGGGCGAAGCGGCGGGTGTTCGTTCGTCCGCAAGAGCTGTCGTGGACATGGGAGGAGGACGAGGGAGAATCGGGACGATTTCGGGTGTGGTTGCGCTTTTTCCTGCCCGCTGGCTCTTATGCCACGGTGTTACTGCAAAGTCTTACGGTGCTGCCCGTTCGCGGGCGGGCGGGTGCGGAAGGCTGAACATCCTGATGCGGCCTGGCTCGGTCGCTCAACGCCGCCATCTCGTCGTGCGATTCGCCGGTTCATTCGATTCGCCTTGGGTGATCGGGAAGGGTCGGTTAGGATCGCCTGCGGGAGCAAAGGAGTGCGGTCGATGAGAGTGGCCCTCGTCCACGACTGGTTGTTTCAAATGCGCGGCGGGGAGCGGGTGCTCGAGGAGCTGGTCCGCTTGTTCCCGGAGGCAACGGTCCATGTCCTGTTCCACCGCCCGGGGCGGTTATCACCTATCCTGGAGGCTGTCCCGAAACGGGCAAGCCACCTGAATCGACTGCCCATGGTGGACCACTACTACCGCTATTTGTTACCCCTGTACCCGCTAGCGGTGCGTTCGCTGAAGGTTTCGTCCGACGCGGATCTGGTGATTAGCTCCAGCCACTGCGCGGCCAAGGCTGTGCCGGTTCCCGAAGGCGTGCCACACGTCTGCTACTGCCATACTCCGGCCCGGTACCTGTGGGGGCATGGCTCCGATTACTTCGGAAAGGCGCACGGCCTCCTCCGTCCGCTCCTGGACCGGCTCCGCTCGTGGGATCTTGCCACTTCCGATACGGTCACTCTTTTCTTGGCAAATAGTCACACGGTCCGGGACAGGATTCGTGCATGGTACGGTAGGCGGGCCATTGTGGTGCCCCCGCCTGTGGACGTGGAGTTCTACCGCCCCCTTGGCGTGGGGCGGGAGTCGTTCTTCCTTGCAGCCAGCGCGTTCGTCCCGTACAAGCGTTTGGATCTGGCGATCCGCGCCTGCGAGCGGTTGCGGCGCCGGTTGGTCGTTGTGGGGGATGGCCCGGAACGGCGCCGCTTGCAGCGTCTTGCAGGGAGGTGGACGACTTTCGTGGGGTGGGTGGATGAGAGCGAGCTCCGGCGGTTATACAACCGCTGCAGGGGGCTGATTTTCCCGGCATTGGAGGATTTCGGCATTATCCCGGTGGAGGCTCAGGCCTGCGGCGCGCCCGTCATTGCTTATGGCAAGGGGGGAGCGACCGAGACGGTGGTGCCACCGGAGGCGGGGGTTCAGCCCACTGGGGTGTGGTTTGAGGAACAAACGGTGGAGAGTTTGTGCGCTGCCATCGAGCGTTTCGAGCGGTTGGAGCGCTGGTTTGACCCGGCGGCTCTACGGGCAAACGCGCTGCGCTTTTCTCGGCACCGGTTCCGGGAGGCGATGAAACGGGTGGTGACGGCTGTTCTGAATGGCCGGATCGAGCGGCTCTTCGACGGCTTCGCCGCCGCAGCGGTGAGGCGGGCGGCCTGACCGGTAAGTGCACTGTCCCGCTGTCCGGCATCCGCGCCCTCACGCAGCCGGTTCGTGGGGCAGTCCGTCGTCCGACTCCTCTTGTTTCATCGCGAGCCACTCCTCCAGGGTAAGGAGCACCTCCCGCGCCTGACTGCCGTTGTATTCGCCCACGATGCCGTCTTCGGCCATGTAATCGATCAACCGGGCGGCTCGGCCGTAGCCGATGCCGAGGGCGCGCTGGAGGAGGGAGGTCGAGCCGCGTCGTTCGCGAAGAACGATCTCCACCGCTTCCTCGTACAGAGGGTCACGCTCCTTGGCGAGTTGCGCGCGTCGCTTTTCCCCCTTACTCTTCCTCGAAAGCTGGACCAGCTCCTTGCTGTACTGAGGTTCGTACTGCTCGAGGAATTCGACCACCCGTTCGATTTCCTGGTCGCTCACGAAGGTTCCTTGAGCGCGGACGGTCTGGCTGGTCCCAGGGATCAGGAAGAGCATGTCGCCGTTACCGAGGAGCTTTTCGCCGCCCATCTCGTCCAGTACCACACGGCTGTCCGATCGGCTGGAGACCTGGAAGCAGATCCGCGCCGGCAGGTTGGACTTGATGAGTCCGGTGATCACGTCCACGGTCGGCTTTTGAGTCGCCACCACGAGGTGGATTCCCACGGCCCGGGATTTCTGTGCAAGGCGGATAATGTGGGATTCGATTTCCTTGGGCGCCGTCATCATCAGGTCAGCCATCTCATCGGCAAAGATCACGATGTACGGCATGTGCGTCGGGATCTGCGCCTTGTCGGCTTCGTCCGTGACCTGGAGCCGCCGGTAGATTTCCTCGGCTCCCAGGCGGTTGTACGCCTTCAAGTGCCGGACACCGGCTCGGGCAAGGAGGTCGTAGCGTTCCTCCATCTTGTCGACCGCCCAGGACAGCAGCGCCTCGGCTTTGGACATATCGGTCACGACGGGGTGCATCAGGTGGGGGATGCGGCGGTACTGAGAGAGCTCCACCAGCTTCGGATCGATCATCAGGAGCCGCACTTCATCCGGGGTACGCGTCATCAGCACGGACAGGATCAGGGCGTTCAAGCAGACCGACTTTCCGGTTCCTGTGCGTCCGGCGATCAGCAGGTGCGGCATTTGGGTGAGGTCGTAGATCAGGGGATTGCCTTTCACGTCCTTGCCCAGAAACAGCGGGATCTCCATCTTTTTTGCTTTTTGGAGGCAGCCCTGGATAACCTCCTTGAGTCGCACGAACTGGCGGCGGGGATTGGGCACTTCGACACCGACGGTGTCCTTGCCCGGAATAGGGGCGACTACGCGGACGCTGGCTGCCTTGAGTGCGATGGCCAGATCATCGGCCAGGCTGTGGATCTTGCCCACGCGGAGGCCGGATTCGAGAGCGATCTCGTACTGCGTGACCACCGGCCCGGTGTGGATCTCGCGGAGTTCGACGTTGTACCCGAACTCGGCCAGGGTCTGCTTGAGTTTCTGGCCCTGGGCAATGATCTCGTCGGTGAACTCTTCGTAGGGGAACGGGTCGGGGTCATCGAGCAGGTCCAGAGGGGGCAACTTGTAGAGACTTGTAGCTGAGGAGCGTTCCAGGCTGCGCACCTGTACTTTTGGAGTCGCGGGGGGCAGTTGGGGGGCCGGAACTCCGGCCCGATCCTGGCCATGCGCAGACCTGGCGGCTAGATGCTCTGAGGAGCTTGGGGAGCTTGCCTTCGGGGCGCGTTCGGCGGTTTCCGGCGAGATGGTCGCCGGAACCGGCACCTTCGGAGCTGCAGGCTTTGACGCCATGCGAGCGGTTTTGCCTGAGCTATATCGCCTGAGAGGCGTAGCGAGTCGACCGACGACAGCGCCGATCGTACGGATGGCCCAGGCAAGCGGGGCTATAAGCAGCTTATCGCAGATAAGGAGCAGCGAGGCGGCCAGTGCTGAGGAAAGAATCAGGAACATCCCAACGGTAGAGAAGTAGTACAGGAGCAGAAGGTGGAGCCCCAGCCCGAGGACGCCGCCCGGGAAGGGGAGGGGGAAATTCGTCGAGTCCTGGAAAACGCGGTCCAGCACGGGGCAGGCCGTTGCTGTGAGGAGGAGCCAGCCGAGCGTGCTGCTGGCCGGGCGTTGCGGTGGGCGCTGAGCGAGCAGGAGGGTGATCGCGGTTGCGGCACCGCAGAGTAGGACCCAGACCCCGGCACCTAAGTAGTAGAAGGTGTACCAGGCGATCCAGGCACCGACGCGGCCGCACAGGTTTGCCGGAGGGGTGTTCAGCGGCCACGCCACCGTGGAAGGTGGATCGGCCACATCGAAGCTGGCCAGGCTGACTGCGAGGAACGCGGTGCCGGCCAGAGCGAGCAGCGCGAGTAGATCGGACCGGATCCTTTGGACGCTCATCTCCGCCTCGTCTGCGCATAGTGTCCCTGCTGCGCTAGAGGTCGGCAGGAACGAGCTGAGACCTGAGGTGGACGGACTGGCCGACAGACGCGTTGCGCTGACTGGTCGGCTCTTAGGGTTCTGGCAAGAGAGCGAAACCTGGCGAGGGTTCCCCCATCGGGCTGGATGTTTGGTCAGTTCGAATCGGTCGTCCATTACGGGTGGGAATGGCGGGCGTTTCGACAGACAGATTTGACGGCCAACGGCGTCGATATTTAGAATGCGGTAGTGCGTAGCGTGGCGGCGAGGGGGTCCTCTCCTGAGTGGATTCGTGCTTCGTCTAGCTGATCGGGGTGCGCGCCCGTAGGTCGCCCTTCCATGTCGCTTGAGGTTCGGAGGGTTGTGGGGCAGCGGGTGAGCCCGGGCAAGGCAGTCCAATCGGGGAGAAAGATGGCGAAACATATTTTTGTGACCGGCGGCGTGGTCAGCTCGCTCGGCAAGGGGCTGACTGCGGCCTCGCTAGGTATGCTCCTGGAACGCATGGGCTTACGGATCCGCCTGCAGAAGTTCGACCCGTACATCAACGTCGATCCGGGCACGATGAGCCCGTACCAGCATGGCGAGGTCTACGTGCTGGAGGACGGGAGTGAGACCGACCTTGATCTGGGCCATTACGAGCGGTTCACGAACGCGCCTGTGACGCGCGAGTGCAACTACACGACCGGCCAGATCTATCAGGCGGTGATCGAACGGGAGCGGCGTGGCGACTACCTGGGCCAAACCGTTCAGGTGATTCCGCACATCACGGACGAGATCAAGCGGGTTATCCACCAGCTTGCCACGCCGGATGTGGACGTGGTCATCACAGAGATTGGCGGCACCGTGGGGGACATCGAGGGCCTGCCGTTCCTGGAAGCGATCCGTCAGTTTGGGTTGGACGTCGGACGGGAGAACTGCCTCTACATCCACCTCACGTTGATCCCCTATTTGAAGGCGGCCGGTGAGGCGAAGACGAAACCGACTCAGCATTCCGTGCAGAAGCTCCGCGAAATCGGTATTCAGCCGGACATCCTCATCTGCCGCACGGAGGTGCCGCTGCAGGAGAGCGAGCGGGCCAAAATCGCTCTCTTCTGTAACGTGGAACCGGAAGCTGTCATCGAAGAACGCGACAAGGAGTACACGATCTACGAGGTGCCCCTCAGTCTGGCCGAGCATGGCTTGCCCCAGCTTGTGGCCCGGAAGCTGGGCCTTCAGGGGCTCCAGGAGCTCGATCTCTCCGATTGGCAGGAGCTGGTACGGCGGGCAGTCCACCCGAGGGGCACGGTGACGATTGCCGTGGTCGGCAAGTACGTGCGGCACCGCGACGCCTACAAGTCCCTGTACGAAGCGCTCGATCATGCCGGACTTGCCCATGAGGTTCGGGTGATTGTCCGACGGGTCGAGGCAGAGGAAGTCGAAGAGAAGGGGGCCGATGCGTGTCTGGGCGGAGTCGATGGCATCCTTGTGCCCGGCGGGTTTGGGACGCGTGGGACGGAAGGCAAGGTGGAGGCGATCCGGTACGCCCGTGAGCAGAAGATTCCCTTCTTCGGTATTTGTCTCGGCATGCAGTGTGCCGTGATCGAGTTCGCACGGCATGTGATCGGCCTGACCAGAGCCAGCAGCACGGAATTCGACCCCGACGCTCTTTCGCCGGTGATCTGCCTGATGGAAGAACAGCGACAGGTGACGATGAAGGGCGGTTCCATGCGGTTGGGAGCGTACCCGTGCCGAATCGTACCCGCTACCAGGGCGGCGGAGGCCTATGGGGTCTCGGAGGTCAGGGAGCGGCACCGGCATCGCTACGAATTCAACATCGCCTATCGCGAGCTGTTCGAGAAGCACGGCATGCTCATTAGCGGCATCAGTCCCACGGGGGACCTGGTGGAAATGGTCGAGCTTCGCGATCATCCCTGGTTTGTCGCCGTACAGTTCCATCCGGAGTTCAAATCAAAGCCGACGGCGCCCCATCCTCTCTTCAAAGCGTTCATCGCTGCGGCGCTTGCCTATCGGCAGCAGCGTGGTATTCCGCAGGAGGTTTCCCAGCCTCTGGCGGAGTGACCGCCTTTCCTGGCTGGGTGCCGCCTGTCTGGCCAGGCAAACCGAGGGCTTCGCGGAACGTGGCGAGCATGGCTGGTGTCTGATCTGGTGAAGACAAGTGCTGGACGGTTCCGTGTCGGAGGGTGGTATGCCGGAAGACCGTGGTTCCGACAACGCCTACCGGCACATTCATGTGGATGAGGACTGGAAGGAGCGGGTGCGTCGTGAGAAAGAGGAGCACGACCGGAAGAGCCGGGAGCGAGCTGAGCAAGCGCGTTCGCCCGGACTCGATGAGCTGCTCCGTACGCTCCGACCGTCCCTGCAGGTGGTTGTCGAGCTGCTGGCGGCCCAGGCTGCCGTTGCGATAGCCGAGAAGCGGCTGGATGTCGCACGGTTCTGGGTGGACACCCTGGGCATTCTGGAGCAGAAGACGCGGGGCAACCTGGAGGCAGATGAGCAGCGCCTCCTTGGTGCGACGCTCTTCCAGCTCCGCATGGCGTGCGTGGATTTGGCCAAGCAGCTTACCGAGGCCAGGTCCGGGCAAGCCGCCTCGCCCGGGGCTACTTCGACGCCGCAGGAGCGGGCGTAGAGCACCACCGTTTCTGGGTAGCCGTCAGGGTTGTATCTGCCCGTGCGTATCTGGCTACGGAGGATGGGGCTGTGCTCGCGGGGTGCCGCTGAGAGCGCAACCACTGGCCGGTGCGAGCGGCTCAGGCGGTCTTGCTGAGCCGCCGGAAACGCTTATACTTTACTGGTGACCGGTGAGCGGTCGCGTTAGGGAGAGGTGGCTGAGTGGCCGAAAGCGGCGGCTTGCTAAGCCGTTGAGGGGGTGATAAACCTCCTCCGCGGGTTCGAATCCCGCCCTCTCCGCTTTGCACACCGGCAACGAGCGTTCTTTGTGCGCCTCTTCGCTGTTCGGGCGAAGGGGCTTTCTTCCTAGCCGATTGCCTGGGCACCTTGTCCTGTCTGCACGGGCCGCGGTTCTGCGGTGGTGGAGCCGGCGCCTCCGGGCTACGATTCTGTTCGCGTGCACACGCTGAGCTGCTGCCGAGATCGTTTCCGCTGTTGTGTCGGACTGCACCCGTCTTTCTGCCCGAAGTGCTCTTATAAGGGACATCGGCGATTTCCCGGTGCGGTGAGCTGCGCAACCCTTTCTCCGCCTCCGGCCTACTCAGTGCTGTATTAGCTGGAGTGAGCCGGTCACGGGGCTAGAATAACCCGAGAATCTTGACGGGTCCGGGCAGGCCACGCGGAGCGGACGTTACCCTCGGGGGAGTGATCTTCCGTTGTTACGGCAGGAAAACGGGTTGCTCGGCACGGGCCGGTGGACACGTACTTGGCGGCAGGATCATGTGCCGCCGTGGGGCAGGGTGGGCCCCCGTCGGTCGAGAAGGGGGTGGCCGCCGTGAGACCGTGAGCGTGTGAATGTGGGACAGCATCGCCGTGCACCACAGCCTCCTTTATCGTCCAAACGACTTTTCATCGGCTCGGCGCGCCAACAGCCGACGTTGGCTCCGCCAGCTTGCCCATGGGCACAGTTTGAGAAGCTCTCTTGATGTTCGCACAGCCACCGCACGAGGCCAGGTCACACCCAGGGCCGCCCGCGGTGGGTAAACGCGGTTTAGGCGGCCGCTAGAGCGGTCCGATTCGTAAGCTCTCGGGATTTAAAGGACTGCAGGTGGTTCGATGGCTCTTTGCAGACGAGCACGATTGCCGGGTGCGGATGTGAGCTAACAGGGGGGACATATGGCGGTCAAGCAGAGAAGCGATCAGGAGCTTTGGCAGTGGGTGCCGAAGGAGGTGCGGTCCCTCGGCGATCCGCAGATCGCTATACCGGCGATAGCCAGGGACGGACGCCTGATGAGATTAATCGATCAAGCCATTCGCTCGATTCCGACCACTCACCGTCTGCTCCTCCGTGACGCCCGCTTTCTAGAGGACTTGGAGCCGCGCTCCGTACACCTCGTGCTTACCTCGCCCCCATACTGGACGCTAAAGGAGTATCGGCGTTGTCCCGGCCAGCTCGGACACGTTACCGACTACGAAGTGTTCTTGGCGGAGCTCGATCGCGTGTGGCGCCATTGCTTTAGGGCACTTGTGCCCGGGGGGCGGCTGATCTGCGTAGTCGGAGATGTTTGTCTTTCGCGGCGGAAGAACGACGGGCGGCACACGGTGGTGCCCCTGCATGCGTCTATTCAGGAGCACTGCCGCCGGATCGGTTTCGACAATCTGGCCCCGATTATCTGGCACAAGATCGCGAACGCTGCCTATGAGGTGCAGAAGGGGGGCTCCGGCTTTCTGGGGAAGCCGTACGAGCCGAACGCGGTGATCAAGAACGATATCGAGTTCATACTGATGCAGAGGAAACCAGGTGGTTATCGCAGGCCGTCGATTTCCCAGAGGCTGTTGAGTGTGATTTCGGTCGACGATTATCAGCGCTGGTTCCGGCAAATCTGGACAGGTTTACCCGGCGCCTCCACTCGGGACCACCCTGCTCCGTATCCTCTGGAGTTAGCCGAGCGGCTGATTCGAATGTTCAGCTTTGTTGGTGACACGGTGTTAGACCCGTTCATGGGTACCGGCACGACCCTCGTGGCTGCGGCACGTTGTGGTCGTAACAGCGTCGGCGTCGAGGTAGATCCACACTATTTCCGGTTGGCGGAGCGACGCATCCGATCCGAGTGCAAGGGGCTGTTCTCCGCCGCCGAAGTCCAGATCGAGAAAAGTTGACGGGAGGAGCCACATTGGGTGGCGAGCAGACCGACCTGATGGTGGCGGTGGCCAGGGCCGTCCGGCACTTCTGGGAAACCCGCGAGCGCCAGGCAACATTGCAAGGCAGGCGCTCCGGAAAGGCGGATCGTGGCGGCCGACGTGCCGCGACCGGTGGAGCGCAGCTGGATGGGTTCGCCGATTTGATCCAGAGGCTTGTTGAGAACGCGAGTAGCGGTAAAGCTAAGGTATATCGTCGAACGCACGCCGCGCTCCCCGGTTACTACCGGGCGGAGAAGACGTGGGACTTGGTTGTTATGCACAATCAGCGTCTTCTCGCCGCCATCGAATTGAAGGCCCAGGTTGGACCTTCTTTCGGCAACAACTACAACAACCGCGCCGAGGAGGCCATCGGAAGCGCGACGGACTACTGGGCCGCCTTCCGGGAAGGCGCCTTTGTCGGCAAGTGCCGACCGTGGCTGGGGTACCTGATGCTACTGGAGGACGCCGCTGGAGCGAGAAGACCCGTGTCGGTGAAGGAGCCGCATTTTCGGGTCTTCGAGGAATTCCGTGACGTTTCCTACGCGAAACGTTACGAGATACTGCTGCTCAGACTCATCCGCGACCGCCTCTACGACGCAGCCTGCCTTATCCTTTCACCACGCGAAGAGGGCAGGAAGGGCCGGTTTTCGGAGCCGTCCGAGGAATTGTCCTTTACCAATTTCGCAGAGCGCCTGCTCGCTCACGTTATTGGCTACACGGCCATCTCCGGGTGACTGTGGGAACAGCCAACCGCGCGGTCCTGACGATGTTCGCACGCAGAAAGACCGCTAGGCGGTTGCGCCGCGGGCGCGATCGGCAGAATCGGTACGATCGGTACGCGGGCCCACGGACGCGCGGGTGCTGGCGATCAAGGCGGCGGCGTTTTGTGCCGATCTTGCAGGGTGGAGCGCAAGAGCGCATCCTGCGCTCTGGGA
>Ga0256839_1001600_pt1 | contig 27055 bp, 16 predicted proteins | sample 354166metaG_FD_185968 | JGI IMG/M metagenome (GOLD analysis project Ga0256839, IMG submission 185968) | Hydrothermal vent microbial communities from Mid Atlantic Ridge, Atlantic Ocean - 354-166 | ecosystem: Environmental > Aquatic > Marine > Hydrothermal vents | place: Atlantic Ocean: Mid... | reverse complement strand
CTCGCCGCCGATCACGTGGTTGTTACCACCGGCGCCTGGACCCCGTTGCTGTTCCGTCAGATCGGCCTCCGCCTGCGCATCCTACCGGGCAAAGGGTACCACATCGATGTGCCGCGCTCATCGAGCCTGCCTGACCGGCCTCTGGTGCTCGTGCGAGACCGCGTCTTCGTTACCCCCATGGATGGACGAGTCCGGTTCGCCGGCACGATGGAGTTCTCCGGATACAACCTCCACCTCGATGAGCGACGGTTGCGGCTGGTGTCGCGCGCTGCGGAAAAAGCCTTCGGTGCTCGGCGAGAGGACGCCATCGACACGTGGTGCCACTGGCGGCCGATGTCGGCGGATGGGCTTCCCTATATCGGTGGCACAAAGCGGGTTCAAAACCTCTGGATCGCTGCGGGCCACGGAATGCTCGGCCTAACCCAGGCTCCGGCGACCGGCTGGCTGATCGCCGATGCCATTCTCGGTCCCGAAACCGACTTCGACATGTCCCCCCTTAGTCCCGATCGCCCCTAACCCCCCAGCACAGGATCGAACCACGCCCACCTGCACGATAGCCGGCGTATGATCCTGGTGGGATTCGTCGCGGGAAGCAGTGCGGAGGGAAACGAGGGAGGTGCGGCGTCGAAACACCGCGAGCTACCGAGCCGTCATCACAGACGGCAGCCGGCTTCAGCAAGCGAGCGGTGATCGAGCCGGTGGATGCCCTCCTCCAACGCGGCGCGAACCGCCTCCTGGAACTCCTCCCGTGTGATCCTGCGGTTGAGCAACTCGTGGCGCACAGCCCGATACTCCGGTCGGTACTGAGCCATGATGTTCACGTACGTGTTCGGAGAAACTTCGCGGGCCAGAAAGCGCATGACTTCGCGTGTACCCGCAAGGCCATTCGGCATCACCAGATGCCGTACCAGAAGCCCCCTTCGAGCGATCCCATCCGGGCCGATCTCCAGGTCACCGACCTGACGATGCATTTCCTTGATCGCTGCACGTGCCACCTCCGGATAGTCGGCCGCCTTCAACAACCACTTCGCCACGTCCCGATCCCACACCTTAAAGTCGGGCATGTAGATGTCCACCACCCCGTCCATCAGCCGCAAACTGTCCAGGCAGTCGTAGGCGCTGGTGTTGTACACGATCGGCAGCCGTAAGCCGCGTTGGACAGCGTAATAGACCCCCTCGAGCACCTGCGGCACAACGTGCTCCGGCGTCACGAAATTGATGTTGTGGCAGCCTCGATCCTGCAGCTCCAGCATCATGCGGGCCAGCTCTTCGGGCCGCACCGGTCGACCGATGCCCTCCCAACTGAGCTCCCAGTTCTGGCAAAAGATGCAGCGAAGATTGCACCATGCGAAAAAGATCGTCCCGGACCCGTTCCAGCCCCGCAAACAATCCTCCTCGCCGAAATGCGGGAAGTAACTGCCCACCCGCGCGTACCGACCGGTCCGACAGACAGCTTTCCGAATATCGTCGTGCAGCCGGTCCGCGTGGCAGTTACGCGGGCAGCAGGTGCAGTCTGCGAGCCGCTCCAGAGCGATCTCCACCCGCCGTTTGAGCTCACCGCTCTCGTACAGCTCCAAATATGCCGGATACGTGCCCGACTGCCGCCCGGTCCACGTTTCCAACCTGCTCATCGCTTTGCTCCATGACGTGTTCAAGGAGATTCTCTTTTATTTTCGCCACCGATCCTTGCGATTTCCCAGCCGCCGCTGGTCGTCGGACGCGCAGCTCCCTCGCAAAGACACCTCCGCAGGGGCAACCTATCCTTGCATGGTGTGTGTTTGCCTCCGTCAACGGTGTCGAGGTGGAATGAGCCGGAAGCTAAGGGTAGAACACGTCGTAGCGGATCGGCGCTCTGTAGGCGAAGCCGCGGAGTTCTACAGAAGCGTCCGTGGTCACAGCAACGAAGACCGCTTCCGGTGGCTCTATCTGGACAATCCGGCCGGCCGCGCGCACCTGTTCTTCCTGCGCACAACCGATGGCGATCTCCGGGGCATGTCGAACGCCATCCCGGCGAAGATCCAGGTTGGCCATCGGACGCACGTAGCGTGGAATACGGTGGACTTCGCTCTCGATCCACACTGCCGGACGCTCGGCCCGGCACTGAAGCTGCGGCGAGCCCTCTTCGACGCCGCCGGGGAACTTGGAGTGGCCATGGTTTACTACTATCCGGCCGCCCAGTTCCGGCCACTGCACGAACGGGCAGGAGCCGACGGCATCTGGCCGAACGTGCAGCTCCGGTTCCCCGTGCACTGGCGCGAGCTCGCCCGTAGGGTCGCAGATCGGACCGGCGTGATGCAACCGGTCGCCCAAACGGTTCTGGCCTGCACGAGCTGGCTCTGCGAGCCGCCTGTGCAGCAGTCCCGTTACGCAGCATCCCCCCGCGCATGGAACGAGCTCCAGCCAGTACTCCCCCTGCTCGCCGAGCGTGCGGCAGCGAGAAGAACCACCTTTGGGTGTTCGTGGCAATGGCTTGCCTGGCGGTTTCGAGACTGTCCGGTCTACAGGTGTGAGCCGTTCGTGGTGGTCGAAGGGAACCGGCCAGCAGCTCTGGCCGTCGTCGCGACGGTCGGGCAGGCCGCATGGCTTAAGCTCCTGTGGCCACCGGCTCCGCACACAGCAGCGCTCGATGCTTTGGGGACCGCCGTGCGGCAAGCGGGCAGCCTGGCGCAGGACGGACTGCTCCGCGCTGTCGTCGTCGAGAACCACTGGCTCCAGCGGCTTTGTGCAGGTCGCCGTGTGCTCTGCAGCTATGACGATTCCATCAGCGTGGTGCGACGTACCAACACTGCGGCGGGGCAACTGCCCGAACCACCGGAATGGGATAGGCTGATTTCGGACCGCGACCTGTGATCGCGAGCTCATGAGACGATCAACGGAATAACCCCGTCCTGCTCCGGTTGGCTTGCGAATTCTGAGGTAATGACTGCGGCTCGAACAATCACCATGACGGTCATAGAGCTCCCGTGGGGTAAGTGGCATCCGGAGACCCAGCGTCGGGTGGAGTTCCCGGCAGGGTGGGAAGTGGAGGTGCTCGAGCCAATCTTTCCCCCTGCGATGGGCAGAGAGCAGATAGCCGCCCGCGTACGCGAGGCGGTAAGCACTCTCCCGACCGGGTTTCGTCGGGCGTGCATTGTGGTCGAGGATCCCGCCCGGCCGGCGCGGCTATCCGAGTTGCTTGCTGAGCTGATCGCACTGCTCGACGATCGCAGCCCGAACTGCGAGATATCGGTGCTCGTAGCCACCGGGTGCCATCTGTGGGAAGATGAACGCCCGTTTCAGGCGAAGTACGGTTCGTTCTCCGGTTCCAGAATCCGCTTGCATGTCCACACGGTCACTGACGAAATGGTGGAGGTCGGCTTGAAGTTCGGCCCGGTGCCGGTTCGGCTGAACCGATTGTTCGTCGAGTCCGACTGCCGCATCCTGGTCGGCTCGGTGGTACCCCATCCATTCGCCGGTTTCAGCGGGGGCGCAAAGACCGTTCTTCCCGGGATCGCCGATCAGGCATGCACGGAATATTCCCACAAAATGGTTCGCCTGGGCGGAAATCTGGGTGACGATCCGGACAAGAACCGGTTTCGTCAGCTTATCGAACGGGTTGTGTCGGAACTGAACATCGCCCTGACACTCTGCCTCGTGCCCACACCACAGGGGGCCATAAGTGCGATCCACGCCGGGAAAGTTCTCGACACGTACCGTTCCGCGGTCGGTCTGGCACGCCAGTGCTACTACGTGCGGGTGTCTCGTCCGTTCGACCTTCTGGTGCTGAACGCGTACCCGAAGGACATGGACCTGGTACAAAGCCGTGCGGCTCTGGCGTGTCTCCCCCGCAAGCCGGACTCGGTCCTCAAGCCGGGGGGAAAAATCGTCCTCACCACATGCAGTATGTACGGTTCAAGGGGGCATGGGCTGTTCTCTCCGGGGGGCGCTTTGTACTCTCCTCCGCGGCCTGACCCGCGAACGGCGAATCACGACCTGCTGATCTTCACGAAAGCCGCACCGGACGAGGTGCATGCCGTTTTCCCGCCACAGTACGCCGTGACCAAGTCGTGGGAGGAGCTGCTCCACCGCGTGTGCCCCCCAGCAAAGGGGGAGCATCGGGTGGCCGTTTTGCCCTACGCGCCGCTCACCCGCCTGGTATGAGGCCCCCTTTCGCCTTCGGCGACCTCGTAGAGAGCGTCGCCGCACCGGATAGCAGCGGCGGTTTTGCTCAGTACGCCGATCTCCAACGCCGCTCCCTGCGAGCCGGGCGCACGAGAGTGCGCTAGCCCGCAGCGATCTCGCCGCGCAGCTCCTTTCTTGATACCATGAACAGTCGAGGTGAGCGCGGAGGGGCCACTTGAGGTAGGCGCAGAGGACCCAACGATGCGGTACGGATTGTTCTTTGTCCTGCTGGTGTCTCTTGTCCCCCCAGTGGGCGCCGGAACCATCACAAACGGCGGATTCGAAACAGGCAATCTCACCGGGTGGAGTTCCTCGGGCGCGGCGTCCGTGGTTGGAGCCGGCTTTGGCAGCGGCCCAACCGAGGGGAGCTATGAGGCTTTCCTGAGTACTGGCGCAGGAGCCCAGTCACGGCCCATCATCGAGAGCTTCCTCGGCCTGCCGGCAGGCACGCTCAACAGCCTTGCAGGTCCGCTCTTTGCAACCGAAGGCAGCGCGATCAAGCAAGTGATCACGGCGAACGCGGGCGATGTTCTGTCCTTCGACTGGAACTTCCTCACAAACGAAGCGACGCCAAACGCCGTCTACAACGACTTCGCCTTTTGGGTCCTGGTGAACGAACATACCGGCCAGGTGCTCGCGAACACGTTTTCCTCCTTTTCGCCGTCGAGCACATCGTTCTTCGAAGAAACGGGCTTTACGACCACCTCCTACACGTTCTCCACGAGTGGCACGTTCACGTTGGGCTTCGGAGTGATGGATGCGGCTGCCGGCACCGATACCGCGATCGACTCGGGGCTACTTGTGGACAACGTCCGGCTCACCGCCGCAGCCATACCCGAACCGCCGACGGCGATCTTGGCCAGCATCGCAGCGGTGATCACTGGGTTCGTGCCACGACGCAACCAGGTTCGCTGGTCGCGGAGTGGTTGAGTCGCCGGCACAGGCTGTTTCTCAACACACCGCTCAAGGGAACTGTAGGGGCCGGGCCCCCGAGACCATGAACGCCCCCCGCCATGGGAATACACCGCCAGCTCCCTGGCGAGTGAGCAACCCCCGTTTCGCGAGCACCCCATCGCTTCACCGGTCCCATCCAAAGTCAGCATAGCGAGGGCCGGAAGTTGAGCAAGGCGACCGTGGGTTCGCCGTGGAATAGCCGCACAACGGTGGCAGACGCCGGATCGATTAGGAAACGCCAGTAGGTTCGTTGCTCGATCCCGAGCAACATACAAAGAGCAAGTTGGATGGGCACCTCGTCCACCACGAGCAGGATCGCTGGTTCCGTCGATTCTTTGACAGCATCGATTACCCCCGTAAGCCGACCGGCCAGATCGCTCAACGTCTCCCCTTTCGGCGGGGCAAATTCGAACGGATTGTACAACCAGTTCCGCCACTCCCTGGGGTATCTCTCTCGAATCTCTTCCGTACTTAACCCCTGCCAACGACCGTAATCAAGATCACGAAGCTCGGGGATCACCTGAATGGCAGGCTGACTCGGATGCCCCTCACGTAATAAGCGCGCCGTCGCAACGGATCGCTCCAGATCGCTGCAAGCCATCGTCTGGAGCGACCAACGGGCGACGAAACGCCGCAGATCACACACCTGACGCTCCCCCTTTTCCGTGAGAGAACCGTCGTCGTGTCCTTCTAGGCGCCCTTCCAGGCCAAGCCTGGTCTGCCCTGGCCTGACAAGAATCAGATGCTTCTCTGCTGGACTACTCACGTGTTGATCCCAAATACCATCGTTGTGCGCGTGTTCTCTCTCAGCTTCGCGCTCGATGCCGTAACTCGGTGACGAGGACGACACGCGAACAACGAGGGCGCCCCCGAACTCGGTCGATGGCGTGCGCCGATAAGCTACCCGTACGGACGTGCAGCATGAACCTCGCCTCCGGCGCTGCGGCGGATTACGCCGCGCCAGACGCCCAAGCAGTCCGATCAGAGCCGCCCGCGTTCCAGCCGTGAGAGACTCTGGCTAGCATCCTGGCCAGATCCAGGACCTAGTCACCCGCCCCCTGGAGACGAACCCAGATAGGGCTGGACCAGGCGAGCTTCTTGTCCGCTTGCTGGATCCGGACATAGTACATGTACGTCGTCCCGGGCCGCGCATCCTTGTCCTGCCATTGTACGTCAATGGTTTGCTCACCGGGCTCAAACGCGTACACGTAGTGGGGTAGCTCCTTGCCCGTTTGACGCACGATGTCCACCCGGGCAATCCGATCCGTGCCGATCGCTCGAATGCGTAACGCGGGAGCCGTTGTTGAGGAGAACGAGTCGCCCATCAGATGGTCCCCACATCGCACATCCAGAATGATGTTGTCCTGTGCGGCGTAGCAATGCCGTTTCTTGAACGCCTCCAGGACACCGCACCGCGAGCGCTCCTCCGCGAGAACGATGGCGTAACTGATGTGGGTGCTCACATGGTCGCTAGACGACTGGAACCCCAGCCGATACCCCTTCGCCAACGCGTTCCACACGAAGCCGTCCAGGTGATAGCCCTGTATGGCATCGTCGGGCCCCTTCGGAGCCAAGGGGGCATTTGGTTCTTCATAGTTTTGGCGATGTCCCTGGAAAATCTCCACCACGGGTTCCACCTCGGGATCATTGTCACGCCAATCCGTGCCCATGTTTGTCGCGGAGGTGTGCACCGCGCAGATCCCGTCGAAGTGTTTCAGGTACCTGTACAGGTTCTGAACGTCGGGCGAACCGGTCTCTGGCGTGCCGAACAGATTGCGACGTCCGGGCAACCGCGGCAACGTCCTGACCCCCCGCTCGGCGAACATCACGTTCCGATGGCCGCTGGGATAGACGACGCTGCGTTCGTAGGTGAACATGGGTACAAAGTGCGGCGGATTGTGATACATGTCAATCTGCTTCTGCGTAAACCACCAGTTGTACTCTCGCTGCATGGCATAGCCGTAATCGTGATCGCCCGGGCCGATCCAGTCCATGCGTGCCACGTCGTACGCATACCGCCACAGTTCCTCGAACGGCCCATCCCAATCGCGGTGTGCCGAAATCTCGGTGTGCCGGTGAAACTCGCCACGCAGCAGTTGGTACGTTTTACCCCCTACCGAGATCCGGTACGATCGAATCCGCTTCACCTGCTCCGCCTCTTGCGGATGGACCGGGTCATATTCGGATGGCACCGTTGGATCGACCTTTTTCACCTTCGGCGCCGGTGCGTCCCCCTCTAGCGGAAAGCTGCTCAGCACAAGGTCGTTGTCCTCGTTCCTGGGCCCCCCAGCCCGGTGATCCGACGAGTAGATCAGGAGGAGGCGGTTGTCCAGAGGAACCACGGCCGGTCGCCGATCGAGGGTGTTCGAGCTGTTCGGCACCGTATACTGGTCCGACCATCGCCCACCGCTGTAATAGGTGGCGTAGCTCAGCCAGATCTCACGGCCGCCTCGCGTTGAGGGATGCCTGCGGAAGAAAAGCCAGACGCGGCCGGCGCCATCAACGCACAACTCAGGAATGCTCATCCGGTTGTCGTACGTGGGCTGAATCTTCGGGTCGTCATAAGCGCGAAAGATCGGGTCGCTTCGAAAGTCAGACAAAGTCTGCCAGACCTTCCCATCTGCCACACAGCGCACGATGATGTTACGCGTCCAGTAGAAGGGTACCCCCTTTTTGCCCGGCCAGCGATCGCCGTAGTCCTTACCCCAATTGGGGTCGGAATCCTCGAAGGCAACCCAAACTCGCCCTTCCTTGTCCACCGCCACACTCGGCCTTCCCTCATAGCGAACCGACCCCGCTACCAGAACAGGTTCCAGCAACTCCTCCCCCTTCAGGCACCTCAGGTAAACGTCATAGTTGCCCGCCGCATAGGTGTCCCAGGCAACGTAGAGGTCTCCATTCGGAGCGGCGGCAAGATCCGGGTACCAGTCATTGCTATCGGAAGTCGACACCCGGTTGAGATCAGCCGCTCCCTGCGGCGTAACACGAGCGAGGAACACATCGAAGTTGTCCCCCCGAAAGCCCTGCCAGGCACACCAGAGCGTGCCATCGGTCGCACGTGTTACCGCCACAACGTTGATGTCCGACCCGGGATCGTCCGTCAGACGGACCGTCTCCGACCAGCTCGACGACTTCGGATCGAAACGCCTCGCGTAGATGTCCCAGTTGCCCTGAACGTTCTCGGACCAGATCACCCAAACAGCCCCCTGGCCATCGACGGCAACCGTCGGCTTCCACACGTCCCTTCCTGCTTCCGTGACATCGATTGGGCCATGCCATACGTCATCTCGGTAGTACGCCAGCTTGATCTGGTCCCCATTTCCGCGGGTCACGAGCGACTCAAACTCCCCCCGCTGCACCGCCTGGAAATCGATCGGATTGCCGTGCCGGTAGGCAACGTAGGCACACCAGATGGTACCGTCCGGTCCACGAACCGCGGTGGGATAGTCCTCCTCGTCCGCGTCTGAAGCAACCGTATCGAAGGAAGGCAACCTGCGAACGACCACCGCCCCGCGTTCGAACGACCGTTCCGCGTCGATCCGCGCGATGTCTCCGACCGCGAACGTGTACTCGCCACGGCTTGTGTCCAACTTGATGCGCGTACCCTCATGCCCGCGCAGCAGTAGATCGAGGACAACCGCCTGCACCGCGCGTTGCTTCTTCCGCTTGACTGCCGCCGCCGTCCCCTTCCACCGGTTACCGTCCACTTCAGCTCGCGCAATCGGGCGGATGCGAAGCAGCTCGCCCCCCTCTACCACGACCGCCCCGCTCCACGTACCCGTGGCGCTCGCCCTGGCACCTAGCGAAACCCGAATCCGAATAACATCCAGTGGTACGGGGATACGCTGCGGTTCCGGAGCCTGCTGAGCGGCGACCCGATCCGCGCGCGGCATGGCGTAGGAAAGCACCACGGCCAGCCCCAGCAGGCCAAGAGAAACGACAAGCAGAACCAGCAATCGCCGCACGGCCATCCTCTAGCTCCTTGCTCAAGGCAATTCCCGGACGTCGCGGCGTTCTTATGCATTCGCCGCAAGCAAAAAACACAAAAGACCAGCCGTATCGGGGCAGCCCCCACGCGAGAGCACCGGCAGGGCCGGACACGACAGGTTCGTGCGGTCAGCCGACAGCCCTCGCCTCGATAGAGCAGAACACGGGCGGGCTAACGCTCAACCCCGTCCGAAGGGGGCGAGAAAAACACCACAGGCGCAATGGCTCTGCTACCAACCGAACAGGCCCGCGCTCAGGCGCTGAACCCGTGCTGGCGACGGTGATGCACACCGTCGAATACCTGGGTGCTCTTGAAGAGCTCGTGGCGTCCGTCCGTGGCCTGATCGCGAACCCGAGCCAGGAGTGCGGTCTTCTCGTCGACGGTCATCGGCTTGAAGTTCCGCGCTATACGGACGTCCTGTTCCAAGTCCTCCATGCTGATCATCCCGCAAACAAGGGAGGAAATCGGCAGGCTCAGCGCGTAACGGATGCACTCTTCGGCACTGGCGACCCCCTGGTCGGGCAAGCGGCCACGCGGATGTCCGCCCCCTAACGATTTCATCCCGATCACACCGATGCCGCGCTGCAAGCAGACGGGAACGACCTCATTCTGGAAGCTCCGGTAGTGGTAATCCATCACGTTGATCGGCATCTGAGCCGTGTGCCAGTCGAAGTCCGGCACCCGCTTGACCAGTTCGAGCATCTTCAGGTGGATCCGCGGATCCTTGTGACCGGTAAACCCAACGTAGCGGACCTTACCCTCCTTAAGAGCCTCCATCGCGGCCCGGAACCCGCCCTTTTCGAACACCCAGTCCGGATCGTTGTCGTAAACCATTTCGTGGAACTGCCAGAGATCGAGGTAGTCCGTTTGCAGCCTGCGCAAACTGTCCTCGAGGTTTTTCTTCGACCCCCGGTAGTCCCGCTCGCAGTTCTTCGTCATCAGAAACACGCGGTCGCGGCGCCCTTTCAAGGCTTTGCCCATCACCTCTTCCGAGTAGCCACCATGGTAGTCCCAGGAGTTGTCCCAGAAGGTCACGCCCTCGTCCAGAGCACGGTGCATGATCTTGATCGCTTCCTTTTCGCCGTGATCGATGGCACACTTCCCGATGTGCCAGCCGCCCAAGCAGATGATCGATACGCGCTCGCCCGTCCGGCCGAGGGGGCGGGTTGGAATGCCCGTGGCCGCTCCGTCATCCTGAGCCGCTAGGATCGTCTCCGTAGCGGCGAGTGCCGCGGCCGTCAACCCAACGTGGTGCAAGAACTCGCGTCGCGTCGAGCCGTGCCGGGACATGGCTCACCTCCGCTTTCTGGTTCGCAGCAGTACCGTCTCGTACCGCGCATTTTAGCACAGCTTCGTACCCGCCCGCAGCCCCAGTGCCCGCAAACACCGGTCAGCACCTGCCACGCACCACCTCGCAATCATCCAGGCTGACAGCAGCAACGGAACGGAGGGGGACAGTGCGCGCCAGACGCCGATCCCCTACCAGTACGTCTCGAGGAAGATCTCGATGAGGAGGGTCTGCGTCAGTCCGGTCCAGAGCAGAAAACGCCAGCCGGTCAACCGTGCGGCTTCGGAGAGGCGAGCCGACGCCGCTACGGCAACCCCCAGAACGAACGGGACCGTCAAGAACAGCCAGATCCGTTCGACTTCCAGCGTGTACACCGGAGCAACCGCCGCGACCAACACCGTCATCAGACAGGCCCAGAGGATGCGCGAATGGGCGGAAACCGAGCCTGCGCGGTAGAGCAGGAAAACCGCGACCGCGGAGAACGACACCCCCAACCCGGTGCCGAACGCGGTGGCATTGCCAACCGCCAGGGCAAGCCAGCGTACCGGATCGTCGTGCGCTGTTCCCCGCATGATCTCATGATGAGCACCCAAACACTGGAGGAAGACCTCGACGGGACGATACCCGAGCACTACTGCCCCCACCGTAGGCAGCACCGCTCCCGCGGCAATCGACGCGAGTACACGGGGCCGTAGGTTTCCAGCTAAGTAGAGGTACACACCGATCCAGACCAGGGCAACCGCCACGGTATAGGTCATCAAACCCGCCACGCCCAGACAAAAGCCCCCCAGGAACAAGACACCATAGCGGGCACATCGCTCCGGGCAGGCAACGATCACCGCGACAATGCCCCCCGCCAACAGAACACCGAAGACCGCGTCCATCGACGTGGCCGAAAACAGCACATAGGACGGACAGGCGAGCAGGAGGATAGCCGACCTCCGCGCCCACAGCTCCGTAAGCAACCCCCTGGCGGCCAGGTACACCAGTAGCGGCATGCCCGCCGCTATGAGCACGGTTATCCAGGCCATGGCCGCCACGCTGCCGCCGAAAGGAGCGGAAACGAGCCAAAGGAACAACACCGCACCCGGTGGGTGATTCTGGCAATGCATGGGAAGCCGAGGGGCCAAACTCACGTAGTCACGGAGAAAGGCAAGCGGGTCTGCGACAAACGCGACGCCGCCCGAATACTCGAGGTCCAACCTCGTGTACGGTGCGACGATGCGCTCGAAACCACCATCGAGAGCAGCGACCAGGACAATCGTCCCGAGCGTTACCCCATAGAGAAAGAGCATGAACAGAAGGGGGGTCGTTGTTCGGAGCACGGCGGTTCGGCGTAAAAGCACTGCCAGGAGGACAAACCAGAGCAAGGGAAGGACGAGCCAGCCCTTAAAGTGAGGCCGGACGTAGGCATAGAGGGGGGCACACGTCGCCGAGATTGCACCAATTCGATAGCCATAGCCGTCGATCAGCAAGCGAAACCCGACGTGGACGGCAAGCAGAGCGAGGAGAACGGCTGCAAGAATCGCTGTAAAGCTCCGCCTGCCGGTCGAACCGATCGCATCCGGCATCCGAGTCGCTGGGAGAACCGCCATGAACATGCGCCCCGAGCGCCCTGCGTGGCTGCCTCTGCACACGTACCACCGGCCCGGCCCGCACAGTGAAGCGGTGCGAGTCACGAGCGGGAAAACGAGCACTGCCGCACGAGGCGAATCGTCTCGCGCAGAGCACGAGCGGTCAAGGTGGAAGTGAACCGCCCCGTACACGAAGAGGAAGATCTGCTGTGCGGCGTACTACGGAGCCACGCGTGCTGTTAGACGAAGGAATCGATCAATCGGCGGAGGCGCTCGTCGTCGCTGAGTTCTTCGTCGCCGCGCAGCCGAGCAGCCTGCTGAGCGATCATCTCCTCATAGGTGGGGCGTTCCTCCCGGTAGAAGATGCCCAGCCACATGGTCTCGGTATCCAGAGCACGGGCGAACGCGGCCATCCGATCGGTCGGGTCATAATCCTCCGGCAAGGTGCGGACCTGCTTCGCCCAAAGCTTGTACGTGTTGTAGAACGTCGTACAGGGGGACATCGCCTGGACCACCGCGAACCCCGGGTGAGCGATCGCCTCTTTGACAATCTGGGTGGTCGTCTTCGGGCTCCCCGCGTAAACCCGCGCCACAAAACTCACGTTGTAGGCGATAAGCATGGCGAGCGGATTCAGGGGCTCTTCAAGGGCCGGCCACTCCGGAGTACTCTTGCCGGCCAGCCCCTTCGGCGAGGTCGGAGAGACCTGGCCCTTCGTGAGACCATAGATCTCGTTGTCGAAAACAATGTAAGTCATGTTGGGATTGCGCCGTGCGGCATGTGGGATGTGTCCCCCACCGATACTGAAGCCATCCCCGTCACCGCCCATGACGAGCACGTTAAGGGAAGGATTCGCTTCCTTAACCCCCAGGGCCGTGGGCAGAGCGCGGCCATGAACACCGTGGAAGCCGTAGACCCCCAGGTAGGCCGCCACACGGCCGGAGCAGCCGATGCCTGAAATGACGATCGTGTTTTGCCGCTCCACCTCAGGCATCTGCCGCAGGGCGGACCGGATCGCATTCAGGAGGGCAAAGTCGCCACAGCCGGGACACCAAACCGGCTCGATCATGCCCTTGAAGTCAAACCGCTCTTCTGGTTGACCAGTCGTCTTTTCGGTCGTCACCGTCGTCGTCATCGCTGTCTCACTCCGCTCACGGGCTCGTTCTCGGCTTCGACGTCGCTACGTAGGGGGTTGGCCGAGCCGCTGCTACGCGGCCGCGTCTCGGATGCCGTCCAGAACTTCCTGAGGAGTAAACGGCGTGCCGCTGACCTTCGTTAGCGGGATCGGATCGATCTTGAACCGACCGGCCAGTAGGTGAGCAAACTGCCCCGCGAAATTGATCTCTGCCACCATCACCCGGCGAACACGGCTGATGAACGCTTTCAGTTCCTTCTCGGGCAGGGGGTTCAACACGTGAACGTGAGCGAACGCCACTTTGTACCCCTCAGCGTTCGCCTGAGCCACCGCCTCACGGATCACACCTTCGTTCGACCCCCAACTGATGACACCCAGGTCCGCCTCGCCACGCGCCCCATACAAGGAGACCCACTCGTCGCCGTTGCGGTTGGCATAGGCACTTTCCAGCTTGCGGAACCGCTTGTGAGACATCGCCGTGTGAACCTCCGGCGTGTAGTTCGGCGCACCATACTCATCGTGCTCCAAACCGGTGGCCACAAAATAGGTTCCCTTCATGCCCGGCACCGCATAGGGCGAAATCCCGCTCATCGTGATCTGGTAGCGGGGGAACGGCTTCGGCAACCGCTCGTCCGATTCCGGTGCCAACAATCGGTTGACGATCTTCACTCCCTGGGAGTCCGGCCGATCGACAGTGGCTTTCCGATTGGCCAGGTTCGCATCCGATAGCAGGATGCACGGCCCCTGCGTGTACTCGGCCAGGTTGAACGCGCGGATCGCCGTGTAGAACGCATCGCCCACACTACTGGGCGCCACGACCACACGCGGCGCGTCGCCATGGCCGCCATAGAGAGCAAGATTCAGGTCGCTCTGCTCCGTCTTCGTCGGCATCCCTGTGGATGGCCCCGCCCGCTGGATGTCGGCCACCACGACCGGAACCTCCGCCATCACGGCCAGGCCGAGCAATTCCACCATGAGCGACAGTCCCGGACCGCTCGTAGCCGTCATCGCCTTCTTGCCCGCCACCGAAGCTCCGATACAGGAGGCCAGGGCCGCAATCTCGTCCTCCATTTGCAAGGCAACACCACCGAAGCGGGGTAACTCCCGCATCATGAACTCCAGGATCGTCGACGCCGGCGTGATCGGATAGCCGGCGAAAAAGCGACAACCCGCCGCAAGGGCACCCAGACTGATCGCCTCATTCCCACTCAACACAAGCCGCTCAGGTCGCGGAATCGGCTTCAATCGAACAATGGGGGACAACCCCAACTCGCTGCGCACGTAGTTGGCCCCAAGCTCCACACAGGCAAAGTTCTTTTCCACAATCTCCATGCTCTTCGCCGCATACTTCTGCTCGATCATGCGGCGGATCACCTGCAGATCCAGGTCCACCAGAGCCGCGGCCGCGCCCAGCCCAACCATGTTCTTGGCCAGGGGAAACCGTACCTGCTCTCGCGCGATCTTCGTCATCGGTACCCCAACCAGGCGGAACTCCCGGGACGGATGGGGCTCATAAGCCGAGGCATCGTAGATCAAAACGCCACCGTCAGCGAGCACCTTCTCGTTCTTTTCGAAGCCCTCCTCATCGAAGGCAATCAGCACGTTCACATCGTTCCCCTGACTGAGCAATTGCTGGTCGGAGAGCCGGAGCTGATACCAGGCCTGCCCCCCTTTGATCTCAGCCGGATTCGTCTGGAACGTGTAGATGTCATACCCGACGCGCGAGACCGCAAGCGTCAACATCTCCCCGGTGGTCATAATCCCCGGCGTCACGCCAGTATCGCCCGCAACCCCCACCACCAGATCGACCACTCTCGTCGCCGCCTCCGCCATCTCTGTCGCCATCGTACCCTCACCTCCGGAAAACCTATCGTGTTCGCAAAGCCAAATTGTCGCCTTAGCAAAGCGCATGCCACAGAACGTCACCGACGCATCGCACAGGCAGATGCGTATCCTCCTGGGAGAAAAGACCTTGAGACACCACCACCGCCGCCCGAACCCGTCGCGGTCCCCTATGTGCCGCGCTAGCGCGACGGTGCAGCGCTGGAGAGGCATAATGGCACCGATCGGCGCTGCTCCTGCCGCGCCCGGTTGACGGGGACGGCGCCGCCCACCGTCGCGGACGGCAAACCCGGTTCGTGCCCGCCCTCCGGCCACAGGACAATCCAACGCAGAGCGAAATCACAGGACGCGAGCCAGGAAGGCCGTCAACCAGATCAACAGCCCAACCAGGCCCCACGCCAGCGCAAAACCACCCAGATCCACCCAGGTAAATCGGGGAATCTCCAAACCAAACCGCTCGATCAACCTGGGCTGTGGCGGCAACGGATCCTCAGGCAACTGACACGGCCCAGGAACCCGCTCGCCCAACCGGACCGGAGTGCGGAGAAGCAGAAAGAACCGATCCAGCTTCTCCCGAGCTACCGGTCGCGTCAGGGCCGAGACGATCAGTCCTGTGAGCAGCCCGCCACTCATGTAGAGGAACATCTGCCACTTATCGGCAACCTTAGCCCCGTCTATGAACATCCAGTCGGGCAAAAAGGTCCAGAAACCCGGAAAATATGCCAGTCCCGCCCAAATCAGAATGGTCGCGAGTGTGGAAGCCCACACCGCCGCCGGTGTCCACCGCCTCCACACCACCCCGACCCACCAACTGATCCCGATCGCTGCAGGCCACTTCAACACAACCCGCAGCGCATCGATCACGTCACGGAACGTAGCCTGCAGAAGAAGGGCCAACAACACGATCACCAAACCGGCTATCCGACCAACCCAGAGATAATGCCGCTGCGACCGTCCTTTGACCAGAAACCGGCGGTAAATGTTCTCGGTAAACAAGCCGCTTGCCGTGATCATCTGCGCGTCGCACGTACTCATCACCGCCGCCAGCAAGGACGCCAACAGCAACCCCACGAGGCCCGGCGCAATCGCCGGCAGCAGGTCGTAGGCCGCCCGACCGAACAACTCGTCGGCAAACGCCCGGTCATACTGCTCGTCAAAAGGAACCTTGCCCTCCACGACCGCTCCCACATCGGGCGTGAGCCGCTGACGCTGGGCTTCCGGCAAGGGGGATAATTCCGGATGCAGGTACCAGACCACACAGCCTAAGGCGGTGAACGTCCAGGCGATTGTGCACAGCCGCTTCAGGAAATTGCCGTAGGTGAAGCCGACGCGACCGTCCAGTTCCGTCCGTCCCGCCCCACATACCCCCATGATGTGCGGTTGAACCACAATCCCGCATAGGGCAGTTACGGACAGCATGAACACGTAGAAAGCGTCCAGAGGCTCGCGGCCCAGCCGCTGAGCGGTCTCGCCAGTAGCGAACAGGCGGAACATGTCCTCCTTGCCCGGAATCTCGTAGGTGTGCAGCGTCCCGAACCCACCGATCTTCTGAAAAACGAACGGAAGGAGCAAAAAGGAAAAGATGATAGTCAGGATCCCCTGGATCAGATCGGTCAGGATCGCCGCGCCCAGACCGCCAGCCATCCCATAGATCACGAACAGCACGGTCATGGCCAAGATCGCGAACTCGTAGCCCTGGACTTGCCGCCACCCGGTCACCAGCCGCAGATTCTCCGGATCCCAGTGGAATTCGGGAACCTGCCAGTCCAACGCTTCCGCCACCCGCTGCAGCTCGCCTCCGGTCAACGCATTGACCATCTTGCCGCTGCCGTATAAGCCGCTCGCGATGATGGTGATCGAAATCGTGATTCCAAAGACGGAGTAGAGCGTTGCGGTGCTCGTGTCAAACCGCGCCTCAAAGAAATCGCTGGTGGTGATCGCCCTCATGCGGCGAATGATGGGGGCCACCATCCAGTAGAAAGGCGTTGACCACAGCCAGAGGAATTGCCACCAGATGCCGGGCAACCCGGCCCGCCAAGTGCCCGCAACGACGGAAATCGCCTGGTCGCTGCTCGTGCCGGCCCCAAACGCAAAGAAGACAAGAAACGCCTTGCCAAACCTTCGCCCCCCCATGAAGTAATCGACCATGTTATGCACCCGGCGATGGGACCAGACGCCCAACGCCGTTACCCCCACCAAATACGCCACCAGAAGAAGCCAGTCCGCCCAGTGTAGCCCTATCCAGTACATCGAGCTCTCGGTGCCTCACTCCAAGGTCAGCAACTTTGCCAACGACAACTCCCGCGCTCGGTTCACCGGCTACCCCCGCCACCAGCGGCCCGCGTCGTGTGCCATTCGCGTACGAACCGAGCGTTCATCGCCACCTGATCCTCGAACTCCAGGAACATCCCCACAATCATGGCATCAATCGGCTTGATGGCCGCTAAGGTGTCGTGCAACGCTCGACGTACCCCGGTCGGCGACAGATTCAGCCGGCCCGCAGCCAGCACTTTATATACGAGACACGGCTTCCGCGCAGCTTGCACGGTCTTCAGAGCGCGAAGCCGATCGCTGGGCAGATAGATCTCGCCAAGAGGGACCTCCCCCAAAATCCGGCGAAACTCCTCACGAGGTCTGGTCAGATAGTAGAGCGCGCACATGTAGTAGTCGACATCCCACCCTTCGTGCTCCGCCAGGTCGATCAGCTCGGGATTGTGGCACGACAGACCGACGAGAACGCCCTGGTCCCGGATCCGCTTGAGCATGTCGCGCAACTCGCTCAGGCGTCCCTCCCGCCGCAAACGCTCCGCTAAAGCACCGTGGGGGGCAATACCGATCGGCCGATAGGCAGCGGCCTTCTCGATGATCTCCGGTCTGCCGTACCAGTCCGGCTTCCCGAGCAAAAGCCAGTTGAACTCGATACCTTCCTCCCGGCACCGCATCACGTCTGCCACGGTGCGATCGGTGTAGCTGTTCTGCCAGGTGTTGATCCCACAACGAACGGCATGCCTGACCAGGTCCACCACCCGTTCCGGTGTGTGGTATTCGCGCAGATGCTGGCTGTAGATCCGGTTGAAATGGGAATAACCGTAGATCGGGTTGCCGCCCAGGATGAGCCTGGTGACCCGATACCCCCCCAATGGGATAGTCGGAAGCAGCGCACCGTCAACTCTGCCAGCCCCTCCGGCACCCGCGCCAGCGCACGCTGCCCCACCCGACGCACACAGCGCACTCGCCAGAAACTGACGGCGGTCAAGATCACCCGTCGCGCTCCGACCCTCCGGCTCACTCATCGCCCGCCTCCACCAACGGCTGCTGCCCCATTCTGACCTCGCCCACCGGTACCGCACACTACCTGGTTCGCCGCTGGCAAACCGCACCACTGACTAATCTACCAAACGCCACGCGGCCGAATCCAACCCGTGCCCCCAACTAGCCCCGCGCCCAACCAGCAGGTACCTCATGTCACCCCCCGGGCAGCGGAGACCTCTGACGCCCCCCACGCCCGAGCGATCCATCCTGATGCCCCCTAACGTGTGTGCCCACCTGAGCCGCGCAGGCACGGCAGCGGAAGTCGCACGTACAACCGGACATGCGTCCGTCCAACCCGAGCCCCTTGGCCCATCGACCGGATACTCCCGTGCACGCAGGCCGTCCGTTCGCGACACAAAACCGATAATTACCCACAGGCTCACCCGCCCAAGCTGGGCAAGAACCAGTCCGAGCCATAAAGTGACCAGAGGCTCTCCAGAACACCAACCGGAGCTTTTCGGCGGGCTGCCATCCGGAAAAAACCTGCGATGCTGATCATGAGGCGGGAATCGCACCATGGGTGATCTGTTACGGCGAATCAGTCGCGGCGAGATCCGGCTCGAGGAGCTCACCGGCTCGGAATCCGTGCCCGAGCTCATCGAGCGAGTGTTTCAGGCGTACAACTCGGCCCGACTGCGCGAACTGTGCCGGGTGTTTACGGAAAAAGCCCTGAACGACGACGTCGTTGTGGGAGTCTCGATCAGCGGGGCGCTGACACCTGCCGGTTTGGGAACGAACTGCATCGTGCCCCTGATCCGCGCCGGCTTCATCGACTGGATCGTCAGCACCGGCGCCAACCTGTACCACGACGTCCACTTCGTGCTGGGCCATAAGTTGCACCAGATTGGCCCTCAGTGGGACGACAGGAAACTGCGTGAGGAACAGCTCATCCGAATCTACGACATCGTCTTCCCCTACGAAACACTCGAAAGCACCGACGCGCTTTTCCGCGAGCTTGCCCGACACCCGGACTTGCAACGGCGGCTGTCCACCGCCGAGTTCCACTACCTGGTCGGTAAGCTGCTCGCCGAGCGGGAACGCTTCAACGGTCACGAACCACGAGCGTTGTTGTCCGTGGCAGCGGAATACGAGGTCCCGGTGTACACCTCCAGCCCCGGCGACAGCTCAATCGGGATGAACCTGGCTGCCCTACAACTGGAGGGCGCCTCTCTGCAGCTCGATCCGCTCCAGGACGTAAACGAAACCGCGGCGATCGTGTACGCGGCGAAGCGCTCGGGTGGCCGCAGCGCTGTGCTCATCCTGGGCGGCGGCTCCCCGAAAAACTTCCTGCTGCAGACCGAACCCCACATCCAAGAGATCCTGGGGCTGGACGAACGAGGACACGATTACTTCATGCAGATCACCGACGCTCGACCCGATACCGGGGGCCTTTCGGGTGCTACTCCATCGGAAGCCGTCACCTGGGGAAAAGTTGACCCGGACCGCCTCCCCGACTCCGTTACCTGCTACTGCGACGTGACGATCGCTCTGCCCCTGCTCACCGCCTACGCGCTCGCGCAACACCCACCGCGCCCCCCCAGACGTCTGTACAAAAAACGTGACCAACTCCTCGGCAGCCTGCGAGAAGATTACCTGCGCAAAACTGCCCGCCCCTAACAGGCACTGCCGCACCAAAGGGTAAAAAAAGGCCGCAGGGGCCACCCCTGCGGCCTGGGAATTCGAACGCGAAGAATGACGTTAGATTGCTTACTGTTGCAAGGCATCCTCGCTGAGCGGTGTCTCGAACACGGGCCAGCACTCGTTCATCGCCTGGCTACCTCCGGCCGGTGTGATGATCTTGTACAGAACCTCGCCATCGATGTTGGTGCTGATCGTCCTGGCCGAGCCGTCACACATGGCGATGTTGATCACGCCGGGATGACCAGAGGAAAGGTAGGGCCAGCCCTCGGGCGCGAACAGGGCGCCGTTGATGTTCTCGGGCCAGCTCTGAGGATTCTGCCGCGCGTCCTCCCGGTTCACGCGTGCAAAATCGACACGACTGCCGCTGCAATTCAGCCCCGGTCGGTTGATGTTGAACGCTTTCCCAACCTCACAGTTGCCGCCGGCATCGCAGAAATCATCGCTCATGAAGAACCCAACCCGATACGGGTCGGCAGCAGCCCAGGTGCCTTCCGCCATACCAGGTCCGGGACGGCCGGGATGCGAACTGTTCCACCACACCTGATACTGATCCACATAGCCCGCCTTCAACCGCTCGCTCAAGAGAACGGTCATCGAGGCGCCGTCGCGGATGCTGGACGGAGTGCGACGAATATCGAACGGAGTGTTCCCCCGCAGGCTACCCACGCCGGTAAGTGTCATGTTCTTGGAGGCCATGATATCCTGCACCCGGGGGAAGCTCGATCCGGCAAGCTGCAGCGCACTGCCGCTATTGTTGAGGGGGTTAAACCAGAGCAAGGTGAATCCGCAGTTGATAACGTAGGTCAAGTTACCACGTCCCTGGGCGATCGTGTCGTCGTTGGGACAGACAAGCACCTGGATCGACGTCTGTCCCAACGAGTAGTGGCTCTGTTCCGGACCATCGATCACGAAGTTGCCCGAGCTGTCCGGTTCGTCAAACCGGGCGTACCGCCAGCCGCGCCTGCCTCCTGTACCGACCACCTTCGAAGTGGCAATCCACTGATCGTACAGCGACTGCTGCTCGATGAACGGCAGGATATCCACAACCCAACTGTGCAGGGGGTAATCCCAGCGAATCTCGTTGATCCGCGTCAGATCAGGCCAACTCTGCGAATAACCAGGATGGGGGCTCATCGGCAACCCCACATTGCCAGCAATGCTCCCCCCGTCGTCGCCAGGATCGTCCGATTCGGCAGCGAAGGTCGCTGCGTTCGGATAGCGCTGCTTTTGGGTAACAAAGTTCTGCACGGCCAGAGCAAGCTGCCGCATGTTGCTCATGCACTGCGAGCGACGGGCGGCCTCTCGCGCCATATTCACCGCAGGCAGCACCAGAGCGGCCAGGATACCGATAATCGCAATGACAACCAGCAATTCGATCAGCGTAAAAGCCGTTCTCTGCATACGCATCGCACTCTCCTCCACCCTGCCACAGTCGTGACTCAGACGTGCTTGCCCACAACCAGGTCCGAACAACGCGTTCGGTTGCCCAGTTGAGCGTACTATGCTACCACGCAACCTCATTCGAGCTCTCGATAGTCGTTCACGCACCTCTCGAACTCCCTGTCCTCGTTTCACCCTTCGTCTAGCCGTGTCGCCGACGCCACCTGTGACGCCTATTCGATGACACGTGACAACAGAACCACTTTCTTCAGGATCGCCAGCAACTCCTCCCGCGTTTGCGGTGGGCCAGGCCACCCATCCGCCCGACTGCGGTCGACCAGGAAAAACGCCCGATGGCGAACCACCTGCCCGGTATCGGAACCGATCTCCTTGCCCAGCCGCGGGATCAGCTCATCGGGCTCATCGATCAGGCCGTCGTTATCGTTGTCCTGGCCATCAGGTACGGGCTCATCCACCACCTCGAAAAAGCCAACCGTAATCCACACAGCAAACACGTGGCTCCGCGTTGTGACCACGTTACCAAGCTTCATCAGTGGCCCGAACAGGTACGCCGGATAGCTGTTCAGCCTGTTGTTCCGCTGCCCGGGCTGAAGGCCCGGCGGCGGAATCTGACGGAAGTCGTAGATCAGCGGACTCCTCGGCCCCCCGCCCGACGGGATGCTCCTCAGCAACGTGCTCTGGATCGAGTAGACCTGGGGGTTCAGGGCACCCGGTTGACCGGTGGTTGTCCCCAGCAAATAGGAGCGAACGGGTAGATCATCGGCTGTACCCGGCATATTGTCGGGCCCATAGCGGCTGGCCAGGAACCGGTTCCAGAGCAGCGTGGCACCTGCGCTGCCAGCGGGAGTGCCCGAGAGATCCGCGGCCAGCGCGGCCGGGTGGTTGTTGAACAGAGCGAGAAACACCCAGGGATGCACAACGGTGTTGATGTTGATCTTTCCCGGTACACGCCAACGGCGCGCATCCCCATTCGTGTTGTCATAAACCTCCAACGCCCCGTTCACCTGCGAAGGAACCTCCACCAGCTCAAACAGCCGATAGTAACCCGGATACGGATACGGTCGCCCCCGCACTTCGCGGAAGAAATTGCGCAAACACCCGAAGAAATAATCCTCGTCCCCGGCATTCCCCATCACCAGGAACGGTCGACTAAGGTCCAAAGCCTGCCAATCGCCGGTGACAAAAGGCGAGGGCGCGGTGTCTTCCTGCCCAGCACTGGCCGGGTCATAGAAGTCCAAAGGCTGCGCGATCTGGTCCGCTTCGGCAACCAGCGTGAACAACGTGGTCAGCCATTGCGGAGGACAGGCAGGGACAAGCATCAGTTCCAACGGTGTGCTGACCGGGCGATCGAAGAAGACGAAAGCCGTATGGATCGGACGATCGTTCGTGTTCCTCGGTGGCCCCTGGTTCTGCTTGTTGTTCAGAGTGTGGGGGTTGACATCGTTCCCGTTCTGAGGATGTTCCTCGTGCCTCAAGCTGTACGCTTCCACCCGCTCGATGCTGCGGAACGTGCGGCGAGGATTCGGGTCGTTCGGATCCGGTTCCACCGCCTCTCTGGACCAGACGCGAACCTCCAGAGCATCCACGGTAATGTAGGGGTTTATATCGTCAGGCGTGTGCGGTGTGCCGTCCGGCCCCCAATCGAGCGGGTGGCCGGGATGCGCGAGCCGCTGCAGGTAGAGCCTGCGGCGCGGAGGAGTTGTCACATCAGCATCGCTCGGTCCGATGTTGAACGCACTGGTGCCCGTATCAAAATCGACCTGAGGAATCGAAGCCGGGGAAGGATCGGCACCGGCTGGTCCAACCAACAAGTACTGCCCCCCCGCAATCCTGGTATCGATCCGTGTCGCACCATTTGGGGGAGGATAGAAGGCAAACTCGCTGATAACCCGGTTCGCTAAAGGCTCGCCGGTAATCGGATCCGTGCCGCCGTTCCCGCCCGCTCGCGCCAACACAACGCGGTAGACCGGATTGGCCCTCGATTCCGGATGGCCCGCCTCCGGATAACGAGCGAGATCGACCACATCGTTGTTCTCGACTGCCTCGGGCAAACCGGGGTTGTACAGTTCGAACCAGAGCTGGAAGCCGTCGTCTTCGGTCTCAAAGGCCAGCGTCTCGTTAATCACCACCCGGGGCCGTTCCACACCCCAGACGACTTCGCGCGTTGGGTCCTCCCCCGGCCCTAACGTTCCCAGGGCACCGTCCACGTTCCAACCATTGCTCAAGTCCGGGTCGTACTCGAAGGGGGTCATGACGTCATCTGGATCCATGAAATCGACCACGTTCACCGCGAACTGGGCCATCCGGCGGATCTTGGCTCGATCGGATGTCGGGTAGGTAAGCCGCAGGAGCAGATAGATATCCCGTGCCAGACAACGGGGGTCGTTGACGGACGTGACGGGACGCACCCAATAGGGGTCAGTCGCTCGGTTGGCCCGTGGCATGACCAGCCGGCGATGCAGGTTGAGCCGTCGTCCACGAGCGAGCTCCACAGGGAGCTGTGCGTCGTCGGACCTGGGCCAGCCCAGCTCGCTCATGTCGTCCACGATCCCATTGCCATCGTCATCCTGCCCTCTCACGCCCGGCGCGCCATCTGCACCGACTGTCCACGCCAGCCCGATCTGGAAAACCGCAGGCATGTTCCTGCCCAACGGCCCGGCCCCCCAACCACCCGGGGCACCAGGGGGCGGCGTAAACAGGCGACCGTTTCCGGCAAGGCGAAAGAGCGCAGGAGGAGACACCGCCGGCGGATATTGTTCCCCAAAAGCCGGCGGTGGCTGCACGGCAACCGGCGGCTGGCCCGGAGCGATGATGTCCCAGCTTTCCGTCGTCAACGATGCACGCCGCTGGCGTGCCGTATCCCTCCCACTGAGCCGCTCGTCAAACAGCGATCGGGCCAGCAAGGGTAGCCGTGCCGCCGCATCGTCCGAATTGGGCCAGCCTAGTTCCGTTGCGTTGTCGACTACACCGTCGCCATCGTCATCCTGTCCCGCAACACCAGGACGGCCATCCGGCCCCGGACCATACCGGGCCAGCCCATGCCCGTCCACATCGTCAAATCGGAGGAGCAACTCGAGCTCTTCGACGCTAAAGGGGGCATCTGCGCGTTCCGACCCCACCGCCCACGCTGCGTCGTACGGATTCAACTCGTCGCTCTCATCGACCCGCTCCACCAGCTCAGCCCACTGCGGTGGCCACCCCAGAGGAATCTGCTCCGATCCCGCCCCCAGTAGGGAACAGCCCAGTTGCCGAAGCTGATCCTCCCCCGGTCATCGACCCAAAAGTAACCATCACCATCCGCGTCCAGCGGTGTGCGGAACAAAAGCCACGAAGGACTGACGCGGGACGGATCGAGCTGCCCTGTGGGCGTCGTGTACGGCCGCCAGCGGCTCCCAACAATCCGGTCCCCGGCCACCAACGCAGGTACAACACCAAGATCGTCATCCACACCGGTCAACCCGGCGCGAGGCGTGCCATTGTTGAGCAGAACGCCCAGTTCCCCCCAGCGCCCGGGAATCGCCCGGAGCCCCGGTAGGAGTCTGCCTTCGAGCAACCAGCGGTACTCGAACGGTGAGAAAATGCCCCCCTGATAAACGGTGGCAAAAAACATCGGATCAGGCAGGAAAACGTTCTGCAGGTTGACTTCCGCCACGGAATACCCGGATCCGAGCCCAACCAGCGGCGGCGAAATCATCCCGGAGTGCGCCGGAGTCGCCACGTCAGCGTGGCTGTCTAATTGGCCGTCCCCTGGGTTCGGGAACACCATGGTGCCGCCCGCGTCCAGCTTGTCCGCGTTGAGCTGGCCGTGCACATTGAGATTCAGCCGCCCGTCCAGATCGCGGACCAGATATGCCACCAGCGGCTTGAACCGACGGCCGTCGGCTGAGGTCATCACCGGCAAGCCAATGTCGACCCAAATGCTGTCCCGCACACCGTCTCCGTCGTTATCAACGTCGTTCTCAGGAATTCCATCCCCGTTCAGATCCAGTGTGGGGAACTGCGGGTGATCCGCAGGCCGCGGGCGAAGAATGAATCGCCTCCCGCGACCAGGCTGGTTGTCCGTGCGCGTCCAATCATCCGGACGCTCGAGCCCGGGTCTACGGAAAGAGGGGATCCCTGGGCCGGCCAGGAACATGTTCTGGATGTCCCAGTAGTCGTAGTCCTCGTCAAGCCCGCGCGGAACGCGGCCGTTGAACACGTAGTTCACGTCCGTGTCATCCGCCGTGTTTGCGACGCCGTCCGGCCCCTTTTCACCCGGGCCATTGAAAGCACGTTGGTAGCGTTCCCATTCCTCGACCCGACCGTCCGGGAAGGGCCGCCCCTGCTCGTCCCAAAGGTCGTTATCATTGCCGTACATGTCACGCAGCAACGAATGGCCTCGAATCGCCGACATCGGGTTGGCCGTGTCGGCAACAAGTTGGCCGATCGCTTCCAGAAGGATTTCCTGAATCTCCATAGCCGGCTGCTGGCGACGGGCCGCATTGTGGTAGTGTCGCGCGGCTTGCTCCTCACTTCCCGCCAAAAGCGCAAAGGAGACGCCCAGGAGAGCAAGAATGGCGAGCAGCCCGAGAATGACGACGAGGACCACCCCCCGACGTCTCGCCTGGCCGGGCGCAAGCGACCTCGCCCGGCCCCGGCACTGCGCGACCAATGCTGTCCGCTCGGGACGTGGACTCATCGCAGCTCCTCAACAATCGTGAGTTCTCTCGTCAACCCGGTACGCTCTTCCACAAACCGGATCTTGATCTGGATCGCCCGGATCGGCAGCGGATAGGGCGGCGCCACCCCAGCAGCAGGCACATGATCCGCAGCCAACCTGGGCGGTATCGTGTAGGCCGTGCACCAGGTATCAAACGTCCGCCACAAACATCGCGGCGGTGGTAGCATCGTCTCCACGTACGTCGGCCGCTGCCGCTCGTTGGCCGTAATATCGCTTGCCGGAGGAAGACCAGGGAAGCCGAGCCACGGGTTGCCGAACCCCGGATAAGCCCCCAGGTCACGCCGCGGTGGCCAAAACCGGTTTGGACCGGGACTGAACGTCGGCGAAGGAAAACCCGGCAACGGCCAAGGCCGCAAGCCGATCATGGAATCATTCCAGTTCGCCCCCCCTAAAAGGCCCAGACCGGGCAGGGGGCCTGGCGGGGGACCGTTCGCACCATATGGTCCCTGACCGGTTGTGCGGCCGAGATAATCCTCAGCCGCATAGCCGATGTCGACGAACGCTCCGGGCCCCATTTGTCCGGCGTAAACCTCCGCGCGCGTGTACGCTCCCCCTGCAGGGTCCCACACCTTCACGTCGAACGACACCACCCCGGTCAACAGGGCGTCTTCGCCGGCCCGCGGCCTGGGTAAGTTCGCCGTCAGGTTGGGCGGCGCTGTGGGGTCAAAGCGACGCAGCCCACCGGGTTGGGTGAGTGCATTGCGAACGTTCGGCGACCATGGGCCCCCATCGAACCCCGTGGGATAGTCCCACGCCGGACTGGCGGTTTCCCGCAAAAGCGGTCGCCCCCACCAGATCTCGCCTGCCGGCGGACTTACGCCTGCTGGATAGGAGTTGCCCGCTCCGCTTGTTCGGTTATCCCACGGCGTATCCACAATCCGCGCAGTATGGTCCAGTGTGTCATGCACGCCGTTGGCCACACCGTTATCCAGGAAGGAAAGGTTCGGCTGGCCTACGCCCGGATCAAATGGCCCGAACGGGAAGAGAGGATCGAAGGGCGAATCGGCCTCCAGCCCGAGCAGGCTACCCAAGCCGCCCCGG
>Ga0256839_1001599_pt1 | contig 27060 bp, 24 predicted proteins | sample 354166metaG_FD_185968 | JGI IMG/M metagenome (GOLD analysis project Ga0256839, IMG submission 185968) | Hydrothermal vent microbial communities from Mid Atlantic Ridge, Atlantic Ocean - 354-166 | ecosystem: Environmental > Aquatic > Marine > Hydrothermal vents | place: Atlantic Ocean: Mid... | reverse complement strand
CGGCATCATCCGCGAAGCCTACATCCGCCTGCATGAGCGTGGTTTCGCCCATTCGGTGGAATGCTGGCAGGATGGCGAGCTGGTGGGCGGGCTGTATGGCGTGTCATTGGGCGGCGCGTTCTTTGGGGAGAGCATGTTCTCGCGCCGGCGTGATGCCTCCAAGGTGGCGCTGGTGCACCTGGTGGCGCGGCTCAGAAGCGGGGGCTACAGCTTGCTGGACACGCAATTCGTAACCGCGCACCTGCAACGCTTCGGTGCAGTGGAGGTGCCACGCCATGAATATCACGTGATGCTGGATGCAGCCCTGCGCAAACGGGCCAATTTTCACCATTTCACGGCTGACGATGAGCCCCGGGCAGTGTTGGCAGCAGCCCTGCCAACAATTGGTGAGGACGGAAGCCTGTCATTGGCGCAGGACGATTTGAAGCCGTAAGGCGATTGCATTTCAGATATGTGCTGCGGCGTTGATGAGGTTTTCGAGGTATCGGGGGCATGCGGCGCATTCGAGCTTTGCCATCTCCCCTGTGGCAATATCGCAATCGCTGGGGGATTGAGTGCCTCCTTATCCACCTCATGAGGCGAGCCTTCAACACCGAGGACACACCATCTGCTGTCCTGAACAAGCTGCACATCATGCTCGCCATGGTTGTCATCGCCACCGCCTGCGCGCAGGTATGTGCCAAACAGGTGCAGGAGGCAAGAAGCCATCCCGTGCAGGAAACATCGGCACCTTGCACATTGTGGCTCAGACTGGGCATGCAAGCCTACAGGGCATGGCACCTTGCCGGTCAACGCCAACCATGGAAGGCCTATAATACCATCCACAAAGTTGCCCCGGGAAGACTTCCAGAAACGGGAGAGACAGCATGAGACGTGCAGCAAGCAGCTCGCCTGTTCTTATTTCAACCTCGTCAGGAATATCTGCCATTTGCAAGCCGCCAGCAGCTCCATCTTGCTGGAATGGGTGATGACCTGAATGAATGCGGGCACGGGCAGAAGCATCTGTATCACTCTTCTTCAAGTCGCCTTTCCAGCACGCTTTTTCCTCCGAAGTGTTCCCACGTGGCTGGCTCTCCTTCGGAAGCATCGCGTAGCAGACGCGTGCCAATCAGGCGTGCCAGATATTTGGGCGGCAGCCCCATCCCCGGCCTGATGGAACGCAAGTCCCCCTCTTTGACGACATCACCTGCTTTCATTGCCCGCATGAAATACAGGGAACGGCGGAACTTCCTGTTATGATCCTCGGCAGGATTGTGGCCCGGCTCCGGGCTGCCCAGCGCAGCATGCACATTATTGGCCGCCTGGCACAATTGTGCCAGTTCCTCTGCCTCCAGCGAAAAGGCGGAGTCGACACCACCATCGGCCCTGCGGAGCGTGAAATGCTTTTCAATGACAGCCGCCCCCAACGCAATGGCCGCCAGAGGCACCTCAAGCCCCATGGTATGGTCAGACAGGCCGACAGGCACGCCGTAACGATCCATCATTGCAGGAATGCGCCGCAGATTGCACGCTTCGACAGGTGCCGGATAAGCGGAAACACAATGCAGCAACACCACCTCTTCTGCACCGTTGCTACGCAGCACCTCCATTGCCTCGTCCACTTCCTGTTCAATTGCCATGCCTGTGGAGACAATGATGGGCTTGCCAGTAGCCGCCACTTTTTCCAGCAAGTTCCAGTCGACGATCTCCGGTGATGCGATCTTGTAAGCCGGGCACTGCAGGGATTGCAGGAAGTCCACCGCGGTAGCATCAAAGGGAGAAGAGAAAACCACGACACCTTCTTCGGCACCCGCGGCAAACAGTTGCGGATGCCATTCCCATGGTGTGTGCGCCTCTTCATAGAGTTCATACAGGGTGCGCCCATCCCACAACCCGCCATGTATGCGGAATTCGGGGCGATCAGAGCGAATCGTGATGGTATCGGCAGTGTAGGTTTGCAACTTGACTGCGTCTGCCCCGGCACGCGCTGCAGCCTGAATCAACGCCTTGGCCCGATTGATATCCTGATTGTGGTTGCCTGACATTTCGGCAATGATGAAGGGCCTGTTTCCGGCGCCGATTTCATGATCTGCAATTCTCACGGTTTCTTTCATGGGAAATTCTCCAACCTGCTTGTCGGAAAGGCATTGTCGGGACCTGTTTGCGACCTGTCCGCAGATGCGTGTTCGAGGCTGTATGGCTGCAGGCAAGAACGGGTTTTCTGGAAATGACGCAACTGCTCCTGCAAGAAGGTTCAAACATCATCAAGGATTCTATCCTGCATTCCATGCGCCCGCAGGCCCTGGCCAGCAACACTATCTTGCAGACGTCATGTCAAAACATCCTGCATCAGGTACAAGACCGCCAATATCCACGTATTTGACGAATCAGCAACCGCAGCCATACTCTGCGCTCCCTTGTGGCAGCCGTCCAATCATCCTTTTCTTTGTCCGACGGTTTCCCTTCCAGATGAGGAAGCAGCGGCCGTCCACTCTCTTGTACCGGTACCGGCAATGTTGCAACCGGCACCCCGGCACTTAGCGCCTGGAAGCTGGCAGATGTGGGCGCCCCCACCTGCACTACGACATCACTCCAGGAGAAGAAGGAGGCCAAGCCAGCCTCGCCAACGCGTTGCCACCGGAAGTTTCGCATGCTGGCTCCATGATGTTCAAGGAAAAGACGCAATGCTGCAGGATTGTCCTCTGCTTCTCGCAAGCGCAAGCAAAAATGCCTCCTGCCATCGTCTGCTTCCTGCAACAACATTGCCATGCTGTTGAACAGCTCATCGCTGTTTCGGACATCCATGGCGAACCGCGCCTGCCCTGTTGTCAGCAGAATGCCGACTCGCCGTGGCCCCAGAACAAGCACGCGCAGCATTCGTAGCAGGAAACGGCCAATCCAACGCGGTGAACACCATCGTATCTTCCATTGCACACAGGAATCGAGCCGAGCCTTGCAGCCTATGCGTTCATAGGCGCACAGGGCCTGTCGATGGTAGGCGTGTATGGCAGCATTCTCAAGCATCTCGGCAGGCCAGCGGTGCATGGTATCCAGTGGCCAGCCGCTGTGTGCGACAACGCGCACGGATCGATGATGGCGCTGCTGTGCAAGATCAAGACAAAAGGCTCCGGCATCGCTTATATGTTCGGATAGCAGCACTTGCTTCACCGTCATGTCCGCGGTGCACAGGATGTGTGTCATTTCTTCCCCCCACCGTTGCAGGCGGCTGCCCCAGTCATCTGCAATGTCGATTTGCAATAATGAGGCTGGTGAAGAAGCACGCAGACATTTCCGCCAGAAGTGCAGGGGAGACATCCGGACATGCAGAGTGTCAGGCACTTGCAGCCAGAACAATTGCAGCGACAGCTCTTGCACCAGCTTGTCCAGTCTGTCCCGCCGCCAATGACCGCACCCCGGTTCATGCAACACCACGACCTGACGGATGCCTTTGCGCGCCAGGCATCGCAAACGCTGAGGAGCGTGCGGCACCCCCTTGGCAGCCAACAGGCAGACATGCCGCATTTGCGAAGCGAACGTGACTGTCCTCTCGTTATCCTGCGGAAACTGCAAGTGGCTGGACAAGCCGGCTTCCGAGACGCAGTCGGGCATTGTGCGGGCCAGCGCCATCAAAACGATCTTTTCCGTTTCCTGCATGGGCGGCGAGAACCGTAGCGCAGGGAGAAAGATCTGGCAGTGGCGGCCTGCCCATTGCTGCAGTGCCCGCAACCGAGCGGCCAGTATCTCCACTTCACGCGCCCGCATGCTCAGATGCAGTCGCAGACGATTGTCTGCACTCAATGCCTTCCACTGGCCATTTTCAGCGTTGCTGCTTTGCGGAAGCATTTCCAACGCTGCGTCGGCCACCTGCCGGGCTTCGGTCCACGCACAAGGTGCATCATCCTCTGTGCTGCCAAACACAAGCGTGCGCAACATGGCGTGAGAGAGAGGGCCTGTCGACAGTTTCGCTGTCGCATCGGGATCTGCGACAAGCGCTCCCAATGCTGATTGCGTAAGTGGTACCGGCAAGGTATCCGCAGGCTGGTGGGCAAGCTGGGGTGCATCCCAGAAAAGGAACAGCTGCATGTTTCGTAAAGTTTCCCTCTTCAAGTCAACCCCAGCCAATGCAGCCACCATTGGCGCTGCCTGTAGACATCACCAATGCGCCGAGCCAAGGCCAGATTGTTGGCTGCAAGTGTGCACACTCTTGGCGTATCCAGCAACAGGTGCTCCAGTGCCTGTTCCCAGGCATCTTCGTTGGCAGGCAGCAGCAGTCCATCCACGCCATCAGCAACATGTTTTCGGAAGATGGGCAGGTCAGGATACAGCCCGGCGCTTCCGAAGGCGGCATGATCAAGCACCTTGTTGATGCTGCGCGCACGATTGAAGGCTGTGTCGCGCATGGGAATCAGCGCAATGTCGAAATGGCTATGTCTCTGCATGCGCTTGTACGCACGCCAGGAAAGAGGCCTGTGATGATGAATGTTGGGGCCTTGCAGGCCAGCTGGAGCATGTCTGCCGAGGAAGGTGGTCAAAGTTGATGATGGATGGCGTGCGAGGACACGCAGCAATGCCGGCACGATGATCTGCAGGTCGGCAAGGTGGCTGCGAGTGCCGCTGAAGACCATGCGCATGCCATCACCGCTTGTTTCTGCTGTGGTTGGCCTGCTCGCATTCTCAGGTAGTGGCATGGCGGGGTGCAACAGTTTGTGCTGTCTGCCCGGATAGGCGTCGAGAATGCGAGAATTGGGAGCCACCACCCAGTCGCATAATTCCACAATTCGCGGCCATACCTCGGAACGGAAACGCAACAGCCTGTGGCGATAATCCGCAGGCAGGGCATCAACCTCATCAAGTGCTGTCAAATCATCATCAATGACATAGGCACAGCGACTTGGTTTCAGGGCTTGCAACCTGCGCAGCTCACGAAGCGAGGCATAACGGATGATGACGGCACGTCCCTGGCAGAAAAAGCAGTTGGGCCCTATCCGCCATATGGGACGCCGACGCCTGCCCCCCGGCAGCAGGGAGACCAGATCGCGCAAACCATGCAGGAAATACAGATCTGCTGTTGGAGTCGCATGATACAACATGAGTCATCCTTGCCTCAAGACAAGGGCAGAAGGCAACATCCCTGTAGGGCGGGCGGGCTGACGGGAAACGTGTCAACTTGCAAGGAGCATGGCGAACCATGCAGATTGTGCCACTCGACATTCCCGGGCTGCTACTCATCATGCCAGAGCGGCATGATGATGAAAGGGGCTTCTTTTCCGAAACCTATCGGCAGGATCTGTTGGCAAGGGCTGGTTTTCACGATGTCTTCGTGCAGGACAATCATTCCCTCTCCCGGCAGGCAGGAGTGGTGAGAGGGCTGCATTTTCAGATACCGCCATTTGCACAGGCAAAACTGGTACGCGTGGTGCGTGGCGCCATTCTTGATGTGGCGGTGGACATTCGCAAGGGCTCTCCCACCTTTGGGCGACATGTGGCGGTGGAGCTTTCTGCTGACAATTGGCGCCAATTGCTCGTGCCCGCCGGTTTTGCGCACGGTTTCTGCACGCTGGTGCCGAATACGGAAGTTGTCTACAAGGTTACAGCCTACTACGCGCCCGATCATGACAAGGGCATTGCCCATGATGATCCTGCACTGTGCATTCGCTGGCCCTTTCCGCATGAGGAGTTGATTCTCTCGGAAAGGGACAGGCAGCACCCGCGGCTGGCTGAATTGCCTGCCTATTTCACTTTTGGGGACAATACATGAGAATCGTGGTTACAGGTGGTGCGGGCTTCATCGGGTCGGCGTTGTGTCTGCACCTGGTGCTGGATGCAGGTGATGAAGTGTTGAACATTGACAGGCTCACCTACGCGGCCAACCCTCGTTCACTGAAGCCGATAGAGAATGATACGCGCTACTGCTTCCTGAAAGCGGACATCTGCGATGCGACAGCAATGGAAAAGGCACTGCGTGATTTCCGTCCGCAGGCCATCATCCATCTTGCCGCAGAAAGCCATGTGGACCGTTCCATCATGGCAGCCGCTCCTTTCATCCACACAAACATTCTTGGCACTTACAACCTGCTGGAGGTTGCGCGCCAATACTGGCAAGACCTCGACGGCAGGGAAAGGCAATGCTTCCGTTTTCTCATGGTATCCACCGATGAGGTTTATGGATCACTGGGCGATACCGGCCTGTTCAGCGAAACCACACCTTATGATCCGTCTTCGCCCTACTCGGCGTCCAAGGCAGCGGCTGACCACCTTGCCATGGCCTGGCACCGTACTTACGGGCTGCCGGTACTCATTTCCAACTGCTCAAACAATTATGGCCCGCGGCAGTTTCCCGAAAAGCTCATCCCGCACATGATCATCAACGCCCTGCAGGAACGCCCCCTTCCCATCTATGGAGATGGCGGCAACATTCGCGACTGGCTGTATGTGGAAGACCATGTGCGGGCACTGCGCTTGATTCTTCTTCAGGGTCGGCCAGGCGAAAAATACAATGTAGGGGGGCGCTGTGAGCGCACCAATCTGGAAGTGGTTCGCTCCATCTGCGCGCTCATGGACGAGTTTCATCCAGAGCAGGCGCCACACGATCGCCTCATCCGGTTTGTCGAAGACCGCCCGGGGCATGACCGCCGCTATGCCATAGATGCCACAAAGCTGGAGCAGGAGCTGGGCTGGCGGGCAAGGGAAAGTTTCGACAGTGGTCTGCGCAAAACAGTGCAATGGTATCTTGAAAATCGTGATTGGTGGGCACCTCTACTGCAGGACGGTTACAGGGGCGAGCGGCTTGGTCTGCTCCCTGGTCCGACAACGTCGGCCCATGTGCAGACAAAATGTGTGGAGACAAAATGCCCGGAGGTTGACCGATGAAGATAGTCATCATCGGGCGCAACGGCCAGCTTGCCCGTGCACTGATTGCTGCAGGTGCTCCCGAAGGCATGCGCCTGCAAGCGATCTCGCCACCCGAGCTGGATATCACCTCCCGGGAATCCGTGGATCGAGCCTTGTCGTGCACTCGCCCTGATGTGGTGATCAATACTGCTGCCTACACGGCAGTGGATACTGCCGAATCGGAAGCACAAGCGGCCTTCTCCCTGAACCGCGACGGGGCGCGGCATCTGGCACAGGCCTGTTGCCGCATGCAAATCCCATTGGTGCACATCTCCACCGATTATGTCTTCGATGGAAAAAAGGCTGCTCCTTATGTGGAAGAGGATCCCACCTGCCCCCTGAATGTCTACGGAAAGTCCAAGCTGGAGGGAGAAAGGGCGGTTCGCCAGTATTGTCAGCAGCACCTCATTCTTCGGACTTCATGGTTGTTCAGTCCACATGGCCGCAATTTTGTTCGCGCCATACTGCAACAGGCACAGATGCGGGATTCATTGCAGGTGGTGGATGATCAGCTAGGCACCCCCACATATGCGGCCCATCTCGCACGTGGCATTTTGCACATGCTGCAAGTCATGCGCAGCAGCATGGACGAATTTCCCTGGGGCACCTATCACATGAGCGGAGCCGGAAAGGCCTCGTGGTGCACTCTTGCACAGGAGGTCCTGTCCTGTGCAGCGCGGCTTGGCGGGCCTGTGGCAAGAGTGCAGCCGATTGCTTCGGCGGAGTTTCCCTCGCCAGCCCGGCGCCCCACTGACACACGACTGGACAATGGCAAGTTGATCAAGGCTTTTGGCATTCGCCTGCCAGACTGGCGTGAAGGCACGCACGAATGCGTTCGGGCAATACTTGAAGGAGAGATGCTGACATGAAGGGCATTATTCTCGCCGGCGGCAGTGGCACCCGCCTGCATCCTGCAACGCTGGCCTTTTCCAAGCAACTGCTGCCAGTATACGACAAGCCGATGATTTACTATCCGCTGTCAACCCTGATGCTGGCCGGCATCCGCAACATGCTTATCATCTCCACACCGCACGACCTTCCCCTGTTCAAGAGACTGTTGGGAGATGGTTCGCAGTGGGGCATTTCGCTCTCTTATGCCGAGCAACCCAAACCGGAAGGGCTGGCCCAGGCCTATCTGATTGGCAGAGCATTCCTTGATGGCAGCCCCTGCGCACTCATTCTCGGCGACAATATCTTCTATGGACATGGCCTGCCGGAGCTTCTGCACAAGGCGCGCAACCAAGTGGAACGGGAGGGGGGGGCAGCCATATTTGCCTACCAAGTGGCGGACCCGCAACGCTATGGTGTGGTAGAGATGGATGAAGCAGGCAAGGCCATTTCTCTGGAGGAGAAACCGCAACAACCGAAATCCGATTGGGCTGTAACAGGTCTGTACTTTCATGATGGCAAGGCTCCGGAGATGGCCGCCACCCTGAAACCCTCAGCTCGCGGTGAGCTGGAGATCACCGATCTGAATGCTTGCTACCTGCAGCAGGGAAAATTACGTGTTCATCGTTTGGGGCGTGGCTTTGCGTGGCTGGATACAGGCACTCCGGACAGCCTGCTGGAGGCAGGCAATTTTGTGGCCACGCTGACCAGGCGACAGGGGCTGTGTGTGAGTTGTCCTGAGGAAATTGCCTGGCGATTGGGCTTCATTTCCGATGAACAGCTCGGGGAACTTGCACACAACATGCGTAATACCCCGCACGGTATCTATTTGGCTCATCTGGTGAATGGCAAATGGTGATTGGTGATGAAAGTGGCAGTTCACCATTCCATTCAGAGACAATCCAGTAGAGCCTGCGCCACTCTGAGAGCGCCTTTTCCATCCAGTGCATCATGCAATTGTTGCCAGGCGTCTTCAGGGGTCTTGTCCAGTTCATGCAAGGCATCTTTCAGGAGGGATGGTTTGGGGGCCTTGCAAACCGGCAAGGACAGGTTGCGTGCCTTGCGCCAGGTCATGAGCTGATTGTCTATCAGCATGACACCAATTACCGGCCTGCCACTGGCCAATGCTTCCATGTAGGTAACTCCCAACCCTGTTATCAGGCACTCGCCAGCAACAAACAATTCGTGCAATGGACGTGGCGCGACAAATTCAACGCCACCATCGCAATGCAAGGCGGAACCTTGCACTGACTTGAGGAAACGCTCAGGCACTACGGCAATGACCCGCCGCGATGCCTGCCTGGCCACGACGGGTGCCAGATGCAGCAATGCACGGGCAATGTCGCTGAGACCGAAGGTCATGACGATGCAGCCGTTTCTGGCAGGAGGGCGGGTGCGAATCTTCACGAATGCAGGATCGAGCAGGGCATGACGCGGCCCCAGCAGAAGCTTAGCGTCTCCATAGGCAGAATAATCCAGGTCTTCCGCATAGAGGTTGTGGTTTATCACCACATCTGCAGCACATGGTGCATCGGCAAAATCATCCACTACAACAAGGAGCTGTGTATGGGCGCGAATATTCCTGCGACTTTCCGGACTCAGGTGATAACTATCGACAATGGCGATATCGCACTTCTCTGCACCGTAATCAGGAGATGTTTCAAATGGTGCCAGAAAGGCCTGATGTTCTGGCGGTACTCCCTTGAAAAGACACTGCACTCCATGCGCGGCCAGTTGCGTTGCCAGCAACCTGCAGCGTCCTGCATGGCCGAACCCATGGCGTTGGCCCATGTCTATGTAGAAGATACACCGCATACTTTGCTTGTCTGGCATTCCTTGAGCCTGGATGGGATGATCAGTCAACGAAGGCATCGATGCTGACAGGCACCCGGACCAGGCTCTGCACTTCAAGATAACGATCCGGAAGCTTCCAGCTCGGGATTTCGGCAGCACGGCCGGTACGCACCCGAATGGCGGCAGCCATTGCATCATGTGCCGCGACAATATCGGCGTAAGGGTCATCTCCTATGAATATGCAATCCTGCAGGGAAACACCCAGATGCTCTGAGGCGATCTCATAGGCCTGCAATTGTGGTTTCGGTGCATTGAAATCCATGCAATAGATGACCGGGATACCCTGCAGAACATGTTGCAAGGCAGCCACCTTGCGTCGCTGCATCCGGACATTGCCGTCAGTAACAACAGCAATGGGATAACGCATGCGCAACTGTTGCAAGGCCTTGGCAACACCGGGATATGGTTCGATGGATGGTTCGTGATCGCGATAGATGTCCACCAGCGTGGCGATGATCTTGCCATCGACAGCGATACCAAAGGCCTCCAGGGTGCGATCGAACACGCCACTGCGTCCCAACCGCCTGAACTCATACCACATACGGTTCATGATGCGAGATGCCGGCAAACCACACAACATCTCCCGGGAAAGATACGTGGCCACCGCCTGAAAGCCGCTGCGGACATAACTTTCTTCGGGGAATATGGTGTCGTCCAGGTCAATGAGCAGCGCTGTTCCGCTCACCGTCTTTTTCCTTTTTCATCCAGGATGATGTCATTTCCATAGCGTAGCATTTGCCAGCCCGTCTGCACCGTTACCGGAGGAATCTCCTGTTGCGGGTGCTGATGCATTTGCAAAATGCGTGCAGGTGAATCCAGACCGGCCCGAATGGCAAGATTCGAAGCGCCACCAAAACGTGGGTTCACCTCTATCGCCAAGATGCCTCGGCGAGAACAATCGAAAAATTGCAGATTGCAATGCCCGCACAACTGCAACGCTGCCGCCAGCTTGCATGCCACCTCTGCCAGGGCGTCATGTTGCACAAGCATGCCATACTGGGCCTCGCCACAACGAACGTTCTCCCGCTTGCGTATGGCCAAGCCCAGCGTTTTGTTGCCATCCAGGGTGCGCAGCATGTCAATGGAATATTCCGGAGCATCGACACAAGGCTGCAATATGCATTCTTCTTTCAGCGCCTGCTGCAGATGCACTTCATCCATGATACGCCGAGCACCACGCCCTCCTGCAGCGCTGCGTGGACGGGCAAAAAGCGGCAAATGGTCAGCGGCATGCTGGGGATCCACTAGCGGCAGGACGGGAATGTTCCGTGTCTGGCAAAACTCCACGAAGCGCTTCTTGTCCAGGCAGGTAGCAATTGTCCATGGCCGTGATACATGGATTTGCACCCCCAACGTCTGCAGGAAGTCATCCCGTATGTCTGCCATCAGCGGCAACTCGGCATCTCGCGTCGGAACAACCAAGGTGATGCCAAGCTGCTCGCATGTTGCATGCAGTGCCTGCACAAAAGCTGGTTCATCGTGAGTGGGAGGCAGCGCAACATGGCCATCTGAGAACCATTTGGCGGCACACGGTACATCGGGCAGATCAGCAGTGTAGACCTTGCCGCCCAGGGCATGGACAGCCTCGGCAAACGCCTTGACCAGCATGACCTTTGCTGCAGCGCTGGTAATGAGAACGTTGGGGCAAGACATGTAATGATCTTTCTCCGCCCTCAATGGCTGACCACTTCCGTCTGCTCCAGAAGTTTGAGCAACTCCTCCCGACCAAGGCGTTGAGGGTTGTTCTGCGACGAATAGGACATGCCAGGCTGCACCTTGTGTCCCTTGTGCCCCATGTATTCCCTGTTGGTTACGTCGTCCCACAAACTGATGGAGGGCTGGATGACAAACATGTCCTCAAACTCGTAAGTGTGAAGACTCTCTTCTTCCGACACCATCTCCTCGTGCAATTTTTCACCGGGTCTGATGCCAATATAGACGTGCTCACACTCCGGAGCGATAACTTTGGCCAAATCGACGATTGCCAGGGAGGGCAGCTTTTTCACAAAGATTTCACCGCCATGCATGATCTCGGCGCAATGCTTGACAAACTCCACACCATCTTCAATGCGCAGCCAGAAGCGCGTCATGTCCTTGTGCGTGATGGTCAGCTTGCCAGTCTTTGCCTGCTCCCTGAACAACGGAATAACCGAACCACGCGAGCCAATGACATTGCCGTAACGCACCAGACTGAAGCGTGTAACGCCACTGCTGGCCAGATGATTACCGGCAATGAGCAGACGTTCCATGCATGTCTTGGTAGCACCATACAGGTTGACGGGCTTCACCGCCTTGTCAGTGGAAACGCCGATCACACGCTTCACCTGCTGCTCGATGGCAGCTTTCACCAGGTTTTGCGTTCCCAGCACATTTGTCTTTATGCATTCGTCAGGATTGTATTCAGAGGCAACAACCTGTTTCATCGCTGCCGCATGAAAGACATAATCCACACCTTTCATGGCAAAGGAAAGACGCTCGTAGTCGCGCACATCGCCAATGAAGAAACGCAGCCTGTCATCATTGAAGCGTTGCTGCATCTTGTATTGCTTGAATTCATCCCGTGAGAAAATGATAATCTTCCTCACATCTTCAGTCTTCAAGAGGTGCTTGACAAAAGCATTCCCAAACGACCCCGTGCCCCCTGTTACCATTACAACCTTGCCCTTATACATGCTTTCCTGCACCTTTAAACCTCCACTTCACCGTATCTCGACATCTTCGCGATGTCTGCGCCTTGTAAGGCTGCTCCCAGCCAGATTTGTGGCGCAGGCGCGATGGTAGGGCATCAGGACATGAAGCGCAACACCCGGGAAACCCAGAAGAATTTCTCGATAACCCACTGATGTTTACACAACAAAACGTCTATCGCACTATCCTTTCGCAGAACAGGTCCCTTTGTATCTGACGCCAGCTGCAGTTCATGAACAAGCGACTCATGATGTTTTTCCTGCCATTGGCCATGGTTCATGGTGGCGGGACGTCTGCGTGGGGGCAAGGCAGGGGAGGAGGCCTCCCTCCATCCCTGCACGACAACGCCATGCCCCTGCCTCCTACAGCATCGTTCCTGCCAGCAGGTGATTGCTGCCAGCCATACGGCAAGGAAATTTTCCTGTTTCATCGTGAAGGCAGTGCTCCGCCACTGGTGCGCATTTGTGGGGGACAATAGGGATCGGTTGGGTAGCATTCTTGCCAACGCTGTCTGAAAATACGCAGCTCCTTCAACCACCGCTGACGTTGGGAGGGCAACCTGTCGCGAGCACGCGATGCGGATTCCTTGTGCAGTAGCAAGGCTGCAGGCTCCCATATGTTTTGCCAGCCTCTCTGTTCCAGCTTCAGACACAAATCGATGTCATTGAGTGTAACGGGCAGCCCTTTCTCATCAAAGCCGCCAACAGCCAGAAACTTCCGGCGCTGCACCGCCATACAGGCTGCCGTAACTGCCAAAAATCGCTGAGGCATGCGCAATCGATGCATGTAACCGGGGTGGCTGGATGGCATGAACTGATGCACATGATACGGTGCATTCTTCATGTCCACGCATACGCCCGCATGCTGCACCGTGCCATTCGGATAGAGAAGCTTCGCTCCCACGGCACCGACTTCAGGCCGCATCGCCTGCGCCAGCAAAGCCTGCAACCAGTCAGGTGCCAGGACTTCGGTATCGTTGTTCAGAAAAACGAGAATATCACCCTGTGCTTCGCATGCTGCCCGGTTGTTCAAGCGCGAGAAATTGAACGGACCATCATCTCGCAGAACATCCAATATGCCCTGTTGTTGCTGCTCCCGCAGCCAGTCAAGCGTCTGGCGCTCGATTGAACCATTGTCCACCACGAGGATTTGATAGGGGACATGACGCGTCATCTGGCGAATGCTGGATATGCAGGGCTGCAGCAGGTCCAGTCTGTCACGGGTTGGAACAACAATGGTTGCCAAGGGTGCACGCTTGCCTGCCTTTCTGCGTATCCTGATGATGCTGCCGGCCCCCTCCTTCTTCTGCAAAGCAAGCTCGGCACAGGCACCCGAACGTGCAAGATGACTTGCTGCCACCTGCATGCGCGCCTCCTCCACCTGTTCACGTGTTTTCCCAGGCAGAGGCATGTAGGTTTGAGGATGATACCGGGAAATCACCGTTGGCATGTGGATGATGCGATCTGCACCATGCTCGTGCGCCAGGCGCAACAGCAGCTCGCGCACCTCTGCACCCATCGGAGCATCCTGCATGCCATCACATCGTCGTGCGGCTTCTGCATTCACGAGTACACAGGCTTCCGCAAAGCCCGTGGCCATGAACTGCTCTTCATCCCATGCTCCCTTGACAAGAGGCAGCATTAGGGAGCCTGTTGGCCATGACATGCATTCATCACCATAAACGACATGCGCGCTGGAGCGCGCTGCGGCCAGCAATATGCGAATTCCTTCAGGATTTACCATATGTCCTGCGCGCACCAGCAATACATGTGTGATGGCCGTATCCTGCAGCAAAATGTGCAGGGCTTGTGCCGCCGTGGCATGCACTGAAGGGCTCCACCCCGATAGCCGGCAGATGCCGCGACCACGGGCTGACGCGCGATCATCAGAGACCAATGCTGGCGTGATGATGCTGACGCGTGCGATAGCACGCCGGAATGGTTGCATGCTTTTCAGCGTTGTTGCAATGCTGGCGTTTGCTGCTGCCAAGGAAGCATCCACCATTACCCCAAGCACGACGGCTGGCACCTGTGATGTCCCAAATACCTGGCTGCCTTCATGAAAGCCGGAGTTTTGGCTGTCTGGCTGCAGCACCCGCAAGCGGCTGCCCAGCAGCGCATTCAACCGATTATGCGCACGCACACGCCGCCCCATGACGCGATCCAGCGCCAACCCCAGAAATTCGACGGGGTCCTTGCGCAGCGCCGCGCACAATCTGTCGCAGATGCGTGCTTGCACATCACTTCTGGTAAGAAAATGCGCCAGATCCAGCCACGGGTGGTCAAATGTCATGAACGCACCTTGAACAAGGGCTCCAAGGGTTTGCAATGGAGATACTGCGCAATATTGCCGCTGGCCAGAGCATGTTTCAAAATGTCAAAGACCTCTTCATAGACTTGCAGCAGTTTCTGCACATGCTCCATTTCATGTGCCTGCATCAGAAAGTGCACCCCGAAGGTAAGTATCCCGCGGCGCAGACATTCCTGCATGTAAAGGGTTTTCAGCTCCAGCGCACTACCTGCTTGCGTGTCTGCAAACTGAAGTAACGTCCAGCTGGGATGCCCCTGCAGGGAGAGCACCTCCTGCAAGCCTGCCTGTCTGATCAAGGTCTGCACCCCTTTCTTGAGATGACAACCAATCGTCAGGAAATGACCATAGAGATTCTCACGCCGCGCCACCTCAAGCACAGTCTTTGCTGCAGCAAGGGACACGGCCTCTCCTCCCATGGTGAAGGAAAAGAACACCTCCTCCATCAGGCGCATCATGTCTGCGCGCCCGACAACAGCGCTGATGGGAAAGCCATTGCCCAGCCCCTTGCCAATGGTGGCCAGGTCTGGCGTTACGCCATAAAGGGCTTGAGCCGTTCCAGGCGCCAGCCGAAAACCGGTTACCACCTCATCGAAAATCAGAACGATGCCCTCGCGATCACAAAGCTCGCGCACCGCGTGCAGAAAGCCATCCCGCGGCTCCTCAAAGCTTACCGGCTCCATGATGACCGCCGCCAATTCTCCGGGATATCGCTGCAACAGGGCATGCAGGGAATCGATGTCATTGTAGCCAAAGCGATGGGTCAGGGCGCGTGTTGCCTGCGGAACGCCACGGTGGCGCGCAGTGGAGCCGATATACCAGTCCTGCCATCCATGATAGCCGCAAACAGCGACATGATCACGCCCTGTCCATGCACGTGCCAGCCGAATGGCTCCTGCGGTAGCATCTGAACCATTCTTGCCGAAACGCACCATTTCCGCGCAGGGCACCTCCTGCACGATCAGTTCCGCCACTTCATGCTCCAACGGAGAGGCCAGACTGAAGAGCACGCCTCGTTCCACTTGCCGGCAAACCGCCTTTCGTACTTCCTCATGCCCATGCCCCAGGGTGATAGCCCCCAATGAACAGATGAAATCAACATAGGCATTGCCATCCACATCCCAGACTTCACACCCGCATGCTCTTTCCATGAACAGCGGAGAGGCCCCCAGAGGGAATTGCGTGCGGCTCTTTGAAAAGGTCTGCGAGCCCAGAGGTATTACTCGTTCGGCCCGGCGCAGCATGGTGAGAGAACGCTCATACCGGTGCGCAGGAGGCGGCAGCACCTGCGGCGTATCTGATGGCATGCGTCCATCCCTGTCTTGGTGATCCTGCTCTGTACTCATGTGGAGTTTCCACTGTCCGTGTGGTCCATGCCTCTTTCAGGTACGCACATGGGGCGAGACGGGAAATGCACCGGCGTTGTCCTTTACCAGCACGTCCACGCCAGAACGGCGGTCTGGTGCAAGCGCGTCGCTACCAGTCATGTCAAGCTGCCGATGGATCAGAAAGTAGGCCGGATGCGCCGTGAACAGGCGCGAGAAGACCATCTTGTGTGAACGCACACCCGGACGATGCACATACTCGTTGTGATAGGCTGTCGGTTCCAGGAAATCGAAAATGACTACATGGCCACCATCACGCAGCACCCTGTCCGCCTCTGCAACAACACGAAACAGCAGTTGCGGGTCCACGAGGTAGAGACAGAAACCAAAGATGACCAGATCAAAGGAGGCATCGCCAAAGTCCAGCTCTTCGGCAGTGCCCACTCGCAAATCCACTGCTGGATAGAGCGCATGCCCTTCCTCGATGGCAGCAGATGAGGGGTCCACACCAGCCACGCTTGCACCCGTGTGCTGTCGCAACAGTTCCAGCCGCCAACCGTTGGCGCACCCCACTTCCAGCACACTGGTGGGCTGCAACTTCAGATGCGCCAGGGAGTCCAGCACCGGATCTGAGTCGCGCTTCAACAGGACTTCCCTGTTGCGCAAATACCATTCATCCGCTTCTCCCTGCAGAAACAGGTCGCGCTGTCGATCTGTCATGCATTCGCTCCTTGCTGTTGCCCGCTTCACCCCTGTGTATTCCGCCACTCGTGCTGTGCATGCCAGGCAAGCTGCAGGCGCAGGATTTCGATCATGTGTTCGAGTGGCGTCATGGGGGCGTTTCCCGTAGCCAGATCGTCAAGTATCCGCTTGCTCTGAGCAATGTACATCTCATTGAGGTCATCCAGCGCAACCGGCAGTAATTGTGGATCCTCCCCCTTTTGCCCATGCAGGATGATGCCACCTGCATGCAGATCCCATTCAAGACTGCCTTCAGTCCCGGTCATGAAATAACGGCGTTGTGCGCGCCGCTGCACATAATCGGTTTGCAGGGTGCACAAGACGCCATTGGCCATTTCCATGACGGCCACCGCCACATGTTCGGTTTCGATGGGCAGAACCTTGGGATCATGCCGCTTCAGGCCATGAAATCTGCTGACTGCGTCATCCATCAGCCAGATCATGTAATCCAGCTCATGTGTATCAAATATCGCTCCCCCACCCAAGTCCTTGCGCGCCGAATACCCATGCCGGAAGTCTTCCCAAGGGTGCCAGTCAGGCAGCCATTGCCCAGCCAGCACCTGTATCGCCACCAGATGCCCGAGCGCTCCGGAGCGCAGCAACTCCTTCATGTGAATGAAAGCCGGGTGGAATTTCCAGTTGGATCCAACATGGACATACAGCTTGCGCGCACGCACTTCAGCCAGCAATCGTTCGGCCATGGCCAGGTCTGTGCCCAGAGGCTTTTCGATGAACAATGGCAGTCCGGCGCATGCTGCCTGCAGCGCCTGTTGCAGATGAAGGCGGTTGGGGCTGGCAATAACCACAAGATCAGGACAACTGGCCAGAGCTTCCTCATAACTGTGGAACAGATTGCCGCCCGTTTGCCTGACGAACTCGGCTGCATGAGTGGCGTCAGGATCCACACCGGAAAGCTGTTCGACACCCAAGGTCTTGAAATTGCGTGCATGGCGCTTGCCAATGGAACCCAGCCCCACAATCAGCACATGCATGTCAGTCCTCCAGTCTTCCAGAGGCCAGTTGCAGCACCTGATCTGCCACCCATTCCACTTCAGCATCGCTCATGCCGGGAAAGCAGGGCAATGACAGGCATTGGGCATAAAAGGCCTCGGTTGCCGGTGCCGATATCACAACTCCGCGCTGCCGCAGCAGGGCTGCATGGTAGGGCTGGTGATGCACGGGTATGTAATGCACTTGTGTCCCGATGTTTCGTTGCCGCAACCAATGCATGGCCTCGGCACGGGATATGCCGATCTTGTCAAAATCCAGGCTGATGACATACAGATGATGGCCCGATCGTCGGCGTTGTTCCGCACTGGCCTGATGCAATGCAATACGGGGACAATTTCTGAAGGCTGAGTCATAGCGCGCCACGATTTCCTGTCTGCGTGCCAGGAACTTGTCCAGCCTGCGCAACTGCGACAGACCAAGCGCTGCCTGCAAATCCGACATCCTGTAATTGTAGCCCAACATCTGCTGCTCATAATACCAAGGCGCTTTTGCCGCCTGCCGATTGATGCAGGATTCGCGTGTGATGCCATGCGTGCGCAACAACCGCAGCCGATATGCCAACGTGTCATCGTTGGTCGTGATGGCGCCGCCCTCGGCCGTGGTGAGCGGTTTCACTGGGTGAAAGGAAAAGACCGTCATGTCAGCGTTTGCACAGGAGCCAACCGGCTGCCCATTTTCATCACGTCCGCCCAGAGCATGGCAGGCATCCTCGATCACCACTCGATGGCCGGCGACGGCTCTTATCTCCTGCATCCGGGATGAGAGGCCGGCAAATGCCACCGGAATGATCATGGAGGTCTCGGCTCCATCCGGTTGCCCCGCGCGCAGTTTTTCCTGCAGACTTCGTGGAGACAGCATCAGCGTGTCAGGATCGACATCCACAAAGTCCACCGCCATACCTTCATATAGCATGCAGTTGGCGCTGGCCACGAATGTGAGTGGTTGTGTAATGCCCCACGTGCCCCTCTCAACGCCTGCCGCCAGCACAGCCAGATGCAGGGCCGCCGTACCCGAAGACACGGCAATGGCATGCTTGACATTGCAGTAAGCAGCAAGCGCTTCCTCGAACTCCTGAACCTTCGGACCCTGGGTCAGGAAATCCCCCTGCAATACGGATAGAACGGCATCGATATCCTCTGGAGCGATGGTCTGGCGACCATATCCCAGAAAGCGTTGCGGTTTGCTCATGCATCACTTCCTTCACAATCGGCTTGCAGCAAAGGCCTTCATCCATGCTGGCGAGGCTGAACATTCAGTTCAGAAGATGTGTTCCCGTATGCCCAGCACTATGAGGCCGAGAATGCCCCATCCGAGAAAGGCCAGAATGGCAACCATCAAGACAATGTGCAAACGCTTGGGCTCCGTGGGGCTTTCGATCTTGGTTGGGCGCACGAATTCGGCCAGGTAGCGAACATTCCTGTTGGCCTTGGCACGCGCTGCCTCCAAGGCAGACAGTGCATTCACATAGCTTTTCTCGGCAAAGTTCATCTGCACCTTGAGCTTGTCAAAGGCCTCGAATATTTGGGGAAGATCCTCTGTTGCTACCGTGCCTATGCCTCCTTTCTTGAGGGCTTCCAGCTCCTCCTGCAACGCTTTCATCTGCGAACGCATTGCCTCGATACCTGGCGCCTTGTCGCCCAGCAGTTTCTGTCGTGTTTCCAGGCGCACTTTGAGCTGAGATATTTCTGCAGCCAACTGGGCCATCAACTTGGAACGCGCCGAGATCGACATCTTCGGCTCGAAAATGCCCGTCTGCATTCGCAACTGCCTAATCTGTGACAGGATTTTCACCAATCTTTCTTCAGCCTTTGCCACATCCTCGCGCGCAAAGCGCAAGGTCTGCAAACGGCCCTGACGCGAGAGACGATTCACCAGTTCTTCAGATTTGCGGACGATGGTCCGGGCCAGCGCAATCGAATCCTCGGCAGCAAAAGTGCGTACGGTAAGAATGATGGCTTCGCTCTGCCCATCATATCGCACGCGCACCATCTTTTTCCAGTATTTGCGGAACTCCTCGAGCGACCAGTGCGGCGCGGGGGCAGACAACCAGTCCCCTTTCTCGAATATCCCGCGAACAGGCAGCTCCTTTTCCAATGCAGCGATCAGATCCGTGCTGTGAATGTAATTGATGACGGCATGACTGTCGGCGGAAAAGACCGGAGACCCTATGGCACCGAGAAAGCCCAGCTTTCCTGCCGCCGGATTTTCCGAACTTCTGACGATGAAGCGGCTCTCGGCAACATAAATGTCGCGGGCGAAAAAGTAATAATAAAAGGCGGTTACGAGCGTAGGCATCACCACCATCAAAATGAAGCTGAAGATGGCGGCACGCCGGCGTTTCCTCCTGGCCTCTTGCGCCACGTCGCAGGCATTTCCGGTGCCTTGCAGCAAGGTGGCAGCTGCAGAAGTGTCTTGCAGAGAGTGCCCCCGCTGCTTCTGCGTTTGCACCTCACCCTTTGCCGGGGAGAGCAGGTTCATTGGCCATACCTCAGAATGTCTTCATAAGCACGGATGCCGTCTTCCAGGTCATCGAATGGATAGAGCTTGCCGTGCGCAACAACAATGGCCATGTCGCAGTATTCCCGGATGGTCTCCATGCTGTGCGACACCATCAGCAGATTGGAACGGCTGCGGCGCTGTCTGAATGCATCGGAGCACTTCTGGGCAAAGCGGGCATCGCCCACCGCGGTGATCTCGTCCACCAGATACATGTCGAAATCTATGGCCATGCTGGTGGCAAAAGCAAGGCGGGCGCGCATGCCGGAGGAATAGGTTTTTACCGGCTCGTCCAGATAAGGGCCCAACTCGCTGAATTCCTCCACGAAACGCATGGTTTCCTGCAACGGTGCGTCATAGACCCGCGCGATGAAGCGCACATTTGCCCGCCCGCTGGTAGAACCATTGAAGCCACCGGTAAAGCCCAGTGGCCAGGAAACACGGCACAAGCGCACGATGTCTCCCCTGTCAGGCGCTTCCGTGCCTGCTATCAGACGCAGCAGGGTAGATTTGCCGGCTCCGTTCACTCCAAGCAGAGCTATGTTGCGCCTGGCTGGCAGCGTGAGGGTAACATCATCCAGAACCAGGCGCCGGCCGGCTTCCAGCTTGTAGACCTTGGTTACATTGCACAAGGTGATCATGGGTGCGAAACGGCTTCAGCCTACTCGATTCGGACGCGTGAGCGTGTGATACGTTCCAGAAGCAATCCCAGAAACAAAAGGACAACACCTGTAACAAGTAGATATGCCTTGTTGAGAAAGGTACTTTCATAGCCCTCATAGAACCCCTGGCGCATCCAGTCGATGCCATGGGCTGTGGGTAAATACCATATGATATCCTGCAACTCCTGCGGCAGGGCAGAAGGCAGAAAGACTATACCGGAGAGCAGATAAACGGGTCTGAGCAACACATGCAACACTTTCTCCCAAACCAGGGTAAAATTGTTGATTACCGCCGTGAACAGCCCCAACCCAAGCCCCAGCAATGCCATGCCAAGCAGGGACAACATGACTTCCACAGGGTCATGAGGCAAGGTTTCGTATCCCAGTGCAGCCATTACCAGCATCATCACCAGGGCCACCATCAGCCACGTGAGAAACTCCAGTACGAAACGAGCCACAATGACATCCAGTGGTTTTACCACTGGGAAGTAGAGCAACCCCCGATTGGCATGCAAGGCGCTTTCTATGCGAGCCTCGACATCCCTGAACAGGAAAAACGCTATCACGGCAGTAGCGATGAAAGTTTCGATGCTGCCACCCAACGGCGAGGCATGACCAAAATGAGAGACAATGAGCGTGAGGGTAACAGCATGAACCATCGGCTCCACCACCGCCCATAGATAGCCGGCCTTGGCCTCACCAAACCGTGTGTGCATCTCCCGCAGCATGAGCGCCATCACGGCGCGGATGTGCATGCGCAATGCTTCCACCCAAGTGCCCAGACGCTGATTTCCATGTGTCATCAATGTTTCGCTCATGCAAACGCCCGCAATTCCCTTGCCCAATTTCTCCTGGATGTAACGCGACCGGCGCATTCAGGTCTGAAATGCCAAACCGTTTTCGGAGCAGGATATAGGGCAACATCATGGTGCTGCCATTTCTTGTATCTTGTGGATGACTGCATCAACGACTCCCTGCTTGGAGCCATGATGCAAGTAAGAAAAATGCGTGATGGTGGGAAAGATGCGATCGGTCATCCCGTCTTCGGCAATCCGCCACCAGTCAGGCGCCACGGGCGTTATTGTCAAGGATATCGTGTTTGCTCCGCAGGCCCCGGCCATGTCCCGCACTGCCGTGCACGGAGCCACAACCAAATCGCAGGCCTTGGCCAAGGCGCAAATCTTGCGCAAATCATTGGTGAGATGCACATGCGGGTGCTCATGCAGGGTGCCGCCAAACTGCTCCGCAATGACCCTCTTTTCTTCTGATGTATCTGAATACTGTAGGGAAATTACATCCACACCTTCCAGCTGGAACAGTTTTTCCCATTGCTCGATTTCTGTATAGGACTTGTTTCTTGCAAGGTTGAGCTCTCCGGACCTCCAGGAAAAGCCCACTTTCACTTTCCCGGGTAGTGAGTCAAGCCACTCCCTGAACGGTTCCACTTCCTCTTCCGTCAGCTTGATCAGGGGGTCGGTTGCATGCTGAAATTGCAACCCTTGCACCAGCCCTGCGACAAACACGTCTTCTGCCAGCATCACATCCCTGTATTGCTTCATCTTGCGCATGATCGTTCTTGTAACACGATGCTGGTCAAGCCCTGCCGGCACCCCTTCGCGATCGCTCCAGTATTGCCGTTCATCAACAGCAAATGGTCCAGTGGTGCGTGATGAAGGGACGATTTCCAGCCAGTCTTCATTGCCTGGCTCCAGCAGTTCCTTCAGGCGCGGATCTCCTCCACAGCCATATCTGCTGTTTGCAGGCCGTAAATGCTGCAGAATGCCGAGACTGATAATGATGTCGCCAATACCCCATCCGGCCAGGATGAATGCGTTTTGGTGAAGTAGTTTGCCTTTCTTTATCCTGCGCTCAATGCCTGTTCTGGAAACAGAAGAGAAATTTCTCCAAAATAGTTTCAGTTTTTCCAGCATGAAGCGATTTGCTTCCGCATTTCGTTTCATAAAATACAGAAGGGAGACATATCGCCAAGCACACTCTGAAACCCAATTCTCTTTCTCGAATTGCAGCGCCTTTTCATAATGAATCAGGGCAAGATCATATTTTCCTGATATTTCGAATCTTTCGGCAGCTTCAGCCAAGGCAAGATGGGCTATTCTTGATTTTTCTTCTTCATGTATGTCAGAAAGCATGAAGTGCTCCAGGTAAGTGAGGATATCTCTGGCGCTTTCGTATGCGCCCGCACCTTTCACGTCTGTATGAATCATTTGCAACAGCTTGCCAGCTGGGTCTTCTTGCATTGATGCGGAACATGGTTGGCCAAGCTCGCATTCTGCTATTCGCATGCGGTTCAGCAGTCCTTGGCGTATATGTTGTGCAGCACGGGTTTCCTTGAGCTTCCGTATCTCCGGAATCTGCCAAAGATGGGCAGATTGCAGAAACTCCATGATGTTCTTGCCATAAAGTCCCTTGCTGCCTCTCTCGAACAGAGACAATGCCTTGCTGCAAATTGCATGTGCCAGCTCATGCTGCCCATTGGGAAACAAGACATTGTCTGTCAGATGCATGACAATTTGCGGATCATGGCCTGCAAAAGAACAGTATAGCTGCACATATTTTTCTACAAGCGGCATGTCCTTGTAACCATGTGCTTCCCAAATGCGTTGATAGAAATGGGTCAGCACACGCTCGTGCTCTCCGTAACCCTTGACAAAAGGAGGTGAAATTTTTTCGTATAAGAATATATTTCTTTCTACCCTCAGTTTGTCATGCCATTTTGTCTTTCTGACAAATTCCAGAGGGCTAATCTCGCGCAGGGCTTTTTCATGTATTTCAGCGGCACTGCCAAAATCCCTGATAAGGTTCAAGGCGCGGATGTGGAAATAGATGTCGCGCAAGGACGGTTTGCCCTTTTTGGGTTTTGTCCATTCCACCAGGGCTGCACGGCGATTCAGCCGCTGCAGACACGCTGCCCAGAGAGGAAACACCATGCCCTTCAGACCGATGGCCGCTACTGCAGACATGATCAGATGCATGCCCCGGAAACCCACAATCCGGGTTGTGAAGAGCATGGAACGCAGTGCTGCGTGAAAGAGGATGCCCTTGGCCCTTTCCAGCTTTTGTTTCATCTTGTCCCCTGCCTAGTTTGTTGTCTCGGCATGAAGTGCCATGATGGCCTTGCGTGTAATGTGCAATTTTCCATATCTGGAGAAGAATGTGAGGAAATGCTGCAAGAACAGGTGTGCGGCACACCTTGCTTCAGCGCAATGCTCCGGAATGTCATCAGGCTGACGCAAGATGTCCCAATAGCCATTCAGTTTCTGCAAGACGGGTTGTGTTTCCTTGGGTAGTCCATGACAAGACAGATATGCCAGATCATGGGGGGATTTGCGCGCTCCCTCCTCTAGCAGGAGATGATAGACCGCATGTGCCGCAACAGGTGGAACATGGGCCACAAGCCTTCCTACTGCCGCCCCGGTGGGGTCAAGATTGACAATTGCCAATTGTTGCAAGGGTACCTCCCGCAAGGCTGCAGGCAGGGTCTCGGTGTCAGATGCCAGAAGTGGCACGATGGACGTTTCTTGCAGCAAATGCTGCAAGCTTTCCTGCAACAGTCTGGCCAGCGCTGATTCAGGTGCCGCGCCCATCAGCAGCAGATATTGCGGGGGGGATTGAGACAATCGCAGATGCAGCCAGCAGATGAACCCACCCAATACCGGCCCCAAGGTGCGCAAACCATCAATCAGGCCGGGAGGCAGTGCCTCAGGCCAGCCACGTTCCGCCATCAGGCTGGAGGCTGTGCGCGCCATGATCATTGGCAAGAGCATGTCGGTAATGGAATTGGTTCCGGCAGCCCGGGGCACCAGGCACTCGAAGATTTCCTTGAACTCTATGTGCCGGCGAGACAGCCCCTGCCAGTCAGGCACGATGAGCAGCGTGTCCATGCCAATATCACGAGGAACACCATAATCGCTATATGCATCGCCACCAAAATGCAACACTTCGGCAGGCTCCAGGTTGCGCTCCTGCAACAGATCACGAAAGGCTTGATAGCTTTTCTTGGTCTTTCCTGTTTCGCAGGATACCATGACCTCCCGCACGTCCTCGAATCCGTGCTGTATCAACAGTTCCTGAATGAAGGCGGAAGAATAGGGAGAATCGCACAAGGCGACAATCTCGATGCCACGTTCCACGCAGGCATCATACAATCGTCTGGCATGCTGGATGGGGGTAGTCGTTGCGCGCAGAAGATCCAGCTCATGAGCAGGATCGATGGGAAGGCCGGTATATAGATGCTTCAAGGCAGGAGGCTTGGGAGATGCCGATAGAAGAGGGGCCGTCTGGCTGGCAAATTCCCGTTCAAAGGCAAGTTCTTCCATGCCGGTCCACAACTCCAGATAAGAAAGAAAGCCCTCTTCGACAACGAAATCGGTCTCGAGCAGGCCGCCCAGGACTTCCAAGGTTACCAATTTCTTGTTTTCCAACCAGGGAAGGAAGTCTTCCAGTGGTATAAAAGAGAGAAATTCCTGATACATGCGCCTAACTGAGGTCAAGACCTTGATGGATTTGAGACTCGGGTCGGTCAGATGGCTGTCGACAGCCTGCGCTGCAAGTCAGCCTGCCGCAACGGCAGCGAAGCACAGTATACCAAGCACACAATGACAACAAGATGACCGGAAGGGCTGCTGCCGCAAGGACAGTATGCAAGCCTTGCTCTCTGTCGGCACATACTCCACATTTCCGCAGAAGCATGCCCAAGGGGCAAGCAACAATGCTGCACCGCACCTCTTGTCAGGTATCCCCTTGGCTCTGGCAAGTATTGCAGGCATTTCGGGTGCCAGTTGCATGAACGTTTTCCGTTTCCTGCCCGGAATTTGCTATTGCCTTGACGGGGGCCTTTCGTGCACAGGATGATGACAACCTTTCATCCGGTTTGTGTTGAAGGTGCTTTCTTCCATCTTCCGCTCCGGAGGGCGTATCCTGACCTTGCGTGATCAGCAGAGGCAAGCGCATGAATGACAATGATGCAAAGCGACGGGTGTTGGCCATCATGCCGGCACGTGGTGGCAGCAAGCGCATTCCACGCAAGAATGTGGTGGATTTCGAGGGAATGCCGATGCTTTCCTACCCCTTGCATGCGGCATTGCGCAGCTCCCTGTTTGACCGCATTCATGTGTCCACTGATGATGATGAGGTGGCCACGATTGCTGCTGCTCTAGGGGCCGACACAGAGCCCAGAAGACCCGCCAGCCTGGCAGATGATCACACCCCGATCCTGCCTGTGGTTCGCTGGGTGCTGCAGCAAATGCATGCACAAGGAGAACAGTATGATGACGTCTTCGTGCTGTTCCCCTGCTCTCCCTTTCTGCAGGCAGAAGACCTCCGCAAGGGTTACCAAGCATACATGCAACATGGTGGACGCCGAAATCTGATTACCGTCTCGCGCCTGCCTGTTCCCGTGGAATGGACCTTCAGACGCAAGGAAGATGGGACACTCCAGCCCCTTGAGCCAGGGGGGGCCTTCATGCGCTCCCAGGATCTGCCACCGGCCTATTATGAAACCGGCACGTTCACCATTTTTTCAGCAAACTGGTTGCTGACGCATCCAACATTGCAGGATGACACCAACTACGTGTCGCTGGAATTGCCTGCATGGAAAGGCATAGACATAGATGAACCGGAAGATCTCGAATTTGCAAGGCTTCTGTTTCGTGCCACGAAGTCCAGAGGCTGCTGACGCAGCCCTGTTGTGCCGCCCTGCAGACAGATATGCTCCACATGGCCCTGCAAGCTGGACAATGCATTTTCCCTGCCGACAATGATTGTCGTTTGAGAGGCCTGAAATGCCAGGGATGAGCCGGCTGCTGCCGGTTGTGCTGATGCTGCTATGACGATCGAAGCGCAGCTCATGCATGAAGAGGTCAGATGGCAAGAACGGCAACTGGCTGCGAGTGGTATCATTCGCAGCGGCTTTCTGGTGCGTCAATGGCCGCATTCCACGGGCGGATGTCGATAAGCGGCGTGCCATCGAGGCAGTCGATGGCGTCCACCTCAATGATGCCCGCCGGCTGGTCGAGTGAAAGGATGTGCACGGTGGACACGGCGATATTGTTGGGGCGCACAGGCGAGCGCAGGGCGAACACGCCAAATGCACCGGGCTGATGGCGCGGGCGCTGGATGATGATATGCCGTGCCGCCCTGTGCATCCAGTAGAGCGCAATCACGTGTTCGTATGCTTCAAGCCCGGTCAGCCCCTGCCG
>Ga0256839_1001598_pt1 | contig 27062 bp, 29 predicted proteins | sample 354166metaG_FD_185968 | JGI IMG/M metagenome (GOLD analysis project Ga0256839, IMG submission 185968) | Hydrothermal vent microbial communities from Mid Atlantic Ridge, Atlantic Ocean - 354-166 | ecosystem: Environmental > Aquatic > Marine > Hydrothermal vents | place: Atlantic Ocean: Mid... | reverse complement strand
ATAGGCTTAAAAATGTAAGTATTAAGGTAAAAATAGAGAAGAACTAGCGATTGATTTGATGTTTTTTTAACATCCAACTCAATTATCAGAATAAATTGGAAAATGAGATCTCATGCAAAGGTCTCATATATATATATATAGGACAGGCATAAGTGAGAACTTGGTTGAATTGGTATCTGAGGATGCTTCTCTAGTTTACCCAACCTGGTCGCCTGATGAAAAATACATTGCATATCTTACTTACATTACAGTGCTCTTAGTCAACGTTCTACAGCTTATCGAAAAATTTCTTTTTATAACTTGAGGAATAAAGATAAGTTTGAATTTAGCACTAGCAGTATACTTCCCCCGAATACTGCTAATACATATAACTATCAACCAATAGGCAATCTTAGTTGGGTTAATTAAATGTATAAAAATAAAGATAAAAAATGAAGCCAATTTATTATTGTTTGCTCCCTAGCTAAATAAAAACTAACGGCGAAACATTAAATCGATTACTAATCTTTTTAATTTGTTCAATATTCAGTTTTCTTTTCCCTGTCAATATTTCAGAGACTACACCTTGGCTTCCAATTTCTTTTAAATCAGCTTGGTTTAGACCCTGTTCTTTCATAAGATATTTTAAAGCATCAATAGGGGAAGCTTCAGCAAGTTTATAGTTTTGATCTTCATAATTTTCAATTAAGTTACCAATAGTTTCCATAACAGGCGCTAATTTATGGTTTTGATTATTGCCAACTTCATCAATTAAGTTATCTAAAGTTGCCACAAGCGCGTTATATTCATTTTCAGAGTGAGGAACTGAAAATATAGAATTAATGCTAGGCCATATTTTCTCGATATTTTCTAATTGAGTATTCATTTTATTTTCCATTTTTCTTTATCATATTCTTTGTGTGTGAGCACATGGCGAACATACAAACATTGCGTGTTGTAGTGTATAGCGGCAACCAGTCTAATCTTATTGCCACCAATATTAAATACGGTTAAATTATTAACTTTATCTACACTTGGAAAAATCCCTCTTAGTTCTGAGAAGTTAGATATTCTATTTTTTTTAATAATCCTATACCAAGCATCTAAAGTCGTAGAAGTGTTTGGATGGATTTCAGAAAAATCTATTAACCTTTTTCTTGTAATCACATGCATGGAATATATTCCATCTCGTATTGAGATTTTTTACAAGTAGCAGAACAAAGTTGACTTTAATCATAACAGCCGCGCTGATAAGCACCCGGTGTAACCCCAAGCGCACGTTTGAAATGACGGTTTAAATGGCTTTGATCACTAAAGCCACACTCTACTGCCACATCCGATAATTTATAACGAGATTCACTCCGCAATAATTGTTTTGCTTTATGAACACGTCGTTGCACTTGGTAAGCATGCGGTGGCAGCCCTACGGTTTTATTAAATAAGCGCGCCAAATAAAAAGGGCTTAGTTCGGCTGAATCAGCCAGTGTTTGCATTGAAACATTCTCCGCAAAATGCTCATCTAAATACTCCCGCATGCGCCGTACAACATTTGGCTCATGAGTCAGTGGAAGCAACCTTTTAGTCTGTTTTGCATGGCGGGATATAAGTTGTAGCATGGTACTTAAATACAGCGTTTCGCGCGCCAATGTATTATTAGACTGGCTCAGCAATGCAAATAACTCACGCAGTTTATTTGCCATAAAACCGTCGTCAACAACCGCTTGAGGAAACCACGGGGCATCACTTTTTGCGCCTTGTAACTCCAGCGATACATTGGATAACAATTCAGGTGTAGGGTACATCGCGCGGTACGACCAACCATTCTCTGCCGCTTTATGCCCATCATGGACTTGATCAGCATTCACCAGCACAATACTATTTTGAGGTGCAATATGGTTCGCACCTGAACGGTAAAAACGCTGCGCTCCAGATTCAATAACATTAATGCAATAGCCTTCATGCACATGCCGAGAGAAGGTATGATTATGAAATTTCGCATCCAGTAACTCCAAACCACCGAGGTCATTTGCGCAGCTATATCGGACTTGATTGGTTGGCTTATTCATCGGCTAAGCTTATCATGTTAAAACAGTCCCGTTTTGAACAAAACTGCGCTTGAAAATAGTTTCAGGCAACCCAATAATCTACCAATCTTAAGGAATCTCTGAACAACCTAGTTGAGTTCCGCGAGTTTACAAGGCATCAAGTCCTAGGCGTATTTTTTGAGAATGGTCGCTCCCTTCACAAAAAATAAAAACAACGGAATTGATGCCTTGTAAGCTCGCCCTACGGGGCAACGCCAGAACTCAGCTAGGTTGTTCAGAGCTTCCTTACGCCTTATTTTATAAAAATACCGGAAATTAACATCATGAAGCAATACCGTGGTACTACCATTTTATCCGTCCGCCGTAATGGCAAAGTCGTTATCGGGGGAGATGGCCAAGTCTCAATGGGCAATACGGTGATGAAAGGCAATGCACGTAAAGTGCGTCGCTTGTATGATGATAAAGTGATTGCTGGTTTTGCGGGGGGTACGGCAGATGCGTTCACCCTGTTTGAAAAATTTGAAGCAAAGTTGCATGAATACAACGGCAACTTAACTCGCGCAGCCATTGAGCTGGCAAAGGACTGGCGAACCGATCGCGGCATGCGCCAGTTAGAAGCTTTATTGGCGGTGGCTGATAAAGAAACTTCATTAGTAATCACTGGTAATGGTGATGTGATCGACCCTGAGGATAATTTAATTGCGATTGGTTCTGGCGGGCCTTTTGCGCAATCAGCAGCACGTGCTTTATTGGATAATACGGAACTTTCAGCGAGAGAAATTGTTGAAAAGGGGTTAAGCATTGCAGGCGATATTTGTATTTATACTAATCACAATCAAACCATAGAAGAACTTTGATGCATCAGAGCATTCATACTTCACTTTAGCTCGGCGTTATCTTTGTACTCGAATCGTCACATACTTTTGTATGCTCACATTCTCCGTGCAAAGATGCCTTGATCTAAAGCGAATTATAAACGCTCTGAACCATCAAAGTACCAACGTAATAGATTTAGCTCCTCCATTATAAGCAGTAAAAGAGAACCATTATGTCAATGACCCCAAGAGAAATTGTTCAAGAACTCAACAAACACGTTGTCGGGCAAGATGATGCCAAACGTGCCGTGGCAATTGCCTTACGCAACCGCTGGCGTAGACAGCAGCTTGATAGTGATTTGCGCCAAGAAGTCACGCCTAAAAATATCTTGATGATTGGCCCTACCGGTGTTGGTAAAACGGAGATTGCACGTCGTTTGGCAAAGCTTGCGAATGCCCCTTTTATTAAAGTGGAAGCGACTAAATTTACTGAAGTGGGTTATGTGGGTAAGGAAGTCGATTCGATTATTCGTGATTTGGTCGATGTAGCGGTAAAGCTAACCCGTGAACAAGAAATTAAAAAGGTTAAAAACCGCGCCGAAGATGCGGCTGAAGATCGCATTTTAGATATTTTATTACCGCAGCCAAAAGCAGATAGCGAATGGACAGAAAGCCCCTCGGTAAATGAAGAAAACCCTACCCGCCAAAAGTTTCGCAAAAAACTTCGTGAAGGCAAACTCGATGACAAAGAAATCGAAATAGATATGCAAGCCAGCCCCGTGGGTGTTGAAATTATGACACCACCGGGCATGGAGGATATGGCGGACCAATTGCAAGGCCTGTTTAAAGACATGGGCAAAGGAAAGACAAAAAAACGTAAGCTAAAAATCAAAGATGCGCTAAAAGAACTCGCCGAAGAAGAAGCGCATAAGCTGGTTAATACGGATGACTTAAAAGCGCAAGCACTAGAAAATGTAGAACAAAACGGCATCGTGTTTTTAGATGAAATCGACAAAGTAATCCAAAAAGGTGAAATGGGCGGCGCAGGGGTTTCACGCGAAGGCGTACAGCGAGATTTACTACCCTTAATAGAAGGCAGTACCGTTACCACCAAGCACGGCATCGTAAAAACAGATCATATTTTATTTATTGCCTCAGGCGCTTTCCACCTTGCTAAACCATCCGATTTAATCCCTGAACTACAAGGTCGTTTACCTATTCGGGTCGAATTAACCGCGCTGACGGCAGATGATTTTAAACGAATCTTGACAGAACCAGATGCATCACTCACAGAACAATATCAAGGCCTACTAAAAACAGAAGGCGTTGAGGTCAAGTTTACTGACGATGGAATTCAGCGTATTGCTGAAACAGCATATCAAGTGAATGAGCAAACCGAAAATATAGGTGCAAGACGCTTACATACCATTGTTGAGCGTTTATTAGAAGAGGTTCTTTTTTGTGCACCTGATTGTAGCGATGACGTTGTAGTCGATGCCAAAATGGTGGATGAAGTTTTAGGTGAACTTATTGAAGATGAAGATTTAAGCCGTTATATTTTATAAGTGGTTAGCTCCTCTATTTTGCTGACTTGACCTGACCCGATATAAGGGCAATCAAAGCGACTAGAATCTTCAGGTATAATCCACACATAAATTGAATTAGGATAACTACAAAATGACCCCTACAAACATCGCACTACACCAAAAATCTAGAGTTTTAGAACTCACCTGGCCTGACGGTGTAGTACACAACCTACCCTGCGAATACTTGCGCGTTTACTCGCCTTCTGCCGAAGTTCGTGGCCATGCACCGGGGCAGGAAACATTACAACTCGGCAAAGAAAACGTCAATATTAAAGAAGTTGAAGCCATCGGTCGTTACGCAGTAAAACTAGGTTTTGATGACAACCATGACAGCGGCATCTACGATTGGGGCTTACTCCGCGACCTAGGTGACAACTACGATATACACTGGGCAGATTACTTAGCGCGCTGTGAGGAGGCAGGATATACCCGTAAAGAGCCAGGGCAAATCATATAACCTTTTAAAAAAGAGATGTCCACGAAAGGCACGAAAAGACACGAAAGTTAAAGAAGTCTTCTTTATGTTGTTCGTTGTGACAGTGGATATAATAATAGAACCTGCCAACAAATAAGAATACTTGAAAAAGCCCTTCGCTTCTAAAGCATTCAACTACGTTTATAGATTAAATTAGGCTAATTTACACCAAGACCTCGCCCTAACATTTCGTGCCTTTCGTGGACATATTTTCTTAACTTATTTTACAAATAAAAAATGTGGATAAATAACCTAAAATACAATCAAGACGGCCTCATCCCCGCTATAGCCCAGCAACATGACAGCAAAGAGATGTTAATGATGGCGTGGATGAATGCTGAATCCATCCAAGAAACCTTAGAAACAGGTCGTGTCTGTTATTGGTCTCGCTCTCGTCAGGCCTTTTGGCGCAAAGGTGAAAGTTCTGGACAAGTTCAAATGCTTAAAGAGTTACGAGTTGATTGTGACAGCGACACCTTATTATTATTGGTTGATCAAACAGGCCCTGCCTGCCATACCGGACGACGAAGCTGTTTTTACCAAGTGGTAGATGGTGATGAGTTAAAGATTGATTCTGAGCCACTGATTGACCCGAAAGAGCTTTACCATACATAAAGATGCGCTGGATTTTACTTAAAATAATCAGGGGCTATCAATTATTTATAAGCCCTCTTTTTATCAGCAGCTGCCGCTTTGAGCCGACCTGCTCCTGCTACACTCACCAAGCTATAGATCAGCACGGTGCCTTAAAAGGTTTATGGCTAGGAATTCGTCGAATCGGAAGATGCCACCCTTGGAATAAAGGAGGTTATGATCCAGTTCCTAAACGGAAAGACTGAGCAAGTTCAATATATTTCATAAGATGAAGCGTAATCGTTATTTTATTGTGATAAATTTTAATCTAGCTTTCCAAAAAGAAACCTTAGCCTATAGTCATCAAGTCGTTATAATACTTCTTTTTAATTTAGATGAATGTATAAAATGAATATTGATGCAATCAAAATTGGCGAAGATACGCCAAATGTAGTAAATGTAATTATTGAAATACCTGCGGAATCTTCACCGGTAAAGTATGAAATTGAAAAAGACAGTGGCGCGTTAATTGTTGATCGTTTCATGTCGGCACCGATCTTCTACCCTGCTAACTACGGCTTTATTCCGCATACACTTGCTGATGATGGCGACCCTATGGATGTGCTTGTAGTAACGCCCACGCCTTTAGTCCATAACTGTGTTATTCCTGCCCGCCCAATAGGCATTTTAAATATGACTGATGAGGCTGGCGAAGATGCTAAGGTACTTGCGGTGCCTGCTCACGGCCTTCATTCTGCTTCGGATTATATTCAAAGCTACACGGATTTACCGCCTTTACTATTAGAACAAATTGAACACTTTTTTGAGTACTATAAAGTTCTGGATAAAGATAAGTGGGTAAAAATTGATGGCTGGGCTGATGCTGATGCGGCTAAAAAAGCCATTATTGACAGTATTGATTTATACAATAAATAAAGTAACTACTCAGCAAGTAATAAAAGTGGCAGTAACTGCTCAGATTGTGCCTGAAATTCGTTATCTCAAGGCGAAAAACGATTATTTACATGTGTAATGACCGTTTCTTAACATAGAAATAGCGAATCTCAGGTGCAAACTGCATAGTTACTAAATAACTATCAAAATAAACAGATAATCCATTCATCAACTTATTCTTGGGCAAAACAAATAAGTGGCAATAAAAGATAACACGGAGAAAACAGAACGTAGCGAATATCGGTTATTTCGCGCTCGTGCCTATGTGGCTGCGGGACTTGTTTTCCTTGCCATGTTAGCTGTTTTCTTTCGCTTAATTAATTTACAAGTCCAACAATACGAGCATTTTACAGAGCTATCAAGAGAGAACTATCTCAAACGGATTCCCATTCCACCGGTTCGCGGGTTAATCTACGACAGAAACGGTGTATTACTCGCCGACAACCATATTGAATATGTCTTAGAAGCTAAAGAAGATGATGTTGATGACATGCCTGCGATGCTGCGCAGTTTGATGCAGTTATTGCCTATTAGCTTACAAGAAATTAAAAAATTCAAACAAAAAATGCGCGTAAACTCACGCTTTCAACCCGTTGTTTTAAGAAAAAATCTTACCGAACAAGAAATTGCCACCTTCTCCGCCAATCGGTTTCGATTTCCAGGGTTTAAAGTCAGCGTGCGCATGGAAAGAACCTACCCCTTAGGCTCAGTTGCAGGCCACTTGCTGGGTTATGTTGGGCGTATTGATAAACGCGATTTAAAAAAGCTGGATAAAAAAGAATATAAAGGAACGACCCATATTGGAAAGTCTGGCATCGAAAAACAATATGAAAACCGGCTACACGGCAAGGCAGGCTATGAAGTTATTGAGGTCGATGCACATGGTAAGCCACAACGCAAAGTATCTGAACAAGCACCTATCGCAGGTGAAGATCTATTCTTAAGCATAGATCTTGACTTACAGATTAAGGCCGAAGAATTGCTCAAAGATTACAACGGGGCTGCTGTTGCCATTGATCCCCGTAATGGTGATGTATTAGCAATGGCGAGTATGCCAAGCTTTGACCCCAATTTATTTGTAAACGGTATCTCGTATGCAAATTACAATGCCTTGCGGGATAACCCTGACCGCCCGCTTTATAATCGTGCCATTCAAGGTGCATACCCTCCGGGATCCACCATTAAGCCTATGGCTGCCCTTTCTGGCTTAAACGCTGGCGTTGTCTCACCAACTAGTACTGTTAATGGTAAAGGTTTTTTTCAGATTCCGGGAAATAAACATCGCTTTAGATGTTGGAAAAAATCTGGGCACGGCCACATCAGCTTAAATCGTGCAATTTATCAATCGTGTGATGTTTATTTCTATGATTTAGCATTTCGTATGGGCATCAACCGCTACGCTAAAGCGATGAATAAATTCGGCTTTGGTAAAAAGACAGGAATTGACCTTCCTCATGAACGCTCTGCTTTAATGCCAACAAAAGAATGGAAACGTAAACGTTATGATAAGTTCTGGTATCCAGGAGATACTGTTAACACCGGTATTGGGCAGGGTTTCTTCACTGCGACACCGATGCAGCTTGCCTTTGCTACAGCGACTCTGGCAAACCGTGGCAGAAAAATTAAACCGCATCTTTTATGGGCAACGAGAGCATCTCGAAACTTACCTGAAAAGTTAGTTTCTACCGTAAAACTTCCATCCATAGGCGTAACTAAACTACGTTATTGGGATGATGTTATTCGTGGCATGGTTAACGTTGTGCATGGGGCTGGGGGAACAGCAAGGCGCTCGGGTGCAGGTGCAAAATATCGTTTCGCAGGCAAGACAGGTACCGCACAAGTATTTGGTATTGCACAAAATAAAAAATACAATGCCTCAAAGCTAAAAAAGAAGTTACACGACCATGCGTTATTTGTGGCCTTTGCACCTGTTGAAAGCCCCAAAATCGCACTCGCATTAATCGCAGAAAATGGCGGTGGTGGTAGTAAAGTAGCGGCTCCGATTGCTCGACAATTATTAGATACTTATTTACTTTCTAAAGAAGATAAAGACCTACTCAAAAAAAAGCAAGCCGCTGTGGCTGAGAAGGCTGAAAATAAAGCCATAAAAACCAAAAAAAGAAGAAAAGCCAAGAATGAAAATGGGCGTCGCTAATGGGAAAGTTAAATGGACAACAATAACAATGACTCGAGCTTTTCAAAGCTTATCTTTCGGATTATTTCGAGTATCGACTTAGTACTCATTGTCACCCTGATTTTGTTACTTTCTCTCGGTAGCATCACGCTTTTCAGTGCCTCAGGCGAGAATATGAAAATGATGAATACACATACGATTCATCTCATTCTTGCCACCTCTGTCATGCTTATCGCCTCACAAGTTTCCAGTGAAACCTTAAATCGCTGGTCGATTTGGATTTATACCATAGGACTTATTGTACTTATTTTAGTACTCATTCAAGGCACTATGGGAAAAGGCGCACAACGCTGGTTAGAGCTTGGAAGCCTTCGCTTTCAGCCCTCTGAAGTAATGAAACTTGCTGTTCCCATGATGGTAGCAAGCTACCTGTCCAACAAGAACTTACCCCCTAGCTTTAAAGAAATCTTTATAGCCAGCATTCTAGTCGTTATTCCTATGCTATTGATCGCACAGCAACCAGACTTAGGTACTGCTTTGCTTGTCGCTACAGCTGGCTTTTCAATTATCTATTTTGCCGGCATTCCTTGGAAATGGCTATTTGCTGCTCTAACAGCCGTAGCTGTTGCGGTGCCGTTAGTTTTTAAATACGGCATGCACGAATATCAGCAACAACGTGTATTAACCTTTTTAAACCCAGAGCTAGATCGACTAGGCTCTGGTTATCATATTTTCCAATCTACCATTGCAATAGGCTCTGGTGGTATTCATGGAAAAGGTTGGCTAAATGGTGATCAATCCCGCCTAGACTTTTTACCTGAGCGTCATACTGACTTTATTTTTGCCGTCTTTGGTGAGGAATTTGGACTACTCGGTAATATGATCTTATTCTCACTGTATATTTTTATTATTTGGCGCGGCTTGTACTTAGCCACCAAAGGCCATGATAGCTTTGCGCGCCTTTTAGGTGGCAGTTTGAGCCTAACCTTCTTTATCTATTTATTTGTCAATACCGGCATGGTCAGCGGCATACTGCCCGTGGTTGGCGTACCTTTGCCGTTGATTAGTTATGGTGGTACTTCGATGATAACGCTGATGGCAGCGTTTGGCCTGCTAATGGGCTTACGCCGCCGCAAGCGAAAGGGATACAATAGCTAAGCCCAAAATTTTGCTAACGAATAAAAGAATACCAATTACTTTTTATCAAGTTCCATTCGCGAAACATAATCAGCAATTGCGCTTAAATTTTTATCATCTAGATTTTTAATTAACGCCAGCATTCCAGGATTTGCATTTTTTCGTCGCCCATCACGAATCCACTGCAACTGCCTTAATAGATAAGCATAATGTTGCCCTTGAATACGAGGGAAGAAATTATCTGCATCACCCTGCCCATTAGCACCATGACAAGCCACACACTTTTGCTTATATAAAGCTTCACCCTTATTCAATTGCGTTCCATCACCCTGTCCAACTTCTGTTGTTTTCGCTAACTGTGACACATACTCAGCAACATCGGCTAAACCTTGCGCGCCACCGATTACATCATCACCAGTAAAAGGGAACATTGTCGGATTTTCTCGGTTTCGTGCTCGAATATCAATAAGCTGTTTTATAATGACTGTGCGATGCTGCCCAGCAATCACAGGGAAACTCCCATCCTGTTTACCCCAGCCGCTTTTTTCATGGCACGATGCACATAATTCGTAAGTGACTTTGCCATTTTTACTATTAGGCGTAAGTTTTACCGCCTCTGCAACTTCATCACTGCCAAAAGAAGCTGTACTGTAAGCCACTAACAAAATAGCCAAAAACATTTTATTTATTTTCATATCATAAGTTTCATACTTGACCAATATTAATATAATAATATCATTATATGCTTATACTCTATTCATAAACTTACTGGGTTCATGATATGAGTCAACCTTCTCAACATATAATTTCTCGCTTAATAATCCTTAGCTTATCGCTATTATTTTTTAATAGCAACGTAATGGCATCGGATGAAATAAAAACATTTGAAACATCTGACTCTACAGAAATTGACGTGCGTATATTTTCAGCCAAAGGCGATAAACTTTTAATTGGCTTTGCTTGTGACCAAGGTGCAAGCAAGGCAGAAGAAAAAACCTCACAGGCATTGGCGAAAGACGGCGTTGAAGTTTGGATGCCAGATATGCTTTCGGCTTATATGCTACCCAAGGTTCGCAGTAGTTTAAAAGACATCCCTACAAATGGGCTTATAAAAATTATTAAAGAAGCCCAAAAAACCAACAAGAAAGTCTATTTAGTCGCAAGTGGCCCAGACACAGAATTAATTTTACGCGTTGCTCAAAACTGGGAAGATTTACATAAAGGTAAAACTCTTGGCGGAGCCATCTTGATGTTTCCACGTCTCAATAAAACTAAACCAGAGCCCGGCCAACCCCCTAATTACCAAGACGTTGTCGGTAAAACTAAACTCCCTTTAATGGTTTTAGAAGGTGAGCGAACACCTAATCGCTGGGGCATTCAGCATCTAACACAATCATTAAAGCAAGGTGGTAGCACCGTTTATGCAAAACTCATTCCTGATGTACGGGGATATTTCTTTAAACGCAACGATCCTAACGTACCAGAAGACCTTGTGACTTCACAAATGTCAGGGTTAATTAAAGCAAGCTTATTTTTCTTAGGGAAGGCACACCAATGAAAGTATCTGTAACGATAAAAAAGGTTCTGTTCACAACACTATTAAGTATCTTTTCACTTAGCACTCTACACGCAGCGGAGCTGAAGAAAGTTGAAAGTGAGCTAATAACCCCCGCACTTAAATTAGAAACCCTTGATGGTAAATCCTTAGACCTAAAAGATGAAATGGGAAAAGTGGTATTAGTACAGTTTTGGGCAACTTACTGCACACCTTGCCGTGTAGAGATGCCATCAATGAACAAATTAATAAAAAAACTAGAAGCCGACAAAGTACCTTTTAAAATCATTGCCGTAAACATGGGGGAGACTAAAGCTGAGGTTGAAAAATTTGTTGATGTCGTAAAGCCAGAATTCACTATCCTAATGGATTCAAAAGGTGAAAATGTCCAAGCATGGAATGTATTTGCCGCTCCGTCTAACTTCATTATTGATACTAAAGGTAAAATTCGTTACACATTGTATGGTGGCGTTGAGTGGGACTCCGATGAAATCACAAAAGTGATAAAAGACTTAGCGAAAGAGAAATCTTGAAAGAGTCAACAACATAAATTGAGGCTTTAGTAAAAAGGCTGTATTAACAGTCTACTTACCTTTGTCTTTCATTTTTTCTAAACGTTTTTTAGCAAGCTTCACAACATTTTTATTTTCAGGAAAAAAACGGAGTACATCCTCAAAAGTACGGCGCGCTAAATCCCATTTTTTAAGTGCATAAAAACTGTAACCTAGTTTGATTGCTGCATCTGGGGCTTTATCACTATACTTATAGGTTTGTAAGACTTTTATAAACTCCTGTACTGCACCATTATAATTATTATGTGAGTACATAATTTCACCTATCCAGTACTGCGCATTAGCCGATAATGGACTATTCGGTTGCATCTTTATATATTCTTTAAATGCTGTGCTTGCTGCTGTAGGTGATACTTTAATTTTGTCAAATGCGGCTTTATAGGTTTCTTTTTCGTAGCGCGTTGGTTGGCGATTTTTTTTATGCGCTACTTTAGTTTTGGTTGGCTGCTGAGAAGATTGAGGTGATATAGGAGCTGTTGATTTTTTAGACGTTACAGGTACTACAACCTTTTTCACTTCAGGTGCTTTAGTAACTGGCGTTGCTACTTTACTCGTTTGCGATTTCTTTTCGGCAGGTTTAGTGACTGAGGTTGATCCTAAAGCCTCTATTTGAGAATCAATATTGAGAAAGCCTTGTTTTTGTGATTTTTTAAGCTGTTGCAGTTCATGTTTAAGCTCCTCATTACTACCGCGTAACTCACGTGACTGGCTTTCAAGCTTGTCCAAACGATTAAAAATATCTACGATAGACTCAGGGCTAACTTCTGCTTGTACCGTTGAGAATATGCAAAGTACGCTGATTAACAGTCCCGCTCTAATTGAATACATGATTTCCCCTTTTTTATACAGCTATCAGCACCAGAAAGATGCTGAATAAGTTTTGAAGCATTTTAGTAATTATCGTATTTAATCTCAACACGACGATTTTTCTGCCATGAACGCTCACCTTTTCCGGCAACAATAGGTACTTCTTCACCATAGCCAACGGTGCGAATTTGGCTTGCTCTTGCGCCCTGAGTACCCATTATTCGCTTCACTGATTTTGCACGGTTCTCAGAGAGTGCCACATTATATTCACGCGAACCTCGCTCATCCGCATGCCCACCCAATGTCATTCTTAACTGTGGGTATTTTGCTAACAGTTTAGCATGTGTATTAATAAGCACCATAAACTCTGGGCGTATGGCAGCTTTATCGTAATCAAAGTAAATGATGCGTTGCGAGAGTAAATTATTAGGATCTTTTAAACCTGCTAGGGTTAAGTCACTACCATCTGCTCTATTTATATTCGCAGCACCTCCACCACGTTTCACAGCACGACTTTGATTATTACGAACGTTAGATGAGACAGTACTCCTTATATTACTTTTCTTTGAGCCACGGTTAGCTCCTTTTCCTGAACTATTTATCACTGCTTCACCCGCATTTACTGCAACCCCAGCATCAGGGTCATTTTGGACTTGCTGGCTACATCCAACCAGAGTAAAAAAACCAATGGTTATTGGTATAAGAAGTTTTGTTTTTAATGTATTCATGGTTAATAATCCTTTTGCTTAAATATTGCTCAATATAGTTATTCTAACGTAAATATGGCGACCATGCAGGTTCTCTTATATCACCAGCAGGTGCCGATAAAAATTGTCGTGCTCTACCGTTATCACTAACGACGGATAATCTATTTTGGTTTCCCTTTTTGGTGACATAAGCCACCATTGCACCATTGGGTGAAACCGAGGGTGATTCGTCTAATCGTCCATTTGATAAGATAACTTTATCTGTGCCGCCCAATGTTTTAAGCGCGATATGAAATGCACCACGTTGCCCTGTTACAAACGTAATTTTATTATTAGCTACATCAGCCGCTGAGTTATATTTATCATTAAACGTTAATCGCCGCGCCTTACCACCAACTGCAGGAATTTGATAAAGTTGTGGGCTCCCACCCCGATTTGAGGTGAAGATAATCGAATTAGTACCACTCCAAACAGGCTCAGTATCAATCGCATCTGACTTAGTTACCTGTGTTAATTGACCTGATTCTAAATTAACCGTGTAGATCTCAGAATTACCGTCAATGGATAAATTCATCGCCATGCGTTTGCCATCGGGTGACCATGCAGGCGCACCATTAATGCCTCGTCTGCCTGAAACCATAACCTTTTCACCAGAAAAAATATTTTGCATATAAATGGCTGACTCACCACCTTCAAAAGAAACATAGGCCAAAACCCGTCCATTTGGCGACCATTCAGGTGACATAACGGGTTCTTTTGAGGTAAGAATTGTTTGCGCATTTTCCCCATCAGAATCAGAAATCATTAAACGAAACTGACGGTTTGGGCTAGCTTTATTGGTTACTACTACATACGCGATACGGGTATCAAACGCGCCTTTGATACGGGTTATTTTTTGATAAATTTTATCAGCTGCTTGATGTGCTACTCGGCGTGCACGTTTATTCGCTGGTATATTAAAACGGGTTACTGCCGCATCTGAGGTACTGATAAGTTCAATGGCTAAAACCCCTTCTTGATTCACTTTTCCGCGCACAATATAGTCAGTAACATCTGAAAACTTATTGATACCCGCTATTGAACCGCCAAATGGGCTCACCCCTATAAGCTTTGAATGGTTAATTATTTTTAAGCGACCACTGCGTTTTAAGTCCGCTGCGATAATGCCACTAGCTTTACCTGAGATTGGCATAATAGTGATAGGGATACTATCGTCAGTCTCCTCTAAGCTCAGCTCTAAAGCGAAGCTCAATGTCGGCAACAACAAAAATAAAAGAGTAAAAATTATTTTATTCATAATTAAGCACTTTATTTGTTTGTGGTAAAAAACATACACTACCCATTAGTCCGCTATTGTGTAAATAGTTCAGTTAATTTTAAAAGTAAAGCCAATTGTTCTTTCAGCCTTACTAAAGCGATATTTGCTAGGTGGTACAGGTAATGGCTCTGAACGCATCACCGCCTCTTTAATTGAAGCACAAAAACCTGGGGTTCCGGTACAAGAAGAAACTTTCACGGACCCAGCTATAAAGCCACTTAGAGAAACAGTAAACTCTACTCTGCCCTTACTTCCTGGGCTATCAGAAGGCTTATGCCAATGCCTTTCTATATGCTTTACAACTTTCCCGCCCCATGAGTTGAGTGCTCCACCTTTTGCTTTTTCAAGTGACTTCCTAGTTGCTGCGGCTACAGCATCTGATTTCTTTTTTGCTTCAGCAGCCGCTGCAGCTGCTTTTTTCTTCTCTTGCTCTTCTTTCCATTTACGATGATATTCTGCTTTTTTAGCAGCTAGTTTTTCTGCGGCTTCTTTCTCAGCTTTCTCTCTTGCTAGTTTTTCAGCCGCTTCTTTTTCTTTTACTGCCTTAGCTTTTTCTTGTGCTTCTTTTTCAGCCTGCTCTTCAGCCTTTTGTTTTGCTTTAGCAGCTTCAGCTTTCTCTTTAGCCTCTGCAGCTTCTTTTTCTTTCGCTGCTTTTTCTGCCGCTTTCTTTTTGGCTTTTTTACGTGCTTTTCTTTTTGCTTCTTTTTCCGCCTTTTCCTCAGCCTCCGCTTTTGCTTCTTCTTCAGCTTTCTCTTTCGCCTCTTGTTTGGCTTTTTTGCGCGCTACTTTTTTATCAGCTCTCTTTTTAGCCAGTGCTTTTTCTTCGTCAGCTTGTTTTTCTTTTTCGGCGAGCACTTCTTTTTCAGCTTCTTGTTGTGCTTTCTCTTTAGCCTCAGCCTCTTCTTTAGCGACTTTCTCTTCCGTTTCTTTTTGCTTTGCCTCTTGTTGCTTTTGCTCTTCTAGCTTGCGCTGTTCTTTTTCTTTTTGTGCTTGTTGTGCTTGTTTTTCTTGCTTTTGGGCTTGTTCTTTTTCTTCGGCTTCAGCTTCCGCTGCTTGTTGCTTTTTAATTTTTGCTTGTTGTCTTGCTTTTTCTTTTTTTAATGATTTCTCTTTAGCTATGCGCTTTTTCTCAGCTTTCTTCTTTGCATCTGCCTTTTCTTTAAGCTTTTGTTTACGTCTTTTTTCTGCTTTTTCTTTTTTCTTAAGTAACTTTTTTTCAGTTTCTTTTTTCAATTTTAACGCAGCTAAAGCTGCTTTCGACTTACTATCAGTTTTTTCTTGAGGTTTCTTTAGCTCTGGCTCAGGCTCATTAATTTCTTCCACTTGTTTGGCTGGGTCGCCATTCGTTTCTTTGGCAACTCTGTTACTCGCGGCGTCTAAAGACTCAGCAGAAACCAGCACCACAGGAATACCTGCATCTGCCTCTTTTGGCTTATCTGTCCAATCAAAGCCAAATACAAACAAAGTAATAATAATCAGGTGCAAAAGAATTGCGCCTGTAATTGCTTTGGGATGTTTTAAAAATGTTTTAGTCATGAGTTCGTATTAAATCGAGAACTAGTTTGCTTCTGGGTCAGCTTTTAAGCCAATCTTTTTCGCACCCGCTTGTTGTGCCGCGACCATCGCGCGCAACACAATATCGTAGGATATTTGACTGTCTGCACTGATATAAACAGGACGTTTGCCCTCTTTGCCCAGTTGACCCGAAATCTGTTGAGTAATATCTGCGGTACTTTGTAACTCGCTAGTTTCACCTTTGTCATCAATACTTATATCACCTGCTTGATTAATATTTATAATTAAAGGCGGCTCATCATTACTGCTTTCAAGTGGCTTTGCATTCGCATCTGGCATGTCAATTTGCACGCCTGACTGGATCATCGGTGCTGTTACCATAAAGATTACTAACAAAACCAGCATGACATCGATATAAGGCACAACATTCATTTCTGCCATCACTCTACGTTTTTTACAGCGGCGAGACATTAAGACTGTTCCTCATTGTTTATAATCGCTTGGCGCTCTAATAAAGTGGTAAACTCTTCCCTAAAATTTTCATAACGCACAGCAACACGATCAACTTTATCGGTGTAGCGGTTATAGGCGATAACGGCAGGTATTGCCGCAAATAAACCAATTGCTGTCGCGATAAGTGCTTCTGCAATACCTGGGGCTACTACCGAAAGTGTCGCAGATTGCATCTGACCCAATGATAAAAATGAATTCATGATTCCCCAGACTGTACCGAACAAACCTACATACGGACTTGTTGACCCCACGGTTGCGAGAAAGCTAAGGTTTTGTTCAAGTTTGTCAATCTCACGAGCCTCTGCCACTCGCATAGCTCGCATGGCGGTATCTACCACAGGTAATTTACGTGGGGTTGCGCCTTTATTTAAACGCGCATACTCATGGTAACCGTTAAAGAAAATTGCTGCCATACCTTCGCGGTCTTGCCTTTGAGAGAGGTCTGCATAGAGTTTATTAAGAGAAATACCACTCCAAAAGCTATCTTCAAATTTATTCAATTTACTAAGTGCTTTATTCAACTGACCACTTTTTATAAAAATAAGCACCCATGAAGCAATTGAGGCTAATAATAAAATTACCATCACAACTTTTACAACCAAGCTGGCCTCAATAATTAGGTTCACGATGGACATTTTTTCAGATAACACTTTTTATACTCTCCAATATTTGTTGAGGTAAACGTATCGGCTTAAATTTTGTTGCATGCACGCTAACGACTGTAACCTGCCCTTTTGCCAAAACTTCACACTTGGTTGAAGAGCTTGCTGAAGCCTTCATCACTTTTTGTTCAAATTGAATACTTGTTTTGCCTAGCTTTATGATTTCTGCGGAGACAAAAAGTTCGTCATTAAATTTTGCGGGTCGCAAATATTCACAATTTAAGGCACGAACCACGAAGATTAATTGCTCATTTTCGGCTAATTCATCCAACTCATAACCTAACTGCCGAAGCCATTCCGTTCGAGCGCGCTCAAAAAAATTAATATAGTTTGAATGATAAACAACACCGCCTGCATCCGTGTCTTCATAGTACACACGTACGGGTAAAATAAAGGTCTGGTGGGTGTTTTGAGGATTTTCAGATTGATCAATCATTAAGCAATCATAGCATAGCAAACAAGAAAAAAACGTCCACGTAAGACATGAAAATCGCGAAAGGAAAGGAAAACAAAATAATCTGTCGTTCGTGTTTTTTCGTGCCTTTCGTGGACTTCTTTGTTTAAGGTCAGGAAAAGTAATGTTTCATTAAATATAACGCTGCAACACTGCGTCCTTCGGCAAAATCATCTCGTTCTAGCAAGGTATCAATTTCACTGACTTTCCATGGAACGACTTCGAGTTCTTCTGGCTCATCACCTTCTTCTCTGCGTACGCTCAGATTTTCTGCAAGTACAATATGCGTAAGATGCCCCATATAACTCGGGGCAAGGCTCAACTTTTTAAGTACGGTGAGTTTTTCTGCTTGGTATCCAACCTCTTCCATGATTTCACGGTTGGCAGCATGGAGTATTTCTTCGCCCGCTTCTACTTTACCCTTGGGGAAACCTAGCTCATAACGCTCTGTACCCACGCAATATTCGCGAATCAATAGTATTTCGTCATCGCCAGCACTATTAGCTCGAATCGGTATAATTAACACAGCACCATTGCCACGGCTCGCAATGCGCTCATAAACGCGCTTCTCACCGTTTGAAAACTCCAAGTCAACTGCTTCTATATTTATCAGCTGGCTACTGGCAACAATTTTGGTGTTGTGTATAGTTGGCTTTTTTTTCATGCTAAGAAGTGTACAGGTTGATGCAAGTAATTCCTATTGATTGGCAAGCGATTGAGACCGTATTTTTAGATATGGATGGCACGCTGCTGGATTTACATTTTGATAACCACTTTTGGCTGGAACATATGCCGCAACGCTATGCCGAAAAACATAGCCTGACTTTAGAAGAAGCACGCAAAAAGTTGATGGATAATTATCAATCATTTGCAGGCTCATTAAATTGGTACTGCCTTGATCATTGGCAAGAAATATTGCAAATGGATATTGTGGGTCTTAAGCATGAAGTGGCTGATCGTATTGCACTTCGCGCCAATGTGATTGAGTTTTTAGATTATCTACGCAGCAAGGATAAACGACTAGTACTGCTCACTAATGCGCATCAAAAAACGGTTGATCTTAAATTTGAATACGTCAACTTACGTCCTTATTTTGATCGAATAATCACCTCACATGATATTGGTTTAGCCAAAGAAGAATCGGGGTTCTGGCAAAAACTAGAGCAGGTCGAAGAGTTTGACAAAAACAGCAGTTTATTTATTGATGATAATCTGGATGTTTTAAATGCCGCAGATCATTATGGCGTTAAACATTTATTGGCAATCCATCAGCCGGATTCAAAGCAAGCTACAGTAAAAACTAGCAAATTTACAGCTATAAAGTGCTATACCCAGCTGATGACAAATTAGCCAATTCTCAATATCTATTTTAGTATCCCATTATGTTCTTCCAACAAATTCAATAAGCAATAGCTGTATTTAGCCATGGAAATATTCTCTCAAAAAGTCCTTAAATGGTTCGATAAGCAAGGACGTAAACATTTACCGTGGCAGCAGAATATAAACCCTTATCGTGTTTGGGTGTCCGAAATTATGCTTCAACAAACGCAAGTTAAAACAGTGATTCCTTATTATGAACGTTTTATGAAAAGCTTCCCGAGCGTTCAAGCATTAGCTAATGCCGATCAGGATGAGGTTTTAAAACATTGGTCGGGGCTTGGTTATTATGCTCGGGCACGAAATATGCATAAATCAGCCAAGCAGGTTTGCGATGAATATGCGGGTGTATTTCCTGAAAACTTGGATGAGATCGTCTCATTATCGGGCATTGGGCGTTCCACAGGTGCTGCGATACTCTCCATTTCACACGGTCAACAGCAGGCTATTTTAGATGGCAATGTGAAGCGTGTTTTAGCACGAGTATTTGCTGTTGAAGGCTGGCCGGGTAAATCTACCGTATTAAAAAAACTTTGGGAAATTGCCGACTCACTCGTACCCAACACTCGCAATGCCGATTATACCCAAGCTATGATGGACTTAGGCGCGACCGTCTGCACACGAACAAAACCAGCTTGCGACAACTGCCCTTTACAGGCGGACTGCTTAGCGCTCCAGCAAGGCAATCAAACAGACTACCCCGGCAAAAAGCCAAAAAAAAGCTTACCCGAAAAACATACTGTAATGTTGTTACTGCAAAATAAAGCAGGCGAAATTTTTATGCAAAAACGTCCACCCGTGGGTATTTGGGGCGGCTTGTGGTGCTTCCCGCAATTTGAAACTAAAGCTTTAGCGAATGAATATTTGATAGAAAACTACCAGCATGATTCTGCCAGCATCAACACTTTAGCAGAATTTTCACACACCTTTAGCCACTTCCGACTACATATCCAAGCCTTGATTATTCAAATTGAAACCCCATTAATGATAGGTGTGATGGAGCCTGAAGACAGTCTCTGGTATAACAGTCAAACAGAATTCAACGGCGGGCTTGCGGCCCCCGTACAGTTACTACTTAATACACTTAATTTAACACAAAAGGATAAAACACATGGCACGAATGGTTAACTGCGTAAAACTTGGCAAAGAAGCAGAAGGATTAGAAAGACTACCCTACCCTGGCGAAGTCGGTCAGAAAATTTTTGATTCAATTTCAAACGAAGCATGGCAGGGCTGGGTAAACCACCAAACCATGCTATTAAACGAATATCGTTTATCACCCATTAACCCGAAAGATCGTAAGTTTTTAGAAGAAGAAATGGAAAAATTCTTATTCGGTGATGGGCCTTCTGCAGTAGATAATTTTGTCCCTGAGTAACTAGATACAAATTAGTAAGAGGAAAAATGGCAGCAAACTGGGTTACAGCAAAGGTTATTGAAAACCAAAAACTCACAGATCGGCATTATTCGTTGATCTTTGACGCTGAGCTCATGCCTTTTCAAGCGGGGCAGTTTGCGCGCTTACAAATAGAAGCAAAAAATAATAAAGGCGAGCTAGAAAAATTTGCCAACCCCTACTCCTTAATCAATACGCCTGATGAAAAGTATGCCGAAGTCTATTTTAACACGGTACCTGATGGTAAAGTTTCAAATGGTTTAGCGGCACTTAAAGCAGGCGATACACTTGAAATTGCCCAGCCTTGCGTCGGTTTTTTTGTTTTATCTCAAGTACCTAAAGATATTAAAAATCTTTGGATGCTCTCCACAGGTACAGGCATCGGCCCTTTCCTTTCCATGCTTAAAACAGCCGAAGCTTGGCAGCGCTTTGATCAAGTCATCCTCGTTCATGCAGTACCCCATGCCAATGAGCTTTGCTATGCTGAGCTTATCGAACAATTCAAAAGCGAACACCCAGAACAATTTAACTTTATCCCTATCGTCAGCCGTGAAGATAAAGAAGCTACGTTACGTGGCAGAATCCCTGCGCTACTCAGTGACGGACAACTAGAAAAGCAAGCAAACTTGAAGCTAAGCAAAGACAACTCACACGTCATGCTATGTGGTAATAGCGGCATGTTAAAAGATACCAAAGCAGTGCTAAAAGATCAGTTCAAAATGGATCGGCATCTAAACCACAAACCCGGCCATGTCTCTGCAGAGCAGTATTATTAAGGAAAGCCTGATTAAGTCCCATAAAATTCTGTAAGTCTCTAGGGCAGTATATCCTAGGCGTATTTTGATATGAATGCTTATTGCCTTCATGAGAAATACAACAACGGAGATGCTGCCCTAGAGCCTTACCCTTTGGGGCTTAGCCAAATTCCCAGCCTCTGTGTTATGTTCACTTTAAAGGCAGTAAGCATTAAAAGCTCACATGCCTTGATGCTGAAAATTTGGCGTTGCCAGAATTTATGAGACTTGATCAGGCTTTCCTTAACAACATCTATCTGCTCACAAAGGTTTGCCGAGACTCACAAAAGTGCGCTGATGATTTCAAGCAACTTCTAGAGCTGACCGGTTGGAGTCAAAATATACTTTACGCAGTAATTTTTCTAGCCATATTTTTGCTACTATTGTTAATTGTTTTTGTACTTTATAAATTACAAAAAAGAAAAGTTCGCCCTTATCGCTACAGAACGAGAAAACGACCTTTTAAAAAATATAAAAGGTAGCTGGATTTTTGGGCTCTAAAGGAAACTCTGAACAGGTTCCTTTACCTATCTAATAACAATATTTGATCCTTTTCAATCTCAACCCAAACATCTTGACCGTTAGCGACAATTTTATTTCCTCGTAAATGAGATTCATCCGCTAGAATACTATGACCATTAGATAACACAGAATAACGTACTGTCTCTCCTAAAAACTCACTGTATTCAATGTTACCTTTTAAGCTGTATGAGCGATTATTTTCTGTTACTTCCGTTTCAGAAATAGTTACTGATTGTGGTCGTATAACTAAATAAATATTTCCTGTTAAATCTGTTTTAACAGGAATTTTAAAGTCTTTTTCAGCTACAAAATGACCTTCAGTTATTGATCCTTCTATAATATTGGCGGTGCCAAGAAAAGAAGCTACAAAACGATTTTGTGGCTGGTCATATAGTTCTACCGGAGTGCCGATTTGCTGAATGATACCTTTGTCCAAAACCGCCATCCTATCTGAAATAGTATTCGCTTCTTCCTGGTCATGGGTAACAAAAATGGTGGTAAGACCTAATTCTCGTTGCAGCGCCAAAATATCTCGGCGCATTTGAACCCGTAAGTTTGCATCTAGGTTTGATAAAGGCTCATCAAGTAAAAGTACTCTTGGCTCTACTACTATCGTTCTTGCTAAGGCAATACGTTGTTGTTGACCACCAGAAAGTTGCCCCGGTGTTCTGTCCGCTAGGTGTTTAAGCCCAACTAAATCTAGCGCATCATCAACACGACCGTCAATTTCAGTGCTAGAGACTTTTCGCTCTTCCAAACCAAAAGCAACATTTTTACGAATTGTCATGTGCGGCCATAGCGCATAGCTTTGAAAAACCATACCAACATTACGTTGCCAAGCGGGTAAGCCCGTAACCTCTTCACCACCAATTTTAATGCTTCCTGTGGGGTCAGGACCAAAGCCTGAAATGGCTCGAAGTAAAGTCGATTTTCCTGAGCCAGATGGCCCTAAAAATGAGAAAAACTCACCAGGCTCTATTTCTAAATTCACACCTTTTAGCACCTCAGTTGTGCCAAAGCTTAAACCTAAGTTTTTGATGCTTATCCCAGCGGTGCTTTTATTCTGTGTCATATTCTCTCCTTCGGCAGTTCTAGTGCTGGTCTGGCGACATTGCATTTTTCTGATTAGCTTTTTGAATGATCCGATTTGAAACGTAGGTTCCTAGCGCCACGATAACTACGGCAAGTATGCCTAATGCAGCTCCTGGCCCTCGCCCTGCTGCTGATTGCATGAAAACATAGATGCCATAAGCGATTGGCGCATCTGCTTCACTAGAAACCAGCATAATGGTTGCGGATAGCTCGACAGCAGCTGTCGCAAAACTGGTCACAAATCCTGCGAGAATCCCTCCTGTCATGAGAGGAATAACGATGCGTTTAACGGTAGTCATTTTTCTTGCGCCTAAGCTCTCTGAGGCTTCTTCTAATGAAACTGAAACTTGTTGCAGTGCGGCTACACAAGCTCTCATTGCATAAGGAAGCCTTCTAATCGCTAAAGCAATTACAATAATCAGCCAATAGTTAGCCAAAGGAATATCCTTGAACGGTACATCAAATTGATAAAACGTTCGTAGATAGCCAATGCCCAGTACCACGCCCGGTACAGCTAATGCCGACATCGCCAAATAATCCAATATCTTGCGCCCTTTTATTTTTGTGCGCCAAACAATGTAAGCAATAGCAGTGCCAATAACGACGTCAATGGTGGCAGCCATTCCTGCATAAAGCAGTGTGTTTTTAATGAAGTCACCCGCTGAGCTAAATACCTCGGCATAATGCTCCAAGGTATACGCATCAGGTAAAACACTGTATGACCAAATGGTGCCAAATGAAAGTAAACCTAAGGCAAGATGCGGAGATAAAACGACCGCCAAAATAAATAGAACGATGGCATAAGCGATAAATTTTTCTGCGGGTTTCATATCACGCTTCATCAAACCACCACCGCCTTTCTGAGTGGTTGCATAATCTTTTCCTCGTAAAGCGAGGAAGGCAACCCACATAGCGAATAATGAAAAAATCACCAGTATTACTGAAATTACATAGCCCATTGGGTCTGAAATGCCTACGGAAGATATGCGCAGATAGGCCTGTGGCGCTAGCATATTATTCACATTCAATAATAACGGCGTGCCTAAATCATCAAAGACTTTGATAAAAACAATGGAAGCTCCGGCAACATAACCCGGCATACTTAATGGGAAAACAATACGCCGAAACAGCCGCATCCCATTCGAGCCTAATGACAATGCCGATTCTTCCATTGAGCGGTCAATATTTGCCAGTGCCGCTGATAAATTAATTAAGATAAAGGGGAAATAATGGATGCTTTGAACAAATATTACGCCATTCAAGCCCTCCATAAAGGGAATGGTAAACCCTAGATGCTCATCCAGTAATAAATTTACACTTCCATTGCTACCAAATAGTAACTGCATTGCAACTGCGCCTACAAACGGCGGCATGATCAAAGGCACAATGCCTAAGGTTTGGATGATAACCGTGCCACCAAAATTAAATCGTGAGGTAAAATACGCCAGTGGTAAAGCAATAATTGAAGCGACTACGACGGAAACAGAGGAGACGTAAAAGGAGTTCCAAAAGGATTCTCTAAACAATGAGGTTTTGAAAAAATCAACAAAATTAATCAGTGTAAAAGAGCCCGTACTAGGGTCTTGAAAGGCGACAATAAAAACTTTTGCGACAGGAACAGCCAGAAACATTATTAAGAACAATGCAATGAGTATTGCTAATGCTTTAGGGCCGAAGTTTGACCTGGATAAAAAACCAGATGAGGCTTTAACTGTCATAGAATGTTGCCTTTTAGCTTATAATTTTTTTAGCTTAATTTGGTATGAGGGGGATGAGTAACCCCTCACGCCATGAGTCACTTTTAGTTACAACATTGACTGCGCTTTCTCGGCTAGTTCTTTAGCTTTTGCATAATTTTCGACAACAAATTTATCCCACTCTTGCTCAACTTCGGCTTGTCTGCCAGTCACCTTATCCGTAGCTTTCTTCCGTTTCTTTTTAAAAATGCCAGCAAACTCTTTATCCAAAGATTTAGCTTCATCAATCGGTAGTTTTGCAATTAAAGCACGTGCTTCAGCAATCAACTTAGCGGCATCATCATTAGGCTTTTTAGCCAGTGCGGCTTCGGCATCTTGAATGGCTTTAGTGGCTTTTCGTAAATCATCTAAGCGATAGGTGATCATCACATCAAATAATGAATTAACTAAGTTATAACGGTTCTTAGATTTAGTCAGGTCAAACTTCACCGCCGCACCGATTGAAGAGTCCTTAAACGGATTAGGGAATCCTTCAGGTGCTTTAGCATAAGTTGCTGGATTAACAGGCAAACGTCTGATTTTAGGGTCTAGTAATAGCTCTTGCCCATTTGGCTCAAGCAGATAATCAATAAATTTTCCTGCGTTTTCTTTGTTAGGTGCATTCGCAACTATAGCAATATTTGCAGGCACTAAGGTTGTTGCGGTAGGGTAAACAAAATCAACAGGGAAACCAGAACCTTTAGAAGATAAGCCAAAGAAATCAATGACAATACCAATGCCAAAATTACCGCTGTTTACGCCATCGGGAACACCAAAACTGCGTTCTGTAACGGTTTTAAAATTGCCAGCGATCTCTTTTTGCATTTTCCAGCCTTCATCCCAACCTTTTCCTTGCAGCAAGGTTTCAACCGTTAAGTGAGTTGTGCCAGAGCGCGAAGGGGCAGACATGCCAACATGATTGTGATAAACCGCTTTGGTTAAATCAGCCCACTGTGCAGGAGCGGGTAACTTTTTAGCTTTAATATAACGCTCATTCCACATAATGCCGTAACCCGCAGCGGCAAAACCTTTGTAGTAGCCATCAGGGTCATTGACTGGGAACGCACCGACCTTGTCTGGCAAACCCTTTACACTACTTTCATACTTTTGTAGTAATGAGTCATCCTTTAGCACTTCAAAAGCATCGGGAGCAGAAGCCCAAAAAAGGTCTGTTCTATTTTTGGCTGAAGTTTCTTGAATGTACTTAACACCTGCCGTGGTCTTCTTTTTAAGTATTTCTAATTTAATTCCTGGGTTATCTTTCTCAAAAGCTTTTTTAAAGACTTTGGTTAAATCAGATGGAAATGAGGTAACAATAGTGAGTTGACCATCTGCAGCATTAACTGACAGTGATAACATTAAAGCAGTGCTCCCTATCACTACCGTCGTTAGCTTTTTAATGACTTCTTTATTTTGAAATGCCATGTAATTCTCCTATTCTTAAGAAATGAATGCACACTACTTATTTATAGCTTACTTTCAGTAACTTGCACTGATTTTATAAAAAGAATGGATAATTACTGTGATATGAGAAAGTACAATAGAGTTTGGCTTAGGGCAGTGCTTCTTATTCAGAGGAATAAAAAAAGTTACACTACCTCAGTTATTTGAGGATACAAAGTTATCCTTAAATGACATTACCAGAATTTCCAGTTTGAAAGAACACAAAGCCTTGCATTCTAACCTGCCACCCCTGTGTAGTTGAGGTGACAAGTTATTTGTTGTTCTACTGTATTTATAAAGGCTGCCTTCCAAAAAAATTGAACAGAACTAGGGGTTCATTGGAGGTATCTATTACGCATAGATTATGATCAACGTTGCAGAAACGTTATTTCTATTTCATATAATATAGAGAGTAAATTAAAATGAATTATATAATCAAAGTATTGCTTTAGCTTTAAGCCTTTCTCTCCTTGAGTTAAATGCAACACCTCTGCAAGAACTCACCAAAGGCTGTAATTTAAACAATGGTAACGCCTGTTACAATCTTGGTATTTCTTATTTCGAGGGACTCGACGTAAAGAAAAATCACTTCAAAGCCAGCCAGTACTTCACCAAAAGCTGTAATTTAAACAATGGTTTAGCCTGTAACAATCTTGGGATTTCTTATAAAAAGGGATTAGGCGTAAAGCAAAATTACTTCAAAGCCAACAAGTACTACACCAAAGGCTGTAATTTAAAACAGGGTGGTGCCTGTTTCAATCTTGGGAATTCTTATTATGAGACCTTTGCACGAGAGTGCAAAAATCCCACAAAAATGGGATAATAGCATTTTACCCAACAGGTTCACAAAATGGCTTGGAAAAATATCAAACAGCAAAGTTTTGCCGATGATCTTGTTGTG
>Ga0256839_1001597_pt1 | contig 27064 bp, 24 predicted proteins | sample 354166metaG_FD_185968 | JGI IMG/M metagenome (GOLD analysis project Ga0256839, IMG submission 185968) | Hydrothermal vent microbial communities from Mid Atlantic Ridge, Atlantic Ocean - 354-166 | ecosystem: Environmental > Aquatic > Marine > Hydrothermal vents | place: Atlantic Ocean: Mid... | reverse complement strand
TCAAGTTTGATTATGTGTTCTCATGAAGGTGCCAGCACCCTTGGAAAAATTGCCGGCGTGTTGGCGGATGGCGAAGGGTTGCAAGCGCATGCTGCATCGGCAAGGTATCGTATTAAGTCGTAGTCATTTCAGTACGTTTAAACTTAAAAACCACTCAGTATCATTTTGATAGAGTGGTTTTTTTTTGCTAAATTTTTTTAGGGTGGAGAGTGTCATGCATCGAACAGATTTGATTGATTATTTAAATGAATATTTAGAAGTAGGTCAGTACAAGGATTATGCCCCCAATGGCTTACAAGTCGAGGGTGTTTCAGAGATTCATACTTTGGTGACGGGTGTGACTGCGTGCCAAGCCTTGATTGATGCGGCAATTAAAGTAAAAGCGGATGCCATTCTGGTACATCATGGCTATTTTTGGAAAAATGAATCGCAGCCAATTGTAGGGATGAAGCAAAAGCGCATTAAAAGTTTGTTGCTTAATGATGTGAATCTATTAGGTTATCACTTGCCTTTAGACGGTCATGCTGAAGTCGGAAATAATGCACAGCTTGGAAAGTTGTGGCAGTTGAAGGATATTACACCAGAGCCGGCGGGGCTATTGCGATTAGGGCTGTTGCAGGAGGTGGTAACCATTGATATTTTTAAACAGCAGGTGTCTGAGAGTTTGAAGCGAGAGGTGCTTCACTTACCCGGAGGTCCAGAAGAGGTGAAAACGATTGCTTGGTGCAGTGGTGGTGCACAGCAGTATATTGTGGAAGCGGCGGAGTGGGGCGCAGATGTTTATATTAGCGGTGAAGTGTCTGAGCAAACGACCCATTTAGCGAAAGAGTTAGGGGTTCATTATTTTTCAGCAGGGCATCATGCCACCGAATCGTTGGGGGTGCAGTCATTAGGGGCGCATTTAGCGGAGCGATTTAATCTCCTGCACTATCATATTGATATTAATAATCCTGTTTAATTTAGGCTTTCTTAAAGAGGGTTGGTAAATGCTGCTTTTAATCATATTAGCAAATGGTAATAGTTATAAACAAAATAAATAGCCCTAATAAATATAGTTTATGGGTTTTGTAGTCTTTTTAGGGTTTATTTAATCACTTTATCAGTATATACTCCCGTGATATTTTTTATTTCAATATAAGATTTGCTTGCGCATAACTAGGAAGGTGATATGTCGACAGAAGATCAAACAAGTACGGATGTGAATTTAACACGCCGAAAAGTGTTAACGGGCGCAACAGGCGTTGTAGGGGCGATTGGTGCTGGTTTTATGGCGGTTCCGTTTATAGGGTCATGGATGCCTAGTGAACGTGCTAAGGCTGCCGGTGCGCCGGTGGATGCGGACGTTAGTCAGTTACAGCCTGGACAGATGCTAACGGTTTCATGGCGTGGAAAGCCTGTTTGGGTGGTACGTCGTACCCCTGAAATGTTAAAGATGTTAGCTGAAAATGTAACCGAGTTACGTGATCCAGATTCGAATGAATCGGATCAGCCAGACTATGCAAAAAACTCTTTTCGTTCAGTGAATGAAGAGTTTTTAGTTGTGGTTGGTATTTGCACACATTTAGGGTGTGCGCCATTATATCGCCCTGCGGTAGGTTCGCCTGATATGCAAGAGGGTTGGAAAGGCGGTTTTTTCTGTCCTTGTCATGGCTCAAGTTTTGATTTAGCTGGACGTGTGGTTAAGTCGGTTCCAGCACCAATAAATTTAGAGATACCACCGTATCATTTCCGTACGGAGAGTGTTATTCGTGTTGGGGAAGATCCAGTTGAAGGAGGGGTTGCATAATGTCGAATCAAACAAATGAATCATCTTCAGGAAAGTCGTCATTATTAGGTTGGTTTGATGAACGTTATCCTGTATCAAGTACGTGGAACAAGCACGTTGGTGAATATTACGCACCTAAAAACTTTAACTTTTGGTATTTCTTTGGCTCATTAGCATTGATTGTTTTAGTTAATCAAATTGTAACGGGTATTTGGTTAACCATGAGTTATCAACCTTCAAATGCGGAGGCGTTTAATTCGGTTGAGTATATTATGCGAGATGTTGAGTGGGGTTGGTTATTACGCTACTTACACTCAACGGGTGCATCCGCCTTTTTTATTGTTATTTATCTGCATATGATGCGTGCACTGCTCTATGGTTCGTATAAAAAACCGCGTGAGTTAGTGTGGGTGATCGGGATGTTATTATTCTTGGTGTTGATGGGTGAAGCCTTTATGGGTTACCTGTTACCATGGGGTCAAATGTCCTTTTGGGGGGCTCAGGTAATTATCTCGCTCTTTGGTGCCATTCCGGTTATTGGACCTGATTTAGCACTCTGGATTCGTGGTGATTTTGTTATCTCTGAAGTGACGTTAAACCGTTTCTTTGCGATACATGTTATTGCGTTCCCGTTACTTTTGGTTATTTTAGTCTTTATGCACTTGGTTGCATTGCACCATGTTGGTTCTAATAATCCAGATGGCGTGGAGATTAAAAAATTAAAAGACGATAAAGGGATCCCATTAGACGGCATTCGTTTCCACCCTTATTATTCGGTGAAAGATGCGATGGGTGCGGTGTTCTTCTTTATTTTGTTTGCATTGGTTCTATTCTATGCGCCAGAAGGGGGGGGGTACTTTATTGAAGCGCCTAACTTTGAGCCTGCGAATCCGCTGAAAACGCCAGATCATATTGTGCCCGTTTGGTACTTTACGCCCTTCTATGCGATTTTGAGAGCGGTGCCTGATAAGTTCTTAGGTGTGGTTGCAATGGGTGCCGCAGTGGTGATCTTATTTGCTCTGCCATGGCTTGATCGTTGTAAAGTTAAGTCGATTCGTTATCGAGGTAACTCCTATAAAGTTCTGTTAACCATACTGGTGATTAGTTTCTTTGTGCTTGGATTCTTAGGAACACAGCCATCTACGCCGCTTTATACCAAATTGGCGCAAATTTTTACGGCCTTGTACTTTATGTTCTTCTTGGTATTGCCGTTTACTTCGGCCAATGAAAAAACCAAACCTGTTCCAGAGAGGGTGACCTAAATGAAAAAAGTTCTATGGATAGCGAGTTTACTGTTGTTACCATTAACAATGAACGTTCAAGCAGCGGGCGGATATTCGATTGAATTAGAGTCTGCTAACAATAATATACGTGATCAAGAATCATTAAAACGTGGTGCCGTCTTGTTTTCGAACTACTGCATGGCGTGTCACTCACTTAAATACATGCGTTACAACCGGGTTGCGCGTGATTTAGGTTGGACAGATGAGGAGGTGATTGCTGATATGTCACACGGATTGAATTCGGTGACTGAATACGTCATGGCTCGTATGGAAGATGGTGTGGCTCGTGCCGTATTAGGTTCGGATGCGCCCGATTTGTCGTTAATGGCTCGTTTAAAAGGCGATGACTATATCTATACTTTCTTACGTGCCTATCATCTAGATGATAAAGGCGAATGGGATAATAAAGTTTTGAAGGGTACGGCGATGCCAAATGTACTGGAAGGGATTGAGCGTCATGCTTCGCCTGAAGAGTATGCAACGGTCGCTCGTGATATTACAAACTTTTTAGCTTACGCTGGTGAGCCGTCTAAAGTAGAGCGTTTAGATCTAGGTTGGAAGGTTATTGCCTTTTTATTAGTATTATTGTTGTTACTTTACTTGTTGAAAAGAGAGTATTGGCGTGATATTAAACACTGATTATTCGTGATGTAGAAGCCTTTTTGAAAAGCCCTGCTTATTTTTAAGTGGGGCTTTTTTTTTAAACGTAAATTGTGCCAAGATGGCATTGGAATACTCGTTATACTAACGATATTGACAATTTTGAAGGGAGAGAGAATAGATGGATGTAGCATGGGTAAATACGGTATTAGACTGGATGGCGATGGTCTTTATTTTAGTGGTTGGATTTTCATTTCTTTTAATTATCATCTATTATTTTATAGATCGCTTTCAAACCGAGCATGCTATTCGGCATAACTATCCAGTTATCGCCCGTTTTCGTTATCTGTTTGAGTATTTAGGTACTTTCTTGCGTCAATACATGTTTGCGGCAGATCAGGACGAGCGTCCATTTAACCGTGCACAACGAAGCTGGGTCTATCGTGCCGGAAAAAACCTATCCACAACGGAAGCATTTGGTTCCACTCGAAATATTAGCTTTCCTGGTAAAATATTGTTTACCAGTTGTCCTTTTCCACTGTTAGAAAGAGATGCCGTCTCTTCTCCTCCGCTTGTCATTGGGCCAAATTGCAAAACCCCTTTTAAGGCTGCCTCAATGTTTAATATTTCAGGTATGAGTTACGGGGCATTATCTAAGCCCGCCGTGCTGGCGTTAAGCAAAGGGGCTAAAAAAGCAGGTTGTTGGATGAATACGGGTGAGGGCGGGATTTCACCTTACCATTTAGAGGGGGGAGCAGATTTGGTTGCCCAGATTGGAACTGCTAAATATGGTTATCGTGATAAAAATGGCCATTTAAGTAATGAAAAACTGCGCGAAACGGCTGCGTTAGAACAGGTTAAAATGTTTGAAATAAAGCTCAGTCAAGGCGCAAAACCCGGCAAGGGTGGGATGTTACCTGCCGAAAAAATCACCAAAGAGATTTCTGAAATTCGGGGTATTCCAATGGGCGAAAGCTCGCTTAGCCCCAATCGTCATGCCGATATTGCTTGTAATGATGATCTTTTAGATATGATTGTTCGAATTCGAGAAGTGACAGGCAAGCCTGTCGGTTTTAAATTTGTGATGGGATCGCCTGATTGGCTTGAGAGCTTGTGTAAGCGAATTCATGAAGTTGGGCTGGAAAGTACGCCTGATTTTATTACCATTGATGGGGCAGAGGGGGGGACGGGGTCTGCCCCCGTTGCTTTAATGGATGATGTTGGACTCTCAATCAATGAATCTCTGCCCAATGTGATTGATATTTTAACCAAGTATGGATTGCGTGATCGGGTGCGGGTGGTTGCTTCAGGTAAGCTGACCAATCCAACTACGGTAGCTTGGGCGTTAGCGGTTGGTGCTGATTTTATTACCTCTGCACGAGGTTTTATGTTTTCATTGGGGTGTATTCAGTCGATGCATTGTCATAAAGATACTTGTCCTACAGGAATTGCTACGCATAATGAACGTTTGCAAAGTGGTTTATCCCCGAGTAAAAAATCACAGCGAGTGATGAACTACCACCATAATTTAATTCATGAAGTCGAGTTAATTGCACATTCGTGTGGTGTGAAAGAACCTCGTGGTTTAACAAGACAGCATGTACGCATTGTGCAAAATAGCAGTAAGTCCCTTCCCTTTTCAGAGATTTATCCAGATGAAACGCCGATTGCCTTTCAGGGAATTCCGGTTGAAACCACGCAAACAAATCGCTCAGAGAGTAAGTAACGAAGATGGCAAAAATTAAATCGGCTTATGTTTGTACCGATTGTGGCGCAGAACATTCACGATGGCAAGGTCAGTGCATGGCGTGCAGTGCTTGGAATACTCTGAAAGAGATTAAACTTTCCTCGGGTAAAAGCAGTAGTACGACTCCAGTGGTTCCCACGTCGTCTTTTAAAGGGTACTCGGGTGCAGTAGAAGCGCAAGTGAAACATATTTCTGATGTCGATCTTGCTGAAGTACCTCGTATCTCATCCAGTATGAATGAGTTAGACCGGGTTTTGGGGGGAGGAATTGTGCCTGGTTCGGTTGTTTTAATTGGTGGTGATCCGGGGGTCGGTAAGTCCTCTATTCTCTTGCAAGTGATGTGTTATTTAAGCATTGAGTACAATGTTTTGTATGTGACAGGAGAGGAATCTTTGCAACAAGTGGCACTGCGTGCCAAGCGAATGCAGTTACCCGATGAGAAATTACGGCTTTTAACCGAAACCGATGTTGAGCTGATTGCCCATGCCGCCTTAGCCGAATCTCCTAAAATCATGGTTGTAGATTCCATTCAAACCATGCAGCTGGCAGAGGTCTCTGGTGCGGCAGGCGGTGTCTCTCAAGTACGAGAGTCGGCGGCCTTTTTAACGCGCTTTGCTAAACAAAATAATATCGCTATTTTCTTAGTGGGGCATGTGACCAAATCGGGCGAAGTGGCGGGGCCACGTGTACTAGAGCATATTGTGGATACCGTGGTGTTTTTAGAAGGGCAGTCCGATAGCCGTTTTAGAACGTTACGAGCGATCAAAAATCGTTTTGGTGCGGTGAATGAACTGGGTGTTTTTGCCATGACCGACAAAGGTATGAAACAGATTAAAAACCCCTCAGCCATTTTTTTATCGCGTGGCGAAGAGGTCTCCTCGGGTTCTGTCGTAATGGTCGTTTGGGAAGGGTCACGCCCCTTACTGGTTGAAATACAGGCGTTGGTCGATGACTCTCTGTTTGGTGCGCCCAAGCGAGTAATGGTTGGCTTAGATCAAAATCGCATCGCCATGTTACTGGCGGTCATGCATCGCCATGGTGGCATACAAGCGAGCGATCAAGATGTGTATGTCAATGTGGTTGGGGGGGTGAAAATTACCGAAACCTCAGCGGATTTAGCGGTGTTATCCGCGATCCTTTCGAGTATGCGTGACCAACCCCTTTCACAAGAACTCATTGTCTTTGGTGAGGTGGGGCTTGCGGGTGAAATTCGACCGGTTCCTAGTGGGCAAGAGCGCTTATTTGAAGCGGCAAAACATGGCTTTAAGCGAGCGATTGTACCGATTGGCAATGTCCCTAAAAATGGTATTCCAAATATGGATATTATTGGGGTCAAGAGCTTACAGGAAGCGTTAAACAGTTTGTAAAGAGTAAATTTTAGGGCAAAAGGAGCCTAGTATGAAAAAAAATATTGCAGTAGGCGTTTTTCTATTAATCGTCAGTCACCTTAGTTGGGCACAAGATGTCGAGACACCAGAGCCCATGGCGCTACAGGGTATTATGAAAAAAATGGGACAAAACATGGGGGTTATTGCGGAGGAAATTTCGAAAGAGAATTGGAAAACGATTGAGGGAGTAGCGCTGGAAATTGCAGAGCATCCTACCCCACCTTTTTCCGAAAAAATAAAAATTATGGCGTTCGCCGGCTCAAATATTACGTATTTTAAAGAGTATGATGCCATAACGCATAAGACGGCTACTCGTTTGGCGGAAACGGCGCGCATGGGGCAGGGTGATGAGGTGATTGAGTTGTTTTCAGAATTGCAAAAAAGTTGTTTAGCGTGTCATCAAATGTTTAGAGAGTCTTTTAAAACACATTTTTATTGAGGCCTTTGCAGGTTATATTCAGAAGAACATGGGTAACGGGGAGTAAAATGAATAAAATCGCTATAACTTTAATAATGCATTTTTTATTTTTAGGGAGCGCGGTTGTCTATGCGGAAGGGCAAGAAAAAGAGCGTTTTTTTAGTTTTCAATATGAGAATGACCTGTTTACCTCGGATAATCGAGATCGTTACTATACTAGCGGTTTACAGCTCTCATTACTGGAAAGGGGGAAACCTTTAAAGTGGTTGGAAAGTTTTGCTCAGAAGGTGCCCTTCTATCGTCAAGGTAGTTCTGATCAGACCTGGGTACAATACTCCTTTGGGCAAAAAATCTTTACACCAGAAGACACACAAGCTGTTGAGGTTCAGGTCAGTGACCGTCCCTATGCAGGATATCTTTATTTTACCAGTTCCATAATGTCTAGAATTTCTCAAGAAGAGAACTATGATGATGGAAATCAGTTTGAAGTGACTTTAGGGGTGGTAGGGCCGAGTGCATTAGGAGAGCAGGCACAAACCACGGTTCATAAAATAATTGGCAGTGATATTCCCAATGGTTGGGATAACCAGTTAAAAGACGAGTTAGCACTGGGGGTGAGTTATTCAAGGTTTTGGCGATTGCGCTACCCGTTACAGAATGGTTTAGAATTTGGTGTAAATCCACAGCTAACTGGCGTGGTCGGCAATGTTTATACTTATGGTGCTTTTGGCTCCATGCTTCGATTTGGAAGTAACCTAAAGAGAGACTTTAGTCCTCCAACGATTCGGCCTGGCTTTTTAGGCGTCAACTACTTTCAAAAGAGTGAGCTGCCCAGTTGGTACGGTTTTTTAGGGGTAGAAGGGCGTGCAGTATTTCGAGACATCTTTTTAGATGGTAACTCTTTTATAAGGAGTCATCGGGTAGAGAAAGAGACATTTGTTGGCGATATACAGTATGGATTTGTGTACATATTTGAAAATGTTCGTCTCTCTTACAGTCAAATGATTCGTACCAATGAATTTACAACGCAGCAGAGTATGACGCATTACGGCCTACTAAATGTTTCAGTACGGTATTAAAGTCCATTCAATTTTGGTGCTTAAGCTGTTTTGATATACGTATAAAATAATGCGTGTTAGAATTCGGCCTTTATTTTTTTGATTGTTTGGAGCTTTTTATGTACAACCGTAAGTTAACCGTCGCCATGTTAATGGCACTCTCAACCCCTTCTGTCTATGCCGCAGGCTTTGCCTTGATTGAGCAAAGTGCCAGTGGACAAGGTTTATCTTATGCTGGTGCCGCCGCGAATGCAGAAGATGCAAGTGTGATGTGGTTTAACCCAGCAGGGTTAACTGAGATTTCAGGAAACCAAGCGATTTTAGCAGGGCATCTTATTGTGCCAAAATCAGAGTTTAGTAATGATGGTTCTTATAATGCTGCTTTTGGTAATGCGCCTATTTCAGGGAGTGATGATAATGGTGCAACCAACGGTTTTGTTCCAAACCTTTATTGGAAAGGCGAGTATGCTGGGTATGATATAGGGTTAGGCATTAATGTGCCATTTGGCCAAAAAATCAACTATGAAGATAACTGGGTGGGTCGTTATCATGCCATTGAAACTAACTTGAAAACCTTAAATATCAACCCGTCAATCGCTAAAAAAATTAACGATAAACTCTCCTTTGGTTTTGGCTTGAATGCCCAGTATGTCGATTTGATTCTCAGTAGTAAGGTCGATAATACCTTGGCAGGAGATCCAGCTTCAGGGGATGGTGATGCAAAAATGACAGCAGATAGTTGGGCGTACGGGTATAACTTGGGGTTATTTTATCAACCAACCCCTTCTACTGACTTAGGGTTAGCCTATCGCTCTGAGGTTACGCATTTTGCAAAAGGAAAGGTCGATTACACCAATGTTACTAACGCAGGCGCTTTGGCGACGTTGATCGATGCCGATGCTAAGGCAACGGTTAATTTACCTGCGAACTTGTCGTTTAGTGTAAACCAAGGGGTGAGTGAAAAATTACAACTTTTAGCGGATGCTACTTGGACGCAGTGGAGTAGTTATAAGGAGTTGGTGATTAATTTTGATTCAGCACAGGCGGACTCAAATACTCGTCAAGACTTTAAAGACAGCTGGCGTTTATCGTTAGGAGGCATCTATCAGTTAAATGAGTCGGTTAAACTAAGAGCGGGTGTGGCGTTTGATCAAACGCCGGTTTCGAATCCTGAAAATAGAAGCCCAAGAACGCCTGATGTGGATCGCAAGTGGTTTTCTGCTGGATTGGGGTATAAGTTAAGTAATGCGTTGAATGTAGATGTGGCTTATACTCATATTGCAGAAGACAAGGCCGATGTTAATTACACAACGAATGATGTTCAGTATTTAGTTGGGTCTTACAGTAATGCGGTGGATATTTTCAGTGCACAAATTGTTTGGAAGTATTAACGTATTTAGCAATAAATAAATTCAAATAGCTGAGTGTAAAGGGCCTGTTTAGTTATTCTAAACCGGTCTTTTTTTATGGCTAAATTTTCGTTTAGACAGGGCTTCTGAAAGGCGTTAATTTAGTTTTGTAAGAAATCGACCCACTCTTTAAAAAGTTCAGGTGTGGTGGCTGCAATGGCAGAGCGTTTTTCAACCTTGGCAAGCAGTACGATTTGTTGATCTAAGGTTTGGCTTTGACCGCCTGCTTCTTCTAAAATCAGCCAACCTGCGGCGTAATCCCAAATGTTTTGTGAACCATGCAGGTACACTTGACCTCGTCCTGCGGCAATCCAGCACCAGTCGAGCGCAACCGAACCAAAACTACGTTGAGACGCATAAGGCGCTTGGGTGGCTAAGCGAATGGCTAAATCTGGCTGTAAACGCTTAAAATCCACAATGCTACTGCACTGGCTTAAAGCCGTTTTTACGGTTTTAGCGATAAGCGGTTGGTGATTCAGTTCGGCACCTAACCCTTGCCTTGCCGCAAACAGTTCATCACGTGAGGGGTCATAGACTAAACCAAGTACGATTTTTCCTTGCACCATCAAAGCTAAAGAGACCGTGTAGACTGGAATGCCAATAGCAAAGTTACTGGTTCCATCCACAGGGTCTAAAATCCAGCAACCTTGTTCGCTGTGCATCGCTTTTTCTTGTGCTTCAAGTGTCGATTCTTCACCTAAAAAAGCAAACTCAGGCCAGTTCTTTTCAAGAAAGGCTTGGGTCTGTATTTGCATTTGAGTATCGGCTTCGGTTAGCAAAGAACCGTCCTGCTTGACCTCTGCTTTGACTTGCTCAAAGCGTACTAAGACTTCAGTTTTTGCAAGCTGAACAAGTCCGTTTTTAAGTTGTTGCCAATTAGACTCTCGGTGAAAGGGGTGATTAGACATGGTCAGGAGAGGCTTTTTTTGTAGGTGTTCTTTTGGTCAGCTTGACCGATTGCACCGCATTATTGGATGTTTTGATGACTTCTAAAATATAGTTGCCTATTTTGATGCAGGTTCCTAGAGAAGGTAAGGTTTCTAGCTCTTCTTGAATTAAGCCATTGAGAGTTTTAGGCCCATCTGTGGGCAGTTGCAAGTTGTACTCTTTGTTCAGGTCTCGAATAAACTCTAAGGCATCAATGGTCATGCTACCATCTTCATGAAGTGCAACGCTGTCGGTATTAGGTTTTGCCTTGGAGTCGGTTGAGAGTTTGCCTACAATCTCCTCTAGTAGGTCTTCCATGGTTAACAATCCCTGTAAATCACCGTATTCGTCAACAATACAGGCCATGCGGCGCTTATTTTCATTAAATTTACCCAGTTGAACACTTAAAGAGGTGGTTTCAGGCACAAAGTAAGCGGGTCGGGTTATTTTAATAATATCTTTAAGCGAGATGTCTTTACGCATGAGTAACGGGAGTGCACGACGTAAGTTTAATACGCCAATGAGATCCTCATCGAGAGAGCCACGGTAGAGCGGAACACGCGTATAAGGTGAGTTTTTAATGCCTTTAATAATGTCTTCAATGGGTTGTGTTACATCCACCGCGTAGATGTCTTGCTTGGGAATCATGACATCTTCTACCGTAACTGTTTCGAGTTTTAGTACGCTGGAGAGCATGTCACGGTAGTGCTTGGGAAGTTGATGAGTTGCTTCGTCAATCAGGGTTTGTAGCTCTTCATGTGACAGCGAGTGTTGATCGTCACTGTGTTTGGTGTTCACCCCAAATAAGCGTAATAAACCATTGGCAAAAAAGTTAACCAACCAGACGATGGGGGAGAAAATTTTAAGCAATGGCGTTAAAACAAATGCGGCAGGGTAAGCAATTTTTTCAGGATAGAGTGCCGCGAGTGTTTTAGGAGCGACTTCGGCAAAGACCAGGATGATTAAGGTAAGGAGTCCTGCAGCCAATGCGATTCCCGCTTCGCCAATCAGTTTCATCGCAATAATGGTCGCAATGGAGGATGCAAAAATATTAACGAAGTTGTTGCCGAGTAAAATCACACCGAGTAAACGGTCAGGGGTTTCAAGCAGTTTTTGCGCTTTAATTGCCCCTTTGTGTCCCGATTTGGCTTGGTGTTTTAAGCGATAGCGGTTGAGCGCCATCATACTGGTTTCTGAACTGGAGAACAGTGCAGAAAGAATGATAAGAAGGACTAAAATTCCAAATAGAATAGAGATATCGAGCGAGTTCAATGTGGTGTATTTCGGTTATGAATGAATGGATAATTATAACGGGTTATTGTGATCGAACCTAGGGTTAATATCCTAAACTCGATAAAATAATACTGGTACCGACAAAGCTAAGTATCAGTAAAAAGTAGGCCCAAATCGTGTAGCGAGCGGCCTTTCGACCGCGCCAGCCATATTTGAAGTGCCCAAATAAAAAAGCGCCGTAAACAATCCAAGAGAGAATGGCGAGAAAGGTTTTATGGATTAAGTGTTGTGCAAACAGGTCTTCGATAAAAAAGGCACCGCTCAGTAGAGCAAGGCTTAAAAAGATAAAGCCAATAATAACCAATTGAATTAACGTGGTCTCCATTACTTGTAAGGGTGGAAGGGCTTTCATTAGGCGAGAGAGTTTCTTTTTACGAAACAGGTACTCTTGCCTGCCGTATAAAATGGCTTGTGCAGTGGCAATCCCCATAATGCTATACGCGGCAATGGAGATAAGGACATGAATGCCCAGAGTAAACGGCAGGGGACTGAAATTATTCATAAACAGGGGCAGTAATACGGTAAATGCTGCTAAGGGGTAGATAAAAATTCCGAGCATTTCGGTGTTTTTATTAATGCAGGTTACCAGTAAGATCGCGCTGCCAAGTAGCGCCACTAAAGAGAGACCGTTGCCCATGTTAAAGTAAATGGCTTGCTCACTCCATAAGGTGCTACTCAACGCAAAAGCGTGTACCAGTGTTGCCATTAAGGCGAGCTTAATTACGTTAGGGCGAATGTTGCTGTTTGTGTTTCCTTGCACCTTTTGCCAAATAAGTCGACTGGCGAATAAATATAAAAGGCTGGCTAATAGTGCGCTTAATCCAGTGACAAACATAAAAACCAAATCCTTAATATTATTTGAAGAGTTACAAAGTCTACGATAGAGAGCAATTCCGCTATAATAGCGTAATTATTTTTTGAATTGAAGGTTACTGACGTCGAAAAGCGTAAATACGTTGATGGAAGTATCTTTTTTATGGAGTGTTCAGGATGTTTGACAATTTATCGGATCGTTTAGCCAAGACCTTTAAGACCCTAAAAGGGCAAGGGCGTTTAACCGAATCTAATATTAAAGATGCCTTGAGAGATGTTCGCAGAGCATTGTTAGAAGCCGACGTTGCTCTGTCGGTGGTAAAAAGCTTTATCACCAAGGTACAAGAACGTGCGGTTGGACAAGAAGTGTCCACCAGCTTAAACCCTGGTCAAGCGTTTATTAAAATCGTTCGTGAGCAATTAGCTGAGGTGATGGGGGCAGAAGCCGAGCCACTTAATTTTAATGTTGAGCCGCCTGCCGTTATTATGGTGGCTGGTTTGCAAGGGGCGGGTAAAACCACCTCTGTGGCGAAATTAGCAAAGCTCTTAAAAGAGCGTGATAAGAAAAAAGTCATGCTGGTCTCCGCCGATGTTTATCGCCCAGCGGCGATTAAACAGCTAGAAACTTTAGCGGAACAAGTGGAAGTCCTGTTTTACCCCTCTTCAGCCGATCAAGATCCGGTTGAAATCGCACGTAATGCACATGCCGAAGCGAAAAAACAGTTTGCAGATGTACTGATTTTAGATACCGCGGGTCGTTTGCACATTGATAGCGACATGATGGATGAGGTTAAACGCTTGCATCAGCGTATTAATCCGTGTGAGACCTTATTTGTTGTGGATTCCATGACAGGGCAAGATGCCGCCAATACCGCCAAAGCGTTTAATGAAGCCTTGCCGTTAACAGGGGTGATCTTAACCAAAACCGATGGGGATGCACGAGGCGGTGCGGCACTGTCGATTCGTGAGATTACCGGTAAACCGATTAAGTTTATTGGGTCGGGCGAGAAAGTAGATGCGTTAGAGCCATTCCATCCTGATCGTATGGCAGGCCGTATTTTAGGCATGGGCGACGTACTGAGCTTGATTGAAGAAGCCGAATCTAAAATTGATCAAAAGAAAGCCGCGAAGTTTGCTGCCAAAATTCAGAAGTCAGGCGCATTTGATTTAGAAGATTTTTTAGAGCAGTTGCAACAGATTCAGAATATGGGTGGCGTGGGTGGCCTAATGGGTAAAATGCCCGGCATGAGCAAGATTAAAGATCAAGTCAGTGGCGAGGTGGCTGAAAAAGAGTTTAAACGTTTAGAGGCCATTATTCAGTCGATGACGCGTAAAGAGCGCATGTTTCCTGCTGTTATTAAAGGGTCACGTAAACGCCGAATTGCGATGGGGTCGGGAACGACCGTGCAAGATGTGAACCGCTTACTCAAACAGTTTACGCAAATGCAAAAGATGATGAAAAAAGTTTCGAAGGGTGGCATGAAAAACATGATGCGTGGCTTGGCGGGTAAATTACCGCCAGGAATGGGCGGTATGGGTGGAATGCCCCCTGGAATGCGATAGGGGTTTGATATAAGAGTACGTTTCTTGTATAATCCCGCTTTTCGCCAAATGGTTGGTGGCAAATAGAAGAATTAGTTGAGGGGAATTCCTCTCATCGCCTGATTAACAAAAAGGAAAAAAATATTATGGTAGTTATTCGTTTAGCACGTGGTGGATCTAAAAAGCGTCCTTTCTATAAATTAGTCGTTGCAGATCAACGCTATAAGTCAACAGGTCGTTTTATCGAGCAAGTTGGTTTCTATAACCCTGTTGCATCGGGTGCAGAAGAAAAAGTCCGAGTTGATCAGGCACGTCTTGAGCACTGGGTAGCGCAAGGTGCACAGATGAGCCCACGCGTAAAGAATGTCGTTAAGCAGTCTCAAGCACAAGCTTAATCGCTTATATCGTTAAAAGGATCGATTTATGTCAGATAATAAGCTGATCGTTGGTCAAATTAACGGTATTTTTGGGGTCAACGGTTGGGTGAAAATTTTTTCACACACCGAACCTAGAAAAAATATTTTAGATTACTCGCCTTGGATGATTAAGTTTAAAGGGGAGTGGCAGCACATTAAGGTTGAGAATAGTAAGGTGCAGTCAGGTGGTAAAACACTGGTGGCGCAACTTGAAAATGTAACTGATCGAGATGTCGCGCGCGAATATATGGGCTGTGAAATTGCCATAGACCGCTCCCAGTTAGTGAGTAACACTGAGGACGGTTGGTTTTGGATTGATTTAATCGGTTGCCAAGTGGTTACGCAAGATGGCGTGATTCTTGGTAACGTGAAAGAGATGATTGTGACCGGTGCACATGATGTATTGCGTGTACAAGGGGAATCAGAGATTTTGATTCCGTTTGTGATGGAGCAATTTATTCTTTCCGTTGATATCAAAGCCAAGCAAATTGTTGTGGACTGGGAGTTGGAAGAAGATAGTGAGATTTGATGTGATTACGTTGTTTCCGGAAATGTTTAGCGCATTAACGGAATCGGGTGTGAGCCGACGTGCGCATCAAAATACACTGTACGCCTTACAAACTTGGAATCCTCGCGCGTTTACAAAAGATAAGCATAAAACGGTAGATGATCGTCCTTATGGGGGCGGACCAGGCATGGTTATGATGTATCAACCGTTAAAAGATACACTTTCTGCCATTGAAACCGCATTATCGGAAAAACCTTATGTGATCTATTTATCACCGCAAGGAACCCCTTTAACGCAGCAAAAAGTGACTGAGTTACGCCAGCACCAAAATATTACCTTGCTTTGTGGGCGTTATGAAGGCGTTGATGAGCGACTGATTACGTCCTCTGTGGACGAAGAGATCAGTATTGGTGATTTTGTGGTTAGCGGGGGCGAACTCCCTGCGATGATGCTAATGGATGCCGTGATTCGCCTTATTCCCGGCGCATTGGGACATGCTCAATCGGCAGAACAAGACTCCTTCTCAGAAGGTTTGTTGGATTGTCCGCATTATACTCGACCTGAAGTCGTGGATGATATGCGCGTTCCTTCCGTATTAATGGGTGGGAATCATGCAAAAATTGAGGTTTGGAGACAGGCACAAAAACAGATACGAACGCAACAGCGTCGACCAGATTTACTGGCTGGAAAAAACCTTTAGTACAAAGGTTTCAAGCAGTAACAATTCGGATTTAACCTCTGGTTAATAATATTACGGAGTAATATTATATAGCGAATGTTGAATAAATTTAGAGAGGGCATAAGCCCTTGGAGATCAATAGAACTGATTTCCGTTTATATGGAGAAGCTTAAAATGAGTGATATTATTAAGCGTATTGAAGCAGAACAAATGACAAAAGAATTACCTGTATTTAACCCGGGTGATACTGTTGTCGTACAAGTTAAAGTAAAAGAAGGCAAAAATGAGCGTCTTCAAGCGTATGAAGGTGTTGTTATTGCCAAGAAAAACCGTGGTGTTAACTCAAACTTTATCGTGCGTAAAATTTCACATGGTGTTGGCGTTGAGCGTACCTTTCAAACGTTTAGCCCATTGGTTGCTAGCATTGAAGTAAAACGTCGTGGTGCAGTTCGTCGTGCTAAGCTTTACTATCTTCGTGAACTATCCGGACGTGCAGCACGTATCAGAGAAAAAATATAATTATTACATTTAGAGACCTTTGCACGAGAAGGATACACGGATAAAAAAGGCTAAAATATGCCTAATTTTTGTTGAAAATCTTGCGAATACCTAGGTATTCCCTGCGATTTCCGCCTCAATTAGCCAAATTTTATCTCTTTTTTCTCTCGCGTCCCTCTCGTGCAAAGGTCTCATTTAATTTTATTTTTTATAAAAAGGTCCTTTATAGGGCCTTTTTTTTATGGCTGAATTATCCGTGTCCCCTTTCGTGCAAAGGTCTCTATGTTTAAAGGTTAATCCACTCTTTACAGCAACTTTCCTGCTATACTTTTCCCATGTTATTATCCGCTTTCGCTAATAAACCCATACAGAACTTTTTAAGCTTTTTAGCCGTTTCAGAAGGCTTAAGTCAGAATACGATTATGGCTTATCAAAAAGATTTACAGCTTTTTCAGCAATGGCTAATGGAGCAGGATATTGAATCTTTTTCTGTGGTGACACGCACGCTCATTGAAGACTTTCTGTTTTTTTTAAACCAAAGTGGGCGTAAAGAGCGCAGTAATATTCGTCTGCTTTCGACACTAAAGCGTTTTTATCAATGGGGGGGGGCAAATAATGTTTTTGAGCAAGATCCAACGGTATTGCTTAAAGCGCCTAAGGTACCTAAAGCGATTCCTGCTGTAATTTCTGAACAGCAGGTGGAAGCCTTGTTAGATGCTCCCGATGTTATGACGACATTAGGACTGCGTGATCGAGCTATTTTAGAGATAATGTATGCGTGTGGACTTCGAGTTTCTGAAGTGGTGGAGTTACCTTTTGAGCAGGTGAATTTATCGGCAGGGTTGGTTCAAGTGACAGGAAAGGGCAGTAAAGAGCGTATTATTCCGTTGGGAGAAGTGGCGATAGAGTGGGTTGAACGTTATGTGAAAACGTCTCGCCCTAAATTAGTCAAGACTCGCTGGATTTCAACGCTATTTATTTCAAGAATTGGACGGCCTATGACGCGACAGACCTTATGGCATCGTGTTAAAAACTTGGCCTTTGATGCGGGCATACAAGGAAAACTTTCACCGCATACGCTACGCCATGCCTTTGCAACACACCTGATTAATCATGGTGCAGATTTAAGAACGGTACAGCTTTTATTAGGGCATAGCGACCTGTCCACCACACAAATTTATACACATGTTGCAAAAGAAAGGTTGCATCAGTTACATCAACAACATCACCCAAGAGGGTGATGGTTTAGGGTGTTCATTCGCTCAGGAATAAAAGGCACTCAAATGCATAATGAAGAGAAAGTGTTAGTCAATGTTACGCCAAATGAAACACGGGTCGCTTGGGTTGAGAATGGGGTATTGCAGGAACTCTGGATTGAGAGAGCCAATAAAAGAGGCTTAGTCGGCAATATTTACATGGGCAAGGTGGATCGGGTTTTACCTGGAATGCAGGCGGCGTTTGTCAGTATTGGATTAGAAAAATCCGCTTTTTTGCACGTGTCCGATGTTTGTCAACCCAAAGACATTCAAACGGAGGACAAAGAACATTCTGATACAGATGATATTGCTAAATTATTGTATCCTGGGCAAAAAATTCTAGTGCAAGTGATGAAAGACCCTTTGGGCTCAAAAGGTGCGCGAATTACGATGCATTTAAGTTTGCCTTCTCGAATGTTGGTTTCGATGCCGCTTGAGAAAAGCTTAGGGGTTTCGCAGCGAATTGAAAGCGTTGAAGAGCGGGATCGTTTGCGAGCATTGGTTAAAAGTATTCCTGAATTTCAAAATTCCGAAGGGGGGTTTATTGTTCGTACGGTCGCTGATGGGATGGACTTTCATGAGATTCGAGCAGATATGGTCTATTTACAGCGATTATGGAAGGGCATCCAAAAACGTGCAAAATCCGCTCGAAAGCCGACATTAATCTATGAAGATTTACCGCTGTATTTGCGTATACTGCGTGATATTCCGATTGAGCGAATTGAAAAGATTCGAGTTGATTCTGGCGAAACGCTTAAAAAAATGGTCACTTTTGTTGAAATGTATGTCATGGAGTTAACCGACCGTTTAGGTTTATATCAAGGCGAGCGCCCTATTTTTGATTTATATAATATTGAAGACGAAATTCAAACGGCACTGCATAAACGAGTGAATTTAAAGTCAGGGGGCTACTTAATTATTGACCAAACAGAGGCGCTTACGACGATAGATGTAAACACAGGCGGGTTTGTTGGTCATAAAAATTTAGAAGAGACAATTTTTAAAACCAATTTAGAAGCAACACAAGCCATTGCACGGCAGTTACGATTGAGAAATTTAGGTGGCATTATTATTCTAGATTTTATTGATATGGAGCTTAAGGCGCATAAAAAGCATGTTTTGACGGCGTTAGAAAAAGAGTTGGCAAAAGACCGTGTTAAAACGTCGATTAGCAGTATCTCTAATTTGGGACTTGTTGAGATGACGCGCAAGCGGACGCGTGATAGCTTAGAACGAACCTTATGTGAACCTTGTACCGTATGCAGTGGTCGTGGCATGGTAAAAACTGCCGAGACTGTCGCATTTGAGATATTTAGAGACATTACTCGTATGGCACGCTCATTTGAAGGGGAAAAGTACCGAGTGATCGCCTCAGAGTCTGTGGTGGCACGTATTTTAGATGAAGAGTCCGACAGTGTGGCAGAGTTAGAAGAGTTCCTAAAAAAAAGCATTCGATTTCAGGCGGAAGGCTCTTACTCTGCTGAGCAGTTTGATGTTGTCATGATGTAAGGTTATTGAAAGGCAGTGGTTATTAAGCACACACACCATGTTTTGCAGATTATTTTTGCTGTATTGATTGGTTATTTATTGATTACAAGAGGCTTTATCTCGTGGATTCAGTATGCCCCTGACTCTTTTGTAGAGAGTGTTGAGTGGGTTACGGACAGTCAAATTGAGTTTGAACAGATTGCGGTGCAGCAAAACTGGCTTGGTTTTCAATTTCAAGTTCATCAACTTAAGGTAGATAATCGTGAGTTTACGTTAGCGATTCAACACTTGGATATGGATGTGAATATTTTTTCAATGTTCATTCCAACGATGAAGTTTGGTGAGTATTTAACCTTAGAAAATGGTCGTTATCTTAATAAAAAAGTACAACAATCGATGCAAGATACGTTTGAATGGGAAGGGACGTCTGCGGCAAGTTTTGAAAAATTGACGGAAATAAATTTAGATATTAATCAGCTTTGGCAACGGGTTAAAGTTTCTGATCTGGTGCTTGAAGCGGTATTTAATCCTGACTTAACTTTACATATTTACAACTATCAATCGTTAAAAGGCAGTCAACTGACGGTTCTTTCAGAATTTGGTATCGCCTATAAAGGGAGCCTTAATTTTGAGCGCTTTGCATTTAAATCCAGTTTTGAGACCAACTTATTGGGGAATGTACAGCAGGGTACGGTTAGCTTTCTCTCTTTTCAGCCTTTGAGGGTTGAAGCGCTTGCGCAGTTATTGCCCACTGTTTGGCATCAAAAACTTCCGAAAGGCGAGTTAATTATTGATCTGCAAGCTCAAATTACTGAATCGAGTCTGACCCAACTTACCTTAAATCTAAATGCACAAGCGCTTCGCTGGCCTCAAAAGAGCAAAACCCTTCCTAAACATTTGGGATTAGAACTGGTTTGGAAAGAAGCATTACAGCGCGGTCAAACGAGTTTTAAGGATTGGCGATTCAGGCTCTCACAGCTTCAGCTTGACAACCAGTATATTGAAACCGTTTCACCCATTGAGCTTAATTTTACCAAGAATCAATTACTTACCTTTCAGGCGGAAGCTTTTGATATTGAGCCGTTTAAAGCGATTGTTAAATCACTCATTCCTCATGCGGATTCCGCGGCACTTTTAGATAAAACCTCTGGTCTCTCGATTGAAAATCTGAAGGGAAGTTTTAATTGGCACACCCTTCAACTGCCTCAGTTGAAAATGACGATTAAGCAGTTAACGTTACCCGTGACCGACTACCCTGGGATTGCGTTGCATAATGTTACGTTGCTAAAAGCCTTTAATAAGGTCACGCTTGAAACAAATAGCCCCATGATTTTGTCTGGTTTAAACCTACCAAAAGGGGGGGTGAAAATTTTATTACCGAACCAAGTTGAAATGCATCACTCGGTTGATAAAAAGGCATGGGTACTTGAACCGTTCGATTTTACGCTTGATAGCATGCCGATTACGTTGCAGGCAACGGGTACCAAGCAGGGGGAGATTGATGCGCAACTCTCTATTAAAGTCGGATCTATGGAGACTTTAAAGCAGTATCTTCCGTACACACTTTTCTCAGCCGAATTAGAGTCATGGTTAAAAATGGCACTGGTGGCGGGTGAAAACATTCAAGCACAGGTTAAATTGAAAGGGAATTTAAATAACTTTCCATTTCAGGACGGTTCTGGAATTTTTCAAGTTACAGCCAGTGTCGAGAAGACCTTTTTAAAATTTGACCCAGATTGGCCAATGCTTGAAAATTTTCGTGGAGAAATTTATTTTACGCCCTATCAATTAAAAATAACCTCTCCTAAAATTCATGTGGGTGCGGGTAATTATGCACAAGCGGTTGAGGTTGTGATTAATCATCTTGATCAAAAAGATATTGCTTTGGTTTTTAAAGGGCAGGTAAGCACACAATTTGAACGGGCGATGCACTATTTAACACAGTCCCCTCTGTCGGCGCTATTAGGGATGGATCCCTTTGTTAAAAATACGCAATTTAGTGGGGCGGTAGATGTGGTGCTTGATCGCGTTTGGGTTCCACTTTCTGGTTATCAGACAAAAACGGAAACGGTTTCAGGTCAAGTTACCTTTCAGCAAGCATCGATGACGCTCTTTGAAAAAATACCACTTAAGAAGATCCAAGGGACCTTGGTATTTACAGAACAGTCTGCCAGTGCATCTAAGCTATCTGCGGTTGCCTTTGAGCATGAGAGCCTTTTTTCTGTCCAAACGAATCCGCAGAAAGATCAGATTTTGATTGCTGGATCAGGGCGGTTTTTACCTCAGAAAAATCCTTTCTTTGAGGAGTCGATTCCTTGGAGTTTAGGCATTAATATTCCACTTGTTCATACAAATGAGACAGGGCTTAATGTGCAGTTAGACCTAGCGACCGATCAAGTAAAGAGCTTATTACCCGCACCTTTTGATTCGAATACGCTGAAGAATAGCCCTTTTAAGGTGGATATTGAGGTGAGTAAAGCTGCTTTAATCGTGAATGCCGCCTTACCGGAGCAGCTGTTATTCAAAGGGGTTTGGAAGCGCGTAAAAGGCCAGTATCAGATACAACAACTCAATGCCTTACTGGGAGAAGAGACGAGCACAGGCTTTAAAGAGGGAGAGACAGACTCTTATATTTTAGGGCAAATTGAAAAACTTAACTTAGACGAGTGGTTTAAAGTGATTCCCAAGATTCCTTTAGAAGGTCGCTGGAAGGCAGAGCATTCCGCGCTCCACTGGGTACCATCGACTATTGCGATTAACACACTTACGTTTAGAGAGAACGCGTATCCCAATGTTCAGATCGAATGGTTAAATCGTAATTTAAAAACCGCATTGCAAATCAAAAGCTCAGATGTACTCGCCAATGTTGTGATGAAAGAGAGTGAGCCGATTGCGGTGAATGTTGAGCGTTTAAGATTGCATGCGATTGAATCCAGTCAAGTGATGACGGAGACTCAGAAAGGTACACTGTGTCATCCAGATCAGGCATCGACCACATTATGGCCTGAAATTATTTTTAAGGGGAAAAAAATAGAGTTAAATGGCTACTTAATGGACTCTTTAAATTTTCACCTTTTGGATGGTAAGGAGCGTTTAACCATTACAGGGTTACAAGGAGTGTTTGGTCAGGGAGTTGGTCACTTAACGGGGCAATATTTATTTGATAAAGCCAGCCACAACAGTACGTTATTGTTGACATTGCAGTCTAATAAGGTCGAAGAAATGTTGCGTTTTATTCAGCTTAAACAAGGGTTTACTGGAAAAAAAGCGAAAGTGGATGCCAATTTAGCATGGCAGGGTGCTTTAGAGTGTTTCTCAACTAAGGCGGCATTTGGACAGGTCAATTTTGAGCTGTATGAGGGAACGATTGATGACATTGAGCCTGGCTTTGCAAGGTTGATCGGTTTACTGAGTGTCGAGTCGTTAGCAAGACGCTTAAAGCTCGATTTAAAAGATGTGACCCATAAAGGGATGGTCTATGACCAGATAAAAGGGCAAGCACAATTAAAATCAGGCATTTTAGAGCTTGAGTCTTTTGGTTTGAAAGCGCCTTCAGCCAGTGTGGCACTGTTTGGACAAGTGAATCTTTTGCAAGAGACCTTTAAGCTAAAAGCATATGTGACTCCTGCCATTGGAGCGAGTATACCGACCATTGCTGCACTCGCAGGGTATGCGAACCCACTAGCGGCATTAGCGGTTTATACCTTTATGAAGGTGGTTCCTGGTATCAATGAAAATTTAGTCACCTTTCGTTACGATGTGAGAGGGTCATGGTCAGATCCAAAGGTGACAGCATCTAAAAGTAACCTGGATACAACGAAACCTCTTTTTGATGTCGAAGAGAGTATTCTTGACACACAACGGTAATTTGCTTTTAGGGGCTTGAAGTGCACTTGCGCGAGTTTTAAGCCAAGTTAACCTTGGTTTAACGGTTGGCGTCCTGCTTCCTCTGTTTCATCCAAATACTCGCTGTTCTTTGGGTCTGTTTCAGGGTAGGTGAGATACCATATTGCGGTAAATTTTTCAGGGTCGAGTTTTTTTTGTAACAGTAGAATCGCTTGAATGTACTGTTCAATGTAGAGATAATTTCCTCGTTTAACCGACTGCCAGAGGTGGCGGTATTTTTCGGGTAGAAACGGTTTAAAGTGAGGCAGCAGTCCAAAGCCCTCTTCAATGGCTGCAATGCGATTCATTACCTCTTGTCTCGCCGCAATGGTGTAAATTTTTTGTTGGTTATCAAAGAGCTTGCCTACCCAAAAAAGCAGTGCGGCAGTGATTAAAAAGCTGATGATGGGGCTGTCAAATAAGAACGCGCCGAGCAGGGTAAATGCTGCCAGAATGATGGCACTGACAGGGAGGGTGAGAATGGATATCCAGACTTTATTGCCTTTCAAGTTGTCTGCAATGGCTTTCATATTAAAATCATTGGGATCAATACTATGTAACCGAGAGAGCATCTCTTGGGGAGAAGGAATACGTTTTTCATCCTCCTCTTGTGTATGATTCTCTAAGGTGTGATCGAGTGAACTCATGGGTTTTGATTCCCTTTTTTAGAGGACTTTTTTTTGGCTTTAGGCTTGCATTGTTGGGTACAGGAGATGGTGTGCCGTTGCTTACTCTCTATCGCATAGGCGGTCATTTTCCCACCCCATAAACAGCCGGTATCGGTTGAATGGACTTGATAGGCATCTATTTCACCTAAGGTTGACCAGTGACCAAAAAAGATTTCATGGTCTTTGTTTTTACGATTTGGAAACACAAACCAAGGTTCGTAAGGGGCGATTTCTTGGCGTTTTTGATCGCTTTCAGGCGCCGATTTCAGTGTGAACTCCAATGCACCGTTGGCATCACAATAACGCATTCTGGCAAAGGCATTGAGAATATAACGTGCTCGCTCCCATCCGGTAAGCGTCTCTTGCCATCTGTTCGGTTTATTGCCAAACAGGTGGTTCATTAAGGTGTTTTTCCAGTCATCTTGTTGCAGTAAGGTTTCAACTTCATTGGCGTAGCCTAATGCCGCTTTAATGCTCCACTGTGGCGGAATACCTGCGTGCACCATTACGGCATTATAGAGGGGATGTTTCACCATAAGCGGCTGGTGTCTGAGCCAGTTGATGAGTTCATCGACATCTTTGGCTTGTAGAATGTCTTGTAAGGTATCAGACTTAGCGCAAAATTTTTCAAAGCCAGCATAGGCGGCGAGCAGGTGAAAGTCATGATTACCTAAGACGGTTTTAGCTTTTCCTTGCTGTTCGAGTTTTTTGACAAATCGTAAGCACTCTAACGATTTTGGACCACGGTTAACGAGGTCACCGACAAACCATAAAAAATCTTTTTCGGGTTGGTAGTCGATGTGACGTAATAGGGTTTGCAGTTCATCATAACAGCCCTGTAAATCGCCAATCACATAGGTGGTCATGAGGTGATGCTCCTATATCGAATGTTGTTGAAAGTATCGGTTTGCAAGTTTTACAAACCCTTCAACAGGAATGGTTTCCGCCCGTATGCTCGGGTCAATTTCACACTGCTCAATCTGTTCGGAACTTAACCAGCCTTTTAGATTGTTGCGCAACGTTTTACGTTTTTGACTGAACGATTGTCTCACAATATCGCTGAAGGTTTTTTCATCTTCGGCAATAAATGGCTTAGTTTTGTGCGGAATTAGGCGCACGATGGCCGATTCCACTTTAGGGGGGGGGGTAAAATTTTCAGGGCCAACGGTAAACAGATATTCGGTTTCACAGGCGTATTGCAACATCACACTTAAACGTCCGTAGGCTTTGATGCCGGGATTTGCGGTAATACGATCGACCACCTCTTTTTGCAACATAAAGTGCATGTCTTCAATGTAGGGCGCATAGGTTAAGAGGTGAAACATTAGCGGGCTGGAAATATTATAGGGGAGGTTGCCAACAATTCTAAGTGATTGCTCGCCTTCGTCCAGCAGTGTGCCGTAGTCAAACTTAAGGGCATCGGTGTGATGCAGGTGAAAGGCGGGTTTGCTGGCAAATTGAATTTTGAGGGGGGCAATTAAGTCGTTATCAATCTCAATGATGTCCAGCTTTTTTACTCGCTCAATTAGTGGGCGGGTAAGCGCCGCTTCACCGGGGCCAATTTCGACCATGTGGTCGCTCATTTGAGGGCGAATGGCAGCGACAATTTGGTCAATAATACGACCATTGTTTAAAAAGTTTTGACCAAACTGCTTTTTGTGTTTGTGCGAACTGGGTCGTCCTGAGGTTTTTTTTGCCATCTAATTTTTGAACTCTTTTGAGGAGGATTGTGTCATTTCGGATGCCACATCAATGGCGTAACAGAAACTGCGATCATCGGCTTTTCCGGTGCCCGCTAACTCTAATGCCGTGCCATGATCGACGGAGGTACGAACAAAAGGCAACCCTAAGGTAATATTGACCGCATTGCCAAAGCCAACGTGCTTTAACACGGGCAAGCCTTGATCGTGATACATCGCTAAGACCGCATCGGCCTGTTTTAAGTAGTTTGGGGTAAACAGCGTATCGGCGGGCAGTGGGCCACTTAAATTCATCTGTGTGCTTAAGGTTTCTAAGACCGGCGTGATCACTTCAATCTCTTCGCATCCCATATGCCCATCCTCGCCCGCATGAGGATTGAGTCCCGCCACTAAAATACGCGGGTTTTCAATGCCAAACTGTTGCGTTAACGCTTGATGGGTAATGGTTAATACATCCGTTAGCAGTGTTTGGGTAATGGCTTTTGGCACCTCCAGTAAGGGCAGGTGGGTGGTCACTAGTGCGACTCTTAAACCAGGGGTCGCGAGCATCATCACCACTTGTTTGGTCTGGCTCTCTTCCGCTAAGAGTTCCGTATGCCCTGTAAAAGGCAGGCCCGACTCATTAATCACGCCTTTGTGAACGGGGCCTGTTACCATCGCGGCAAACTCCCCCTTTAAACAGCCCTGAATCGCCATTTTGAGCATCGTAATGACGTAGTTGGCATTATCAGGGTTGAGCTTTCCTGCTTGAACAGGGGCGTTGGTTGGAATGTGTTGCAGCGTAATTTGGTTTTTTTGACTGGGTTCTGCGGGTAAATTGGCATGGTATGTTTTAAAAGAGATATTTAACCCTAGTATTTTAGCGCGTTGCGTCAAGAGTGTTTGGTCGGCTAAGACCACCAGCTCCATTGGCCAATCACGTTGCGCCAGTTGTAAGACTAAGTCGGGGCCAATGCCTGCGGGTTCGCCAGAGGTGATAACAAATCGTTGCGTCATGTAATACCTCTACTCGTAACGGTTGAGATGAATTTCAATAAAGGCTTCATCTTTTAAGCGTTGTAACCAGCGCTCAAACATCTCATTGGCTTTGCGCATACGGATCGCTTGTACTGCTTGCTGCTCTAGGCTTTCGGAACTTATTGGTGTGGTTTTAATGGCCTCTAAAAATAGAATCATCCAGCCCTGTTGTGTCGCAAGTGGTGGCAGCGCTTGGTTTGGCTGTAGGGTTTGTATTTTTTCGCGCAGGGCTTCTGGAAGTTCCTCTAGGCTACGCCAACCTAGATCACTGTTTTGGTTGATCTCTTGAGGGATTTCAGGGTAGCTTGCACGCAAGGCATTGAAGTCTTCAATGCTGTGTAACGCTTGACTCTGTGCCACTAATTTTTCAGAAGGGGCTTGTTGTAGTGCTTGATCGCTGGGAAGGATAAAGCGATGTAGGTGGTACTGCTTACGTTCCGAGTTTGAGTTTAGCTGTTTTTGATCGATGAGTTTTATAATGTGAAAACCACTCGGGCTTGGGATCACTTGGCTAATTTCGCCTGTTTTCAGTCCCGCGATGGCATCGGTAAAGAAAGAGGGAATTTCGGAGCGTTGTAGCCAACCGAGTGAACCCCCTTGAAGGGCTTTACTGCCATCGGAGTAACGAACCGCAAGTTGGCGAAAGTCTTCGCCCGTTTTCAGACGTTGGTGAATCGCTTGCGCTTGTTGCAGCGCCTGTTCGCGT
>Ga0256839_1001596_pt1 | contig 27071 bp, 24 predicted proteins | sample 354166metaG_FD_185968 | JGI IMG/M metagenome (GOLD analysis project Ga0256839, IMG submission 185968) | Hydrothermal vent microbial communities from Mid Atlantic Ridge, Atlantic Ocean - 354-166 | ecosystem: Environmental > Aquatic > Marine > Hydrothermal vents | place: Atlantic Ocean: Mid... | reverse complement strand
GGGGGGGGGGGGGCGATTCTGGTCGCGTGTATGAGTATCTACATCGCTTTTATCGTTCGTTCATTTAGTAGAACTAGAAAATTCAAATCGGAGGTATTATTCCATAGGCTTGAGTTGTGTCTTTGGTGTCATTATCCATTCGTGGGGCTTCCCGATCGTGGGGCCTGCACCGAGTGTGGTAAGGGGTATGATAGAGTTGTCTCGAAGGCGTTGTTTAAGGATGTCTATCAACCCTCTTATCGAGTGCCTCTGCAACAGGATGTGAATTTTCGGCGGGCGAGGCTCTGGGCAAGAGCTATCCGCGAGCGGGATCGGGTGCGGGATGAATGAGCAATCGGAGAAAGAACTCAAGATGCTCATCGAGAAACGGTGGGACCCTCGGCAGGGGGTGGGCAAGACGCTGGGGACGATCCGGTATGGATTGCTGATTCGTTGGTTGTGTTCATTGGCATCGGGTACTTGGTCTCGATCCCGTGGCTGCATTTTTTGGTGATCCCCGTGCTGATTCTGGTCTGGCTCTTGCCCAGAGGGATTCAGCTGCGCACCAAGGCGCGGGCACACAAGAGTGATTGTTTTTTGTGCTCGTGGTGCCGATATGCACTCGTTGGGTTAGAGGATGAAGGCATATGTCCCGAGTGCGGCTCACGATACCGCAGAGATGTGTGCGTGAAGCTGTATCAGAATGCGTACAAAGGATATCAGCCAGACCCGCAGGTACTCAAAGAGCGTGAGTGCAAGGCGTGGCGGAGGCGATTGAGTTGAGGGATGGGGTTGGGGATGAGTGAAGTTGAAGCGTCATCATCGAACACGCCGGCGTTGCAGGTTCATGCGATGTTTGAGCGGATGAAGATCAAACGCGTCGGGGCGATGGTGGTGGTGTTTGATTTGATCGTCGCCGGGATATTTTTCGAGATTTTTTCGTTCCAGACAGCGCGATGGGCTCATGTGGGCGTTCTTTTCATCACAATCGCGTACGCGGTGTGGGTTTGCATGGATGATTGGAAGAAGTTGATTCGGTATCAAGGCGGGGTGATCAAACGCTTCTCGCCGGGGTGGTATTGGGTCGGTGTTGATGGGTGGGTCAAGCGGGTCGTGTGGGAGAGCGGTGCTGTTTCGGGCGAATTGGAGATGGTCTCGCTGAGCGATCAAGGCGGAGCAGCGGCGAAGCTGGCCGGGGTGGCGGATATCGTGTTTTATGTGTTGATGTTTGCGATTATCTTCCCATTACAGACGACCGGGCAGGTTGGATATATTGATGCTCGTTTGGCACTCTGGTTGGTGTTCCTTGTGATTTTCTTGAAGTGGTGCATCTGGGGGAATGCATTCTTTGCGGGATTGAATCGGCTCGAGGTTGATCCGGAGGGATGGCGATGGGGCGGGTGGTCGCGGCGATTTGGGAAGAGTGGGCGGTGGGAAGATTCGCGGGTACTCATCAAGCCGATGACGAAGCGGGGGCGAGATCAGTACTTCGTGGTGATAGGAACGGCTGATGGATCGGTAGGGATGATTGGGCCCAAGACTTCGGTGGAGTTGATCGAGCGGGCGTTTGTGTCGGGTGGCATGCTTACGGCGGAGCCTTAGGCATGATCTGAGGGGTGAAGTTGATTTGAGGACCTGCTTAAACTGCGCGTAAGCAGGGCACCCGGCGGGCATTTGTGCTGGGTGATTGAAGACACTGCTTGCCGAAGACGGTCAAACAGTGGCACCCGGCACGATCCACAAGACCCCCTCCGTCTCACTTCGTTCGACACCTCCCCCGGAAGCCCGGGGGAGGAGAGGGTGTTTATGATTTGCCTAGATGACTCATATCTTTGCCGGGCCAGCTGAAGGCTTCTTGGCCGGTGATGGTTTCGTGGAGGATGGTCAACCTTCGGCTGTACGCCTGCGATTGCTTGATGCCTCGGCGTTGCATGACGGCCAATGAGACATCGACGAACTTGCCGAGGCGGAAGTTTTTGACGCCTGCGTCGGTGTGCCAAGAGAATGGGTCGGTGGTGCCCGAGAGCGGGGTGCTTGCTGCGAACATGGTGCCGGTGTGGGCGATGGCTCCGGTCATGATGCGGGTGGCGATGGCGGTTTTGGTATGATCGCCCATGGTGATGCCGAGGAATGTCTCGCCGGTTTTTTCCATGCTTGATGTGGAGGTTGCGCGGGCGTTGATGGTGGTGTAGGTGTTGAGGAGGTTCGAGTTGGCGGTGCCTGCACCCAGGTTGGCCCATTCGCCGATCCACGAATCGCCGAGGTGTCCGGCGTGTGCTTTATTGGCGTAGCCTTGGAAGATTGAGCCTCCGACTTCGCCAGCGACCTTGCAGACGGGGCCGATGGCGGTGTTGGGCTTGATGTTGGCATGTTCAAGGATCGAAGAGCCTGGGCCGATGTAGGCGGGACCGGTGATGATCGCACCGGGGTGGATGGTGGCGTTTTCCTCGATGACGATCGGGCCAGTCGTTGAGTTGAGGATGACGCCGGGCATGACCTGTGCTTCGGGGGAGATGGCGATGCCTTGGGTGCCGATCAAGGTGACGGCTGGTGGGGCAGCATCAACCTTTCTCATGTTCTGGGCGATCACTTGCAAGTCGAACTCCATCGAAGCGTCGCGGAAGTATTTCCAGTCCCACGGTCGGCGGAGGAGGTGCTTGCCGGGGATGGCGATGGGGGTCATGTCAGGTTGATCACCAGCGAGGAGTCGGCGGACATTGGTTGCGGTGAGTTTGACCGCGATCATATCTTGGGTGTTTTCTTCGACGAGGACTTGTCCCAGCGTGAGCTCGGCGATGGCGCGGACCGGGAGCGGGCATCGGGCGTTGATGAGCAAAATCTCATCATGGCCTTCTTCTGGCGGAGTGTTGACTGGGATACTCGAACTCTCGGCGGTGAGTTCGGCGATGGGTTGGGGGACAACGACGCCGATGGGGGCGAGATCGAAAGCGATGGTCAATCGCTCAGCGATGGTCAATGGGCCGGTACGGATGGCAAAGGTTGGGCGGAGGTCGTTGAGAGGTGAGAGGGTGCCTTTGGCGTCGTCGAAGAGGATGGCTTTGGTTTTGGCTTTGTGGCTGGTCATGTGGTTGGATTGTAGGGTGGATATGAACGAGCCGCGATCGTGCGGGAGTGGTCTTTGGTTGAATTAAGAGGAGACCACTCCCGCACGATTGTGGCTCGTTAAGGAGCGGCTATTTGATGGTTCTGGCAAACCGGGTGGGGACGGAGGAATGGAATCCGAAGGTGGGGGCGAGGGCGAAGAAAAGGAAGGAGAGGAGCAGGGCGCTGATTCCGGTGTAGAGGGAGGAGAGAGCACTTTGGATGAGTTGATCACTTGCGTCCCAGATCAGCGGGTTGGTGCCCAGGTCTCGGATGGTGAAGATGGCGATGACGACGATGCTTGCAATGAATGAGGTCATGATGGAGATGACGACCATGGTCAGTGGATTTCGCCGGATTAGTGAGCTTCGGATGGCGAGGATGAAATGACATCCCAGCAAGAATCCCAAGGCGTGTGGGCCCACGATGACGATTGAGCCGCCATCGGCCCGGGCCATGGGTGAAACGAGGTCCAGAACGACGCCCAAAATGATTGCTGACCAGAGGGCCTGTTTGCGCGGGGCGTAGAGGGCGACAAAGGCCATCAGGGGGATGATCATGCTTGGGTGGACTGAGCCTGACCCGGCATCGAGGATGGGCAGGAGGGCCAATTCGAGTCCAAAGACGATCCACGCCGCGAATGCGAAGACAAACCAGTTCATCGATCGCCCCCGGTCTGATCGGAATCGAGTGCAGGAAGTCGGAGGATGACCTCGGGGACTCTTCTTAGGTCTGGGACAGTGGGTCGGACGATGATTCGTTGGCGCAAGGGTTGTGCGTCGTTGCGTTCGATGCGTTCGATGGTGCCGATGACGAGCATTTTGGCATGAGCAGGCCATTGATTATCGAGGAGTCTGACCTCTTGTCCGACTGCGACTTGCCACTGGTCGTTGGTTGCCGATCGTGCGACTTCTCCTCGCAGTGTCCCATCGCCGACGGGTGTGAGCAGGCATTTGGCTTGTTGCGACCCTGATTCGTTGAGTAGGACAGTGGCGAGGATGGGTTGGGCAGATTTGGCGGTGATGGGCAGGACGGTGGATGTTTTGCCATCAACCCGGGAGACTTTCCCCAGAAGCTGGACGGCATCAACAACGACGACGGTGCCTTGGACGAGCCCTTCGATTTTGCCGGTGCGGATCAAGAGGTGTTCGCCGACGAGTGAGGAGAGTCTTGGACGATGGACTTGACGGACTTTGAGGTTGGGGGTGATGGCTTCGCCTCGTGAAAATTGGTCAATAAGTTCACTGAGTCTACGGTTTTCATCGCGGGTTTGCAGAAGTTCAGTACGGACACGATTAAGTTCGTTGGCGATGGTGCGTTCACGCGCTGAAGCGTGGGGCATCGAACCGGCAGGTGGGATAATCATATCGACGGCCAAACCGATGGGGTGGGCGACAGGCATGATGACGACATTGATCTGGGCAGCGAACCAGTTGGTCCATTTGGTAAGATGCAAAGGAGCAAACGAGAGCACCAAGAGCACGAGGATCGTGGCGGGCATCGACCATCTCACAATCAAAGGCTGGTGTTGCATGGGAGCATTCTCGCGCAATCGTCGGGTGCTTTTCGCAGAGTATACCGCATATCGCGAATCTGTGCCGAGCCTTCGCCGGAATGTCTCCGCCCGAGCCCGCTCAGATATCTGAGTTGTTCTCGAGGGTTTCTTTCCATTCTTCGATGTTCTCAAGATAGATCGCAGTTCCGCGGGCAACGCAGGTCAGGGGGTCCTCGGCCAAGGTGACATCGAGCCCGGTGATTTTGTTGATTTCGAGGGGAAGCCCGCGCAAGAGCGACCCGCCACCAGCAAGGGCGATGCCGTTGTCGACCAAATCCGCAGCCAGTTCGGGCTCGGCCCGCTCGAGTGTACGGATGACGGCCTCGATGATGTGCTGCACAGGCTCGCTCAAAGCCTCACGGATTTCTTCGGAAGTGACTTCGGTTTTGCGGGGTAGTCCTGAGACCATATCACGGCCGCGGACATCCATCTTTGTTTCCTCGTCACCAATTTTGGCAGCAGATCCGATTTGAATCTTGATTCGTTCAGCAGTTTGTTCGCCAATCATCAGCGAATAATTCCGTTTCATGTGGGCCATGATTGCCTCATCCATGTCATCACCTGCGACGCGGATGGATTCGCAATTTGCAATATCGGCAAGAGTCATGATGGCAACTTCGGTGGTGCCGCCACCAATATCGACGATCATCGAAGCGGTGGGCTCGGCAAAGGGCAACCCTGCACCAATCGCAGCGGCAATGGGCTCTTCAAGGAGGTAGGTCTTGCGGGCGCCAGCATGTTCGGCCGAGTCAAAAACCGCTCGTTTCTCAACGGCCGTAATTCCTGAGGGGATCGAGATCACGACCCGCGGACCAAGCATCCGGACGCGCCCGGTGACTTTGGTGATGAAGTAGTTGAGCATGGCCTCGGTGATCTCAAAATCCGAAATCACACCATCTTTGAGCGGACGGATGGCGGTGATGGACCCCGGAGTTTTGCCAAGCATTTCCTTGGCAACCCATCCGACGGCCTGTCCATTTTTGAGGACTTGATTCGTGCCCTTGCGCACGGCGACCACGGAGGGCTCGTTGAGGACGATGCCTTGGCCACGGACGGCAACGAGGGTGTTGCAGGTGCCGAGGTCAATGCCCATATCGACGCCGAATGGTCCTAAAAGGCGTTCATACCACACTTGTGCACAATCTCCTTTGGGTGCGTCATCCCCGAGGAGCACACGGGCATCCATCGGTGTGTCTATAGGATAGACCGGAGGATACCCGAAATATGGGTCTGATGCGTTGGGATGAGAGGGTTTTCTCGGAGTGGAGAGACATGGGCGCAAATCTGGCGGCTTGCTGGAGATGTAGATCAACCACGGCGAGAGAGATTCTCACGCGAGATCATCAACTCAAGGGTCTGGGCGACAATATCGACCTCGCGAGTGGTGATCCCGGCATAAAAAGGGAGTGCGAGCGTACGCTGGGAGACACTTTCGGCGATCGGGAAGCTGCCTTCAGGCAAACCCAGTGCTCGTTGATAGATTGGCTGGAGGTGAATGCACGGGAAGTAATCGCCAGCACCGATGTCGTGCATCCGAAGTCCAGTGATTACTCGATTCCGTTCGTATCGGGTATACCCCGCAGCCATCCGAACCACAAAAACAAACCAACTCATCGTTGTGCACGCATCCTCGACCGTGGGAAGGATCAACTCGGGAATATCGAGTAATCGTTCGATATAAAGGTCGGCAACACTATTGCGCGCCTCGATGAGTTCATCGAGGCGCTGCATTTGGGCGACGCCTAAAGCAGCGTTGATTTCAGACATGCGGTAGTTGAACCCGAGCCGATCATGGTGAAGCCAACTCCCAGCATTGGAGTACCCATCGATTGCGCCTTTGCCCGAAACCATTCGCCCTTGGTTGCGCAGCGATCGGCAGGTGTCGGCGAGTCGATCGTCGTTGGTGACAATCATTCCCCCTTCGCCTGTGGTGATCTGTTTGTTGGGGTAGAACCCAAAGACTCCGGCGCGTCCAAAGGTGCCTGTTCGTTGTCCGTTGTAGACGGTGCCGAGGGCTTCGCAGGAGTCTTCAATGAGTGGAATTTCGTATTTGGCAGCAATTCGGGCATAGGCGTCCATATGGCGAGGGTTGCCGAAGGCTTCGACGGCGAGGATGGCTTTGGTTCTCGGCGTGATGGCCTGTTCGACGAGCTCAGGATTGGCATTGAGGCTTGTGGGACAGATATCCACAAACACAGGCTTGGCCCCGACATACAGGATTGCATTTGATGAAGCAATGAAGGAAAAAGGTGTGGTAATGACCTCATCGCCCGGCTCGATGCCCAGAGCAATGAGGATCATGTGAAGCCCCGAAGTACCCGATGAGCAGGCGATGGCGTGGGAAGTGCCGCAGCGTCGGGCCACAAGCTCCTCGAACTGTTCTTGCATGGGGCCGATCGAGAGTCGACCCGATCGGAGGACTTCAAGGACCAGTTGCTCTTCGAGCCTGGAGATGTTGGGTCTGGAGAGAGGGATATCGTGGCTGGGTGTGGGCTTGGACATAGGGCGCATTGTCGGCTACTGGAGGTCGTTTTGGCAAGCGAAACCCTGAGAAAAAGAAGTAATAGGTGATGAGTCAATGTCGGAATCACAGGGAAAAGCTATGAGCGTATTTGTGTTGCGAGCATTTCGGCGAGTTCGCCGGCGGGTAACCCGTCGTGAGGGCAGTCTGCCGCGATGGGTTGCCCGGATGCGATGCGATTCTTGAACCGCTTGGCTGCGGTGATGACGGTTGAGTGATTGGGACGACCGATGGCATGAGCAATCTCGGGGAAGCTCTTGGAGGTGAGGTTGCGGGCGGTGTGGACGATGAGCTCACGGGCCATGACGACCTTTTTCTGGCGCCCTTTGCCGGTGAGGTCGGATTTGGAGACGAGCATCTCTTGGCAGATGCGTGAGATGATCGTTTCGAGGGCGATGGGGCCATTGGTACTTCGCGAGTTGGTGCCGTGACGAAGCGAAAGCGCTTTGCGGATATGGGTCATCGTGGGGGTGCGCGGACCCGATGGGCGTTGCCCACCATTGCCCGACCCATTGCCCTGATCCATCAATCGGGCGATCGCTTGGACCTGGAGGATTGCGCCTTCAAGATCACGCACCGAGGCACCTTTGCCGATTCCGACGCGATCGACGATGGTCTGGATTGCGGGTGCATCGAGGAACACGCCCCGCCGAGAGGCGATGTAAGGGACAAGTCTGCGGGCAAGTTCAAGATCGGGTTCATCGACCTTGACGACCAATCCGGCAGCGAAGCGCGAAGCGAGTGCCTGGTCGAGCCGACCGATCTCGCGGGGGTGGGCATCGGAGGCGAGGATGATTGTACATCCGCCGAGGGAGAGTTTATTGAATATCTGAAGCAGTTCGTGTTGGGTCGCCTGTTTCCCAGCCATCAGATGGATGTCGTCAATGCAGAGGAGATCAAGCCCGCGGTATTTTTTCTGAAATGCTTCGACCGATCGTGTGCGGATCGCAGTGACGAATCCGTTGGTGAATGCTTCGCCTGTGGTGTAGCGCACTTTGCATCCGGGTCGGAGTTCACGGGCGTATTGGGTGGCGCCGCGCAGGAGGTGTGTTTTTCCGACACCGCATGAGCCGTGGAGGAAGATTGGAGGCGAGTCGATTCCTGCTTGGAGTACCTGCTTGATGGATTCGTAGGCGAGCCGATTCGAGGAGCCAACAAGGAAGTCATTGAGTGTTGGACACAGCGGGGTGCGATGAGCGTTGGGGCGTCGGATTGGGATGCGACTGGCGAGGGGGTGGGTTGAATCCGGATTGGGGCTTGTCGTGTGCGCATGGGCATCGCGTCCGGGGTTTGGGCGTGTGTTTGTCGGTGGGGTGGGGGTGACGCGGTAGGTGATTTTTGGATTGGTTGTTCCGAGGGCAAACTGGGCAGCGACGCGCAGCGGATCGCCGAGTCGGCGCTCGATCATGTCGAGTGTGAACCGATCGCCAGCGACGAGTTCAATGGTGCTGGCGTCAAGGCAGTTCATCGTCACAGCATCCGAGAGGTATCGACGGACCTTGTTGTGCCCTTGAGTGCGGATCAGGTGAGCGCGGATTTGATCGCAGACGGCGCTGGGTTGAAGAGAGAGGGGCGATTGCTCGCTTTGGGATGCGGGCAGATGCGTGTGCGGACCAATGCGCAGCACAGGGCGCAACACAGGTTCGGTCCTTGGCTCGGTCTCTTTTTCAAGGACGGCGGAATCTGTGCGTCCGTGGGGTCGGCATGATGGGGCATGGGTTGGCGTCGAGTTCGATGCAGGCGCATATTGTCTGGTTTTGATTGTTTGATCGGTGGTGGGGGTGATGGGGTCGGTGGTTGGTTGTTGCACGCTGATGCCTCTTGGTCGTCCTGGACCGCCTGTGTCGAAGTGCCTGCGCGATCCGATCGCGCACCTTGCACACCGACGGGCGAGCAATCGTTTCGTTATCTTTCGAGTCCATTCACAGTGCAGACTGATCGCGCAAAGTGGCCAAATGTTTGCGCACTTTGGAAAGGCTTCCGAAGAAGTTGCTGCAGTGACCCATCGTGAGAGGAGCCCTGCCTTTGGGTTCTGAGTGTCCCCTCAGAGTGATCCGGCGATCGAGTTGTGCATGCCGGTCAATCCTAACCGACAAGAGAGAGCATAGAGACTTTGGGCGTGGTTCGCAACTGGGTTTTGGCGAGGAAATGCGTATACAGATTGCTGGTCGTGATGGATCATGGACTTAGGCGCAGAAAATTTTTTTTCATCCACCGTAGGCATGAGTTATGCACAAGTTGGTGAGGAAAATGTGCACAACAAAGAGGTGGTGTTTCGGTCTGATTCGCATGAATACTGATCCAAATGAGTTACGCTTCTTGATTTGAAACAGGCGTGATTGGTGCGACGAAACCGATACGGGCATCGAAGCGCGTAAACCCGAGCGATTCGTAGATTGAGATCGCAGGTGCGTTACGATTATCGACGGCGCAGGTAACTTGGGTGATTCCGATTGGTCCAAGTTGGGTGATGGCATAGGACAAGACTGAACGCCCTAAACCAAGCCCACGGGCGATCGGCGCAAGCCCAAGGTAGACGAGCTCGACCGAGTTACTCTGGGGGCAATGCGAGAGCAGGCAGCATCCGGCGGGGTGCCCGTCTTTGAAGATCAGGTGCCATCGTGAAGGGTCGTACTCCCCGGTGGCCATGTGTGAGTCAATGACATCTTCGATCGGGCGCAACCCGCAGAGCTCGGGGCAGTCGAGGGTTTCGAGGTAGCTCCCTTCGAGGGCAGCGACCAGGGCTTGGCGATCCGAATCATGGGCATCGGGATCAAGCGAGCGCACTGTCCGCACCTCGACCCCCGCGGGCCAAATTGGTTGGGTGTGCGGCGGGTCGGTCGGGGTGAGGTCGGCGGGGGTGACGGGTTTTTGCATGTAGTCGAGTTCGCCGACAGAGATCATGCCTCCTTGGAGGCATGCCTGTCTGGCCCAGGTCTGATCGGGTTCGATGAGTGTTTGGGCGAGGGTGACCTTGGTGGGTGCGTAAGCGCGTAGCCCAGTCAGGGCAGCGCGGGCAGCAGCACTGATTTCGTTGATTTGGACATCCCTTGATCCCAACGCGTGGGTCTGGTTGACACTCAGATCGGGATTTGAGAGGAAGATCATCGCGGTTCGGCCTGGCCCAAGGACTGCCAAAGCAACCTGACGGACACGCAAACCGGTTTTCTGGGGCCTTGAATCTGCGTCTTGCCCGATGACGCCCCACATGAGTTCAAGGTCGATTCCGTGGGTCGATGCCGAGGCGATGAGTCGTTTGGCTGCTTCTCGACGTCCTGGCGAGGCGACGAGGCGTTCGGCAGCCGAGAGCTGCAGAGTGGGAGGAATTTGCTGGGTTTGGATCGGAGAAGTTTGGGTCATCGGGGGGCATCGGGGGCCTAGGGGTTGGGGGGATGGCTCTGGGCATGATAGTGGAGATTCGTCATGATCGCTTGGAACTTGGATGGGATGTGTGCGAATACATTTGACGCCCAGCAGGCGTACACTACACTACGGACGCTCGAATGAGCCTTGGACAGAAGAAAACCTGACCCACGACCAGATGGGATAGAGACGGGATGTAGACGGAATGTATATGACGCGCTCAAAGATTTGCTCGAAGAATCAATCCGCCATTGGCACTCGTTTTCGTTGTGCGATCTTTGTACTTGGCGCTTTGGGGGCGATCGGTGCGGGCGTACTGGCTGGATTTTCGAGTTCCGTTTCGGCTGCGCCCGAGCCGGCGCCGGTGGCGACCCAGTGGGAGTTTGCTTTTGAAGATGGGCCACTGCGCTTGGCATGGGTGGATGAAGGGGATGGAGCCAAACCCTATTTTTACCTGACTTACCGTGTGACCAATCATTGGGGCGGGGTCAAGCTCTTTGCGCCCGATGTCTCGCTGATGACCGATGGTGCCAATGTTCTGCGTTCTGGGCGTGATGTGTCGAGCACGGTCACCGAGACGATCATGGAAAGGCTCGACAACCCGTTGCTTGAATCACAGATTGATATCGTCTCCAATGTTCTCGAAGGCGTCGAGCACGCCCGCGATGGTGTGGTGGTCTGGCCCGCCAATGATCTCGAAGCCGACGAGGTGACGGTGTTCTTCGCGGGGCTCAGTGGCGAGTTCCAGTCCTACATCGTCGGACGCGAGACCAATGACCCACGCCGATACACCCTTCGCAAGACCCTGATGCTCCGATACGCCACCCCGGGGGAGTTTGCCCAGCAAGGTGATACGCCTTTCGAGTTGGTCGAGAAACGCTGGGTGATGCGCTAAGACCAAGCTGTTTGTTGGGTTTGGTTGTTTTTTGGCCATAACCCTGCATAACCCCAATCGAGTACGGAAATTACACTGGACGAATGACGGTATTGGGCCTACGCTTGCCCCCGCGGCGGATTTCGTCGCCTGATGAGAAACACCCGGTCCGGCGAGCCTTTGGTTTGCTTTCTGGATCAGCATGACGGAGATTTGTGTTATGGCACATAAAAAGGGCCAAGGTTCAACCAAGAACGGTCGCGACTCAAACCCACAGTACCGCGGGGTGAAGCTCTACGGCGGCGAATCGGCCAAACCCGGTTCAATCATCATCCGTCAGTGTGGCACCAAGTTCAAGCCTGGGTTTGGTGTTCGTATTGGCAAGGATGATACGCTCTACTCGGTGTCTGCCGGCAAGGTTGTGTTCCAGAAGAACGGGCGCGTGCATGTCGATCCATATGAAGCCGATGTTGCCCGCCCGCAGTGGTTGCGTGAATATCGCGCTGCCCACGCGAGCTGAGATTGGATCAAGTTTGCTATCGATACCGTCCGTGTTTGCGGGCGGTTTTTTTTATGGTGTGTCGATGAAGTCTCAAAGAGCAGTATCAAAGAGAGAAGATTTGTTATACGGGAGCATTCATTGGTAGACGGTGAGAGCGAGGGTGATATTGCCGAGGATTTTTTGATGAGTCATTTGCTGTCGGATCTGGGTATGTGGTGCGCTTTTGTTCCGGGCTTTGCTCAAAGAGCAGATCGAATTGCTGCAGCTTGTGTAATCACCCGCTCGAAATCTTCAAAGTTCAACTGTGTTGCACCATCGGACCATGCTTCCTTGGGATTCGGATGACACTCGATAAACAACGCATGCACGCCGATGGCCGTGGCCGCTTTGGCGAGCTGGAGGGCGCGGTCGGGTCGGCCTCCGGTTTGTTCGCCGCTGCCTGGGAGTTGGGTGGAGTGCGTTACATCGAAGCAGATTGGGGGGGAGCCTTGGTCGGTAAAGGCTGAGCAGTCGAGTTCCATCATGTCGGCGATGCCGATGAAGTCATTGACAAGGCGGTGGTAGCCAAAGAATGTGCCCCGTTCGGTGAGCATGATGTTGTTGCATCCTGCTTCGGTTGCTTTGCGGATCGGGCCGATCATTTCGCCGGGTGAGAGGAACTGCCCTTTTTTGATGTTGAGCGCTCGATTGTGTGCTTTGCACGCTTGGGCGGAAGCGACGACGAGATCGGTTTGTCGGCAGAGGAATGCGGGGATCTGGATCAGATCGACGATGGCCGCGATTGCTTCGGCCTGTTCAGGAGCGTGGATGTCGGTGGTGGTGGGGACGCCGAGTTCTTGCTTGATGGCGGCGAAGTGTCCAAGCCCTTGCTCGATGCCGATGCCTCGCTTGGAACTGATTGAGGAGCGATTGGCTTTATCGAAACTGGCTTTGAAGATGTAGGGGAGCCCGGCAGCTTCGCAGACGGCTTTGCAGTGTTTGCCGACGGTTACCCCCATTTCGAGCGATTCGAGTGTGCACGGCCCAGCGACGACGGCAAGAGGATGATGGAGTCCGATAATAGTCTGGTCAATGGTGCAAATCCTATTCATGACAACAGACTAGGCGTTTCAGAGTGGTTTTTTGGAGGAGAATTGGGGGATAGATTCACAATGTGGATAAGTACGACTGGATTCAGGTGGATGAAATTACCCATTGTGATATCGGAATGAGCCGAATGATCGAAAAAGCATATCTACTACTCCTCTTTATTGTCTCAATCGTGTATGATTCCCACTCATATCTTGCCCTCTCGAGATCGTTTGAGCTCGGAGCGCCCTTGCTTGGCGGATCTTGGATCACGCGGGCCGGTGAGCATGCTCTCAGCTTGTCCCGCCAAGCTCCCTCCTTGGCGGGACGATCTCTTTTTGGGGTGGGGGAGATTCATTTTGGGAGGGATTCTTTGGCTGGGCAGTTGATTTGCTTTTGGTAATCGAGACGGTTGGCTCGTTGGTGTCTATGCTCTGTGCACTTCCGGGCGAGTAGCTCAGTTGGCTAGAGCGTTCGCCTTACACGCGAAATGTCGTGGGTTCGAGTCCCTCCTCGCCCATTGCCCGGTATATGTGAAGAAAAGACAAGAATCAGCAAGATCGGCATTTATGCCGATCTTGCGTTTTTGTGGCCAAAATAGGTGTTTGTTGCATTGCGGGAGGGAAATGGAGCTGTTGTGGGGAACCCTCTGTGATAGAGGTCATATGGATGAGTGCCCGTGGAGGGTGCGTGCCATGATGCCTGATGAAGGCGAGCCGCAGAACATGTTTAGTTGGACATGTTGACAAACATTTTTTACAAAGGAATACACGATGATTCGGAACTCTCGCTCGATCTTCTGTCCGACACCTGCACGCCTTGCTGGATTGGCACTTACCATTCCGGTATTGCTCACGCCGATGGCCTTTGGCCAATCCTCGTTCAGCAGCGCGATGGGGGCGGGAGTGCTCAGGTTTGATTCTTTGCCGAGTGATGTGTTTCCGTTGTTGATGGATTCGGGGGATTACAACAACGATGGACTCAAAGACTTGCTCTTTGGATATAGTCAACTTGATGACCAGGTCATGGTCGCGCTCGGTCAGCCTGATGGGGCATTCGAGATGGTCGGGCCATTTACACCAAACGATAACTATACGGTGCTAAGCGCCGGCGATGTTGATGGCGACGGGGCGATCGAGTTCATCATGCGCGATGCGTTCAAGGTAGATATGCTCTCGTCAATCTCTGGCACCACGCAAAGCGAAGAGCCTGACGGCATTTGGTATTTTGATGACGAGCCGTTTGATGTGACCTTTGCCTCACAGGTCTACGGTGGTGATCTCGACGGCGATGGCGGGACGGACTTTGTGTTCAACACCACGAGCGATCGTGTGCTTGTGCGGTGGTCTTCTCGGGATCAGAATGATCCGTATGAAGCGGTGCTCGTTCCTGAGATTGGGGATCAGAATATGATCTTCCCGATCGAGGACTACGACGGCGATGGCGATCTTGATATTTTGGTCTATGACGAGGACTCCACCAAGTTCATTCTCATTGAAGGCAACGGGACGAACACGATGGGCACGGTTCGTGTGATCGACCAGGCGTATCCTCGGATTGCCCTCGGTGATCGGCCTCTCTTTGGGCACTTTGATGCCGATCCGGCGATGGATATGGTGATTCATGATCTGTCGGCGAGCACCGCCGGGATCGTGCTTGGCTTTGCCAATCCGGGCGAGACGCTGGTTGATATTTCGGTTGGTGAGCAGATTATCCCGATCGGGGTCGAGGGCGATCTCGATGGTTCGGGTGTGCCTGATATTGTGGTGCTTCGGACTTCGGTGCTGCCTCCGATTGCGGACGCCGATGTGCAGGGTGCGTTGTTTGTGGATCCGCTCGCGGGAGGGACAGAACTGGTGTCGATGGTGGTTGGTGTGCCATTCGACGGCGGTGATTCTTTCATATGCAGTACTGAGATTCCTCGGCTCGACTCGATGGATCTCGACAACGACGGCGATTTGGATCTGCTGTGGTTTGGATATACGCCTCTGGGGAACCAGGTGCGTGTGACGCTGAATTGAATCGGGATGGACGATGTGCCTCAGTTCGGCGCGACTTATATTCAGGGGCGATCGAACCCGCTGCATGTGCTTACGGCCGATCTTGACGGAGATTCGATTGACGAAGCGATTGTGACGGGATCCTCGAACGCTCGGGTGTATAACTTGAACGATGGGTCTTCAAACCTGATCATCGGGTCGGCTGATGCGTTCATGAGTGCGATGGCAGACCTTGATGGCGATGGGAAGCAAGAGCTTGTGCTGGTGGGCAATGGTATAGGAATCGAGGTGTTCCCGGTGAGTCTTGACGGTACGGTTGGTGCAGGGATTTCGTTCAACGGCCTTGATATCACCGACCCCCAAGCAGCGGTAGTGGCCGATTTCGATCTTGATGGGCGCGATGATCTGGCGGTGACGATCGCATCGAACACTTCGGCGTACATCTTGCGAGGCGTCGATGGGCTGGGCTTGAGCATTGGGGAATTATTGATGGGACGAGTAGTTCCTATTCCATTCGACCCGCAGCGTTTGATTTTAATGGCGATGGTTTGCCAGACTTGGCGATCGGTGATATTAGTGAGGATTTGATTCAGCTCTATGAAAACAACAACAACGACGGGACATTCACGATGGTCGATACCATCGCCAGCCAGAGTCCATACTGGTTGATCGCAACAGATGTCGATCTTGACGGCAACCTTGATCTTGTAAGTGCAGGTCTGGACCAGTATCTCAATATCTACTTTTTCGATGATGCTGGTCAGGTTGAGCAGTGGGTTGAGCTTGATGGAGTTTCGATGGTCGAGGTGATTGCAGAGGATTTCACGGGTGACTCGTTGCCGGATCTGGCTGTGGCGACAACAAATTTCATGACACCCTTTGGCCCTGAGCCGGTGGTCTGGGAGCAGACGAGCCCGCGCGTGTTCGAGATTGTGGCCGTATTACCAACCGGGGCTGCTCCGGGGATCGCTGCGACGGATGCCAATGGCGATGGAGCGATGGATATTCTCACTGTGAGCGATTTCGATCGGTCGTTGATGATCCATTGGGGCTCGCCTGTATTATGCCCGGCGGATCTGACGGGCAACGGCACGCTCAACTTCTTTGATATCTCGGCGTTCCTCGAACTCTTCGCAGCCAACGACCCTGTGGGTGATTTCAATGGGGATGGGACATGGAACTTCTTTGATATCTCAGCATTCCTCACCGCCTTTGCTGCCGGGTGTCCGTAGGGCACATGCCGGGATTGGGAATCCTATGATCTGGCACTGTGAATTTGCTTGATCTGCTCTATATCCCGCTTGGCGTTGTCGCTGCTCCGATTTGGATGCGCAAGAAGCGTCAGGGGTGGGATCAGCGTGTTGGGCATGTGGAAACCATGCTTCGCAAGCCCGCGTGCGAATCAACGCGTACGCGGGTTCTGCTTCATGCGGTGTCGGTGGGGGAGGTCAATGCGCTGCGGGCGTTGGTGCCGATGATGGTTGAGCAGGCGGATGTGATTGTCTCGGCGACGACCGATACCGGGCTCAAGCAGGCGCAGTCTTTGTTTGGGGAGATCGAAGCGGTCGAAGTCGTGCGATATCCGCTGGATTGCTCGTGGATGGTCAGGCGATTTTTGGAGAGTGTCAAGCCTGATGTTGTTGGGCTTGTTGAGCTTGAGGTCTGGCCGAATTTTATCAAGGGGTGCGTGAAGCGGGGGATTCGGGTCGGGATCATCAACGGCAGGCTCTCGGTCCGGTCGTTCAAAGGATATCGACGGTTTCGCTTTTTCATCGGGCCGACCTTCCGTCGATTGAGCTTTGCGTGTGTGCAGGATCAGGACTACGCCGATCGGATTGGGGTGATGGGGGTGTCGCGTGATCGGGTTTCGATTACGGGATCAATGAAGTGGGACTCGGTGGATGCATCGGTTCATGCCCATCCTTGTGCCAAGGCGACCGAGATTGCTGAGGCGATGGGGATTGATCGCGAGAAGCCGATGGTGATCGCGGGGAGCACTGGACCTGGCGAAGAGGCCTTGCTTGATCAGGCGATTGCCGATGATGTACAATTGGTGATCGCGCCGCGGAAGGTCGAGCGGTTTGATGATGCAGCTGATGCGGTGCCTGGATGTGTCCGAAGATCAACGGGGCAATGCCAACCCGGGGCCAAACGGTTTTTACTCGACACGATCGGGGAGTTGTCCGCGGTGTATGAACTGGCTGATGTGGTGATCGTGGGGCGATCATTCTTCGATTTGTATGGCTCAGACCCGATTGAACCCGCAGCGATGGGCAAGGCGGTGGTGATTGGGCCTGCATATTCAGATTTTTCGCAGGCTGTGGGGTTGCTCTTGGATGCCAAAGCAGTCCAAGTTGTTGATCGACAACAGGTTGGGCAAATGGTGGCGGGTTTGCTCGACAATGTACTTGAACGGGAAGTCATGGGGCAGCGGGCACGGGGGTGTGTTTTGGCTCAGCAAGGAGCATCGAAAAGGCACTTTGAAGTCCTGTTGTCGCATGCCCAGCACCGTGCGTGATTGGTCCATATGGGTGAGCAGTTTGGGCAAATCTTGTTGAAATCATCGAGGAAGTCTTTCGTATGGGGGTGATTTGTGCAAAGTTGGGGCGTACTATGACTCTCTTGAAAACTCGGCAAGCCGGGTGACGAGATTTGTATGTTGGGAGAGTAGCTCAATTGGTAGAGCATCGGCCTTTTAAGCCGCAGGTTCAGGGTTCGAGTCCCTGCTCTCCTATTTTTTTCCCATTTTCATTTTTAACTCACTTACCCGCCCGGGTGGGAGTCGTGTTCGTGGTGGATGTGCCTGTGCAAGAGGTTGATTTGTCGGCAATGGTTCTCCATGCGAATTGGACCTTGGGGGCTTTGCATTTTTGGTGCGAGACTTCTGCGCCCGGTTCTCAGGGCTCCGGTCGAGACTTAGAGGCAGGCTCAGATGCACTTGTTCATCCTTTTGCCTGCAGGCCTAGCGGGATTATTGGTGAGGAGTCGACAATCTTATTGAGGTTGCCTGCGGTTGAAGGTCGGCCGATTTTCAGCGTGCCTATGTCACGGGTGATGGGACATGATACCGATGATGATGTTGCTGCGGTGTTGGTCGAGTTTCAAGTTCCAACGGTCAAAGTCAAAGCATTTGATGCCGGTCCTGTGCTTGAGTCGTTCATTGAGCATGCGGAGCATGGTATTGGTGATGGTGGTCGATCGAGTGGATACACGATTGGTCCTGGGATCACTTACTTTGTGGCAGCTTCTCGATTGGCAGCCCACCTGATGGCTGGTCATCGGGTGGTGCCGATGCTGCTTCAAGATGCTCAGGGAGAGCTTACAGCGGCGTGGCATCCTTGGTTATCTGATGATATGACCGCCCAGCGGGTGAGCAAATTAGTTTGTTCGATGCCTGCGGTGGCCCGGGCGACTGCCGATGAACATGCCCATGATGCATGGAGTATGACGGTCGATTTTTTGGCAGCGGTGACTGATGCGCGTTGTCGTGCGACGATGATTGCGCAGGAGATGTTTGATACGGTCGAGGATGCCGATCCTGATGCCGATCCTCAGGTTGCATGGTTGCACGGATTACTCGATGAGACCAAAGAGGTGCCGAGTGTGAGCGGTCAACGGGCCGACATAGCACGCAAAGTTCGACGATGGATTGCAGAGCTTGAAGATCGAGGCGAGTCGAGCGCTTGGCGGTTTGGATTACGGATTTCTGAACCAATTGCTGATGGACTGCCCGACGATATTTCCAACCCCGACGATACGGTACTCTGGTCGATGAGTTTTTATCTGCAGAGTGTGGATGATGAGGATGTGATTTTGCGAGCATCGGATATTTGGCAGATCTCGCGTGAACGGGTGGTGATTCAGGGGTTGACGCTTGAGAACCCACAAGAGCTTTTGATGGCAGAGCTTGGTCGAGCAAGCCGATATTATAAGAGACTCGAAGAGGCGCTCGATCGTTCTGAGCCTATCGAGATTTTGCTCAACTCGCAAGAGGCATATCAGTTTCTGCGTGAGATCAAGCCGATCCTTGAAGAACAGGGGTTTGCGGTGCAGAGTCCTCCTTGGTGGGACTCGCAGTCTGGGCGTCTTGGTGCTCGATTGCAAATCGAGTCCGACCCTGCTGACATACTCGGTGACGAGTCGAGTGACCCTGATGCAGCTGGTCCTCAACTTGGGCTCAATACACTCATCGGGTATCACTGGGAGATTGCGATTGGTGATACGACGCTGACACTCAATGAGTTTGAGCAGCTTGCTCAGCAGAATGCACCGCTGGTGCGCATCGGGGGGAAGTGGGTTGAGGTGCGTCCTGAAGATATTGAAAACGCCATTAAGTTTATCGGCGAAAATCCGGGAGGAGAGATGGAGCTTGGGGAGGCGATGCAATTAGCATTGGCTTCGGATGCGGCGCAAACGGGATTGCCGGTGACAGGTGTGGAAGCGACAGGCTGGGTTGCATCATTGCTCGGAGGCGATACTGGTGGTGCTTCGGTTGAGCTGCCTAAGCTCGATACCCCGGAAACATTCCAAGGCACGCTTCGCCCGTACCAGGCGCGTGGCATGAGTTGGATGGTGTTTATGGAGCGATTTGGATTCGGTGCGTGCTTGGCCGATGACATGGGACTGGGCAAAACGATTCAGTTGTTGGCTTTGATGATGCACGAACGGATCGAAGCAGGCGAGGAAAAGGTTGCCCCGACGCTTTTGGTGGTGCCCATGTCGGTGATCGGCAATTGGGTCAAGGAGGCGGAGAAATTTGCCCCTTCATTGAAAGTGATGGTACATCATGGAGTTGATCGCAAACTTGACGAGGGGTTTACCGAGCAGGCGCAGGAGTCTGATTTGGTTTTAACGACCTACGCATTGGCACATCGGGATAACGAGTTGATCAATACGGTCAATTGGGCAAGGATGGTACTTGATGAGGCACAGTTTATCAAGAATCCAGCAGCCAAACAGTCGCAAGCGGTACGGGGGATCAATGTTCCGCGTCGGATCGCCCTGACGGGTACGCCAGTGGAAAACCGATTGTCAGAGTTGTGGTCGATCATGGATTTCTTGAACCCAGGGTATTTGGGTTCTGCGGGTGGATTTCGTAAGAAGTTCTCGCTTCCCATCGAACGGCACCGTGATCAGAACAAGATGGGTAAGCTTCGTTCGATGGTTTCACCGTTTATTCTTCGAAGGGTTAAGACTGACCCGACGGTGGTTTCTGATTTGCCAGAAAAAATCGAGAGCAAGGAATGGTGCGCCCTAACACCAGAGCAGGCCAAACTTTACGAGGGGTGTGTCCAGCGGATGCTGACGGATGTAGATGAGTCTGAAGGTATTCATCGGCGTGGTTTGGTGCTTGCTGCACTGATCAAGCTCAAACAGATTTGCAATCATCCGGCGCAGATGCTCAAAGAAAACGACCCGCAGTTCGGGATGACGATCGATCCGATGCGATCGGGCAAATGTGTGCGATTGCTTGAGCAGGTTTCAGAATTGATCAGCGAGGGGGAGCAGGCACTGATCTTCACACAGTTTCGCCAGATGGGTCATATCTTGAGCACAATGCTCAGCCATGAGTTGGGGAGGGATATTTTGTTTTTGCATGGGGGGACGCCTCAGGGCAAGCGTCAGAAGATGATTGATACTTTCCAAGATGGAACGGGGAAGAATCCGATTTTGCTTCTGTCGCTCAAGGCCGGTGGTGTGGGCCTGAATTTGACAGCAGCGACGCATGTGTTCCATTTTGATCGGTGGTGGAATCCTGCTGTTGAAAACCAAGCGACCGATCGGGCGTATCGCATCGGGCAGACGCGCACGGTGCAGGTGCACAAATATATCGTGCGAGGGACGCTCGAAGAACGGATCGATGAGATGATCGAATCGAAGACTGAGTTGGCTGAGAACATTATTGGTCATGGTGAGCGTTGGTTGACAGATCTTGGTACGGACAAGCTTCGCGAGTTGTTGACGCTTCGGGCAGACACGATAGCCGGTGATATATGAAGGGAGGTCGAGCGATGTGTGATGAAGAAAAACCAAATTCGGCCGACCCGGTGTCCAAGAAGAGTGTAAAGAAATCGTCAAAGAAATCGTCGAAGAAGACAACCAAGAGATGTGTTGAGAAGTCGCCTCTTCCTCCGCCTCGAGAGGATCGGGTGGTCAATGTGATTTCCAAGCCGACGCTGAGCGCATCGGTACCGATTGCGCCGAAGAAAATCAAGCCTCAGTATGCATCGTTCCGATCGTCGCGCAAATCGCTGGTGAATCCGCGTCGTGTGCGGGGGGGGGTGAAGCTCAAGCTCAAGGCTGGGGAGACACCTGCAAGCTGGGTAACGCAGCGACTTTTGCGTGTTGCGGAGGCCGGAGCAGAGAGCGGAATCTACAAGGATGGCATCGAGTATGCTCGACTCGGGCAGACGAAACGATTGACGATCGAGGATACGCTTTGCGAAGGGATCATTCAGGGGCGCAGCGATAAACCTTATACAGCGACGCTTGGGCTTGTTGAATTTGGGGCCGAGTCGCAAGAGAAAATTATTGTTGCAATGGCCGATCAGGTTCGGTATACAGCCAAGTTGCTCGCCGGTGAGTTGCCCAGCAATATCGAGGATGTATTTGCACCGCTTGGTTTGAAGCTATTCCCCGCCGAGCCTGAGGATATTGAACCTCGGTGCTCATGTCCGGATTGGAGTACTGAGGAACCGTGGTGCAAGCATACTGTGTGCTTGACAGCACTCCTTGCTGAGAAGCTTGGTGATGACCCGATGGTTATCTTCGGATTGCGAGGGATGCCCGGGCAGGAACTCATTGATGGCCTGCGCCAGAAACGAGCGGTGGGGGTGCAAGGTCCTGGGCCTTCACCAGTGCTTCATCAGCATGTACCTGGGGTTTCGGATGTTTCATCGCCCCCTTTGGAGGATTCGATTGAGTCGTTCTGGGAGGTTGGACCCGAGCTTGATGAGTTGGATACCCCGATCTCACCTCCAGCGGTCAATTGCGTACTTTTGCGTCGGCTTGGACCAAGCCCGTTTGTTGGTGGGCAATTTCCATTGATCGGATTGATGGCGACTTGCTATCAGCTTATTGGCGAGGCGGTGATTGAAGCGGAGGGGGCCGAATCCGAAGAAGAATAGACATAGGTTTGGGGAACGGTCGGGTCGGCCCGGTTCTATTTTGGTCGTGCGAGATCATGCGAGATCGTGGTGCAGATGGTTGACCTCAAAGTTCGTTGGTCTACACTTGTCCTCAAGTATAGGGAGCCCGTTGTGACGGACGCCAATAATTGGCCGAGGCGCAGCGATGGGTTCACTCGAGTGGTCTGGTGCTTTGTGCTCTGAGATTGCGCAGCCGAGTGGATTCCGCTCCAAGTCAGTCAGTCCATATGCCTTTGGTCGACTGGCGATACGCTGCGGCTCATCATGCCTGATGCTTTGTGTCTCTGGTGTGTTCAGGCCGTATCATGACGGAATGGATACCCGATCTGGTTGGACCAGATCATGACACGGAGTACGAGCAACACACGATTCGCACCCAGAAGATAAGCGATCGAACAAATGTTCGGCTGTTCAGCTGTTCAGCGAACAAATGTTCCAAGAGTTCAGGCAAAGTTTAAGCAAGGAGCTCAAACGAGATCATCAAAAAGTATTGCCCCATGGTGTAATGGTAGCACAGCTGGTTTTGATCCAGTCGGTCCAAGTTCAAATCTTGGTGGGGTAACTTTTTTTTCGCTCGGTCCTTCTCGCTTTGTTTCATCGCTTTATTTCACCATTGTGTATCGGTGTTGCCAATCAGATCATGGCATCTTTACCTCGAGCACTCGAAGCGATTATCTTGGCAGCTGGCAAAGGGACTCGGATGGAGTCTGATTTGCCCAAAGTCTGCCATCCTGTTGGTGGCCGTGCGATGATTTGCGCGGTGGTCGAAGCATGTTTTGAGGCAGGATGTTCCCGAGCCGTGGTGGTTGTTGGGTACAAGCAAGAGTTGGTTCGTGAAGTATTGAGATGCTTTGGTGATCGGGTTGAATTTGCAGTTCAGCACGAGCAGCTCGGTACCGGGCATGCTGTGGTAAGTGCGATGGATGCGTTCCCAATTGCCAATCGGGCCCAGACCGATGTTTTTGTGCTCTGTGGTGACGGCCCACTGATTCGGACTTCGACGCTGGGGTTCATGCTTGAAAGGCACCGGTCTACAGGTGCTCACGCGACACTGGCGACGAGTGTGATTGACGATCCAGCGGGGTATGGACGGATCGTTCGTGATGCGGATCATAGGTTTGTCCGGATTGTTGAACAGAAGAATGCTTCGGATGATGAACTCAAAATAAATGAGGTCAATCCAAGCTATTACTGTATGAATGCTGATGCAATGTTCGAAGCCCTCAAGAAGGTTCGTCGTAATGGTCTTACTGGCGAATATTATATCACAGATGTCTTCGAGCACATGCTTGGTGATGGCAAATGTATTGAGGTGATTGATGCGGTACCGCCTCAGGATATTTTGAGTATTAATACACCCGAACACCTCGCAGCGGTTGATGCGATTTATCGCGCGAGAATTCAGTCCGATTCACAATCATCCACCAGCACACAAGGGGCCGTGTAATGTTTGCAGAAATCAAAGTTTTTGCAGGGCGGAATTCGAAAGATCTCGCTCACCGCATTTGTGCCGAAGTGAATATTGAACTCGGGTGTGCTCGGACAAGCCTATTTCCAGATGGCGAAGTGTTTGTCAAGCTTGATGATGATGTTCGTGGTCGTGACTGTTATGTGGTGATTTCGACTTGTGATCCGGTGAATGACAATTTGATGGAGCTCTTGGTTTTCTGCGATTGCCTTCGTCGGGCGAGCGCGGCTTCGGTGACGATGGTGATGCCATATTACGGGTATGGTCGCCAGGATCGCAAAGATGCTGGGCGTGTACCAATTACGGCCAAGCTGGTGGCGAATTTGATTACTGCATCAAATGCCGACCGTGTACTGGCGATGGATTTGCATGCGGCCCAGATTCAAGGTTTCTTTGACATTCCTGTGGACCATCTCTCGGCAACACCGGTATTCTTTGATTATTTTCAGTCAATTCGCCATGAACTGGGTGATTTATGTCTGGTGTCTCCCGATGTGGGCAATGTGAAGGTTGCCGAGTCAATGGCGAATTTACTTCACGCAGATCTGGCAATCATCAATAAGCGTCGTCTTACCGGCGATTCGATCAAAGTAGGACATCTGATTGGTGATGTGAAAGACAAAACAGTTTTAATGTTTGACGATATGATTGCAACGGGTGGCACGGTTGTCGAGGCGGCCAGATTGGTGATGAATGAAGGCGCCAACGATGTAATTTGTGCCGCGACTCATGCGGTGCTCGCCGGACCTGCAATGGAAAAGCTTGCCGAATCACCAATTTCAAAGATTGTGGTCACGGATACAATTCCTACCAACGATCGGAATGACCTTATCAAGGACAAACTTGTGGTTCTTTCGGTCGGGGAGATGCTTGGGCAGGCAATTAAGCGAATCCACAATAACCAATCAATCAGCGAGCTCTTCGTGCGTACTGCCGGAGCCAAGCGGTGAGGTTGTAATGGATATCAAAGCAAATCAGAAAATAAAGCGTATTTAGCTAAAGGAGAAATGAAATGAGTGAAACAACAACAGCCTTGAGTGCGCAGAAGCGAGAGCGGACCGGAAGTCGGTACGCCCGGCGTATACGCCAGGCCGGAGGATTGCCCGGTGTTCTCTATGGGCACAAAGAGGAACCGGTTTCGATCACCCTCGATGCACATACGGCGATTGGGTATATTTCAAAAGGCGAGAAGGTCTTTCATATGGATCTAGAGGGTCATAAGCAATATGTGTTGCTTAAGGACATCGGATATGATTACTTGGGTACCAATATTATTCATGTGGACTTTGCTCGTGTAGATATGGACGAACGGGTTGATACCAAGGCTCGCCTGAAGTTTGTTGGCGATGCTGAGGGACTCAAAACCGCCGGTGCCATCATGATGCACCCGCTGACTGAACTGCAGCTTAACTGTACCGTCACCAACTTGCCCGATGATATCATCGTCGATGTCACAGAGATGAAGGTTGGTGATGTGCTTCACGCCAGTGATGTCAAGCTTCCCAAAGAGACCATGATCCTGTTGACTGATCCTCATGCCATTGTTGCGCAGATCATCATGAAGGCAGTTCAGGAAGAAGAAGGCGAAGCTGCTGAGGTAGGAGGCGATGGTACCGAGCCAGAGGTTATTGCTGAGAAGAAAGAGTCCGAAGGATGAAACTGATCGTTGGACTTGGCAATCCTGGGGCTCAATACGAGCGGACCCGACATAATGCTGGGTTCATGGCCCTTGATCTGCTTGCCGATCGGCACGCAGGAGGGCAGATTCCCAAAAGCCGGTTCAGTGCGATGACGCTTGATGCGCTGATTGGGGCGCAGAAGGTCTTGCTGATGAAGCCGACGAAGTTTATGAATTTGTCCGGGCAGTCAGTAGGTGAGGCGGTTCGGTTTTATAAACTCGATCCGGTTGAAGACCTGATTATTCTGGTCGATGACATCGCGTTGCCGGTGGGTCATATTCGTGTCCGTAAGGCCGGTTCTTCCGGCGGGCATAATGGGTTGTCGGATATTGATCGAATCCTCGGAGGTGCAGATTATCCACGAGTCCGTATCGGCGTGGGCAATGTGCCCAAGTTTGTGAGCCAGTCAGATTGGGTTTTGAGTCGATTTACAAAGGAAGAGTATGAAGATGTGGATCGGAGTCTCAAAGCGGCTGCCGATGCGACCGAGTGCATACTTGACCAAGGGGTGATCAAGGCAATGAACACCTTTAACACCAAGCTTGTTAAGCCTAGGTGCGAATCAAAGGAAGTGATATCGAAGCAACCCGATCAGCAATCTGATTCAGATAGAGAGAACAAACCACAAGAAAACATATCAACCCCAGAAGGGGCGAACAAGAACATGGAGAAGAATAATGTCAACTGAAACACAAGTCCGCACCGGCATCTATGAGGCAATGTTCCTCGCGTCACAGACTGCGGCCGCCTCGTTTGGCGATTTGATCGACCATATCAATTCACTCTTCGAGCGCGCCCATGCCGAGGTGATTGCGATGAAGAAGTGGGATGAGCGCCGTCTTGCGTACGAAATTGATAAACAAAAGCGAGGGGTTTATATTCTCGCCTATTTCAAGTGTCCGACGGATATGGTACCTCATCTTGAGCGCGATGTGGTGATTTCGGATAAGATTTTGCGGGTATTGATTACTTCTGCTGATCACCTGACCGACGAGGAAATTGCTGCTCATAATGATATGGATGGACTGGCAACTGAAGCCAAACTCAAAGCACAGGCTGGCGATGCCCAAGAGTCCGCCGCGAGTAAGAAAGTCCACCTTGGAGCGCCCGCAGCTTCTGAAATGACCCCGACCAAAGAAGTTGCCGAGGGGCCCTTGGAAGTTGATTCGGAAGCAGTAGATACTCAGGACAATGAGCAATCAGGCGATTCTTGAATAGGTTTGGCCGTATCGATTGAATTTCCAGCAGATTCCGTGGGCTTGCACACGGAATCTGTTTGGTGTTGAGCTAGACTAGATTGTGTCTACCGATTTGAGTAGAGTCATGTTCGGCAAGTGTGATCGTGAGGGGGCGTTCGAGCGGTTCTTTGGTGCCGATTTTTTGGCACCAGAGGCTCGTCAGGAGCAAAGATGAAATCAGTCGTACTCCTCATCGGGTGCGGGAAATGGAGAAACCGATGGCCAGTTTTAACAAAGTCATGCTTATGGGCAACCTGACACGCGATGTGGAGATTCGATATACGCCAAGCAATACTGCAGTGGGCAATTTTGGACTTGCGGTCAATCGCAAATACAAAACCCAGTCGGGTGAGCAGCGTGAGGAGGTCACTTTTGTCGATTGTGAAGCGTGGGGGCGGACTGCGGAAGTTATGGCCCAGTATCTCGGGCGTGGACGGCCTGTTTTCATTGAGGGACGGCTCAAACTGGATCAGTGGGAAGACAAAAATGGAGGAGGTAAACGCTCCAAACTTTCCGTTGTTGTTGAAAATTTCCAGTTCATTAACTCGGGACAAGGGGGAGGAACCCAAGGGGG
>Ga0256839_1001595_pt1 | contig 27108 bp, 27 predicted proteins | sample 354166metaG_FD_185968 | JGI IMG/M metagenome (GOLD analysis project Ga0256839, IMG submission 185968) | Hydrothermal vent microbial communities from Mid Atlantic Ridge, Atlantic Ocean - 354-166 | ecosystem: Environmental > Aquatic > Marine > Hydrothermal vents | place: Atlantic Ocean: Mid... | reverse complement strand
TCAGGCAGGCGCCGGCTCGGTGTTGCGGCACTTGGCAAGGGCCGGGCCATTCCCTGCGTGCCGCGCCTTGATCCAGCGCCTGCCTGAAACGCTGAACACGATATATATTGTTGCCGGGTTAATAAAATTAAGGGAGAGCGCTTGACATGAGCGACACATTCCGGTGGAGTTGTGAACAGAATAGACAAGAAGAAGCAGGCCGGTATGGCAACGCCGGCCTGGCAAGGATGGATTCGCGCAGCAACAACCTGCCTGTGGAGCTGACTGTCGGCAGTTACCGCATGCATTTCCGGGCAATGGAAAGCGTGCGCCTGCCCGCCTATGCCGGGTCCGCCTGGCGGGGCGCCCTTGGCCATGCCCTCAGGCGGTTGTTCTGTGTCACCCGCAAGGACGACTGCGCAGCCTGCCTTTTGTACCGCGCCTGCGGCTATGCCTATGTTTTCGAGACACCGCCACCCCTTGAGACCGGCAAGCTGCGCAAGTACCCGGCCGCGCCCCATCCCTTCGTGCTCATGCCCGGCAGCGTGGGCGGCATGGCGCCGGCCGGCAGTCTCTTCGTCCTCGGCCTGTCGCTCTTCGGGCGGGGCAATGATTTTCTGCCCTATTTCATTCACGCCCTGGCGCAGGCCGCCGGGCGTGGCATAGGGGGGCAGCGCCACCGCCTGCAACTGGAGCGTGTCGAGCAGTGCGCGCCGGACGGGGAGAAGTGGTTTTCCATTTACGATGGCGACGGGGCCTGCCGGGCCTTGCCGCCCGCCGTGCCCGTGCCGCCGCCCCTGCCGGAGACGGTTTCCGTGGAGCTTGAGACCCCGCTGCGCGTCAAGTGCGAAGGTTCCGTCCTGGGGCCCGAGACGTTCTCCTTCGGCGCATTTTTTTCCAATCTGCTGCGGCGCATTTCCCTGCTGACCTATTTCCACGGCGAGACGCCCCTGGAAACCGACTTCAAGGGGCTGGTTGCCGCCGCCCGCGCCATCGAGATCCAGGACCGGGTGCTGGAGTGGTTCGACTGGAAACGCTATTCCTCGCGCCAGGGCCAGGAAATGAAGCTGGGCGGCATGCTGGGGCAGTTTCGCCTGCGGGGCGCAGATATTGCGCCATTCTGGCCCTACCTGTGGCTGGGGCAGTTCGTCCATGCCGGCGCGGTGACCACCATGGGGCTGGGGCGTTATCGCCTCATCATGCAGGAACACAATCTGCCGGAGGCCCGTTTCGGCTGGCAGACTTCCGATGGCATGGAGGTGGAGGCATGAACGCGGCCGTTCCGGGGTCCGGCCGGCCCCGCGCCCCCCATGAATATCCGCGGCGCATCCTGTTCGCTGTCACCGGTCTCTCACCGCAGGTGGTGACGGAAACCCTGTACGCCCTCAGCCAGGCGCCCGGCCTGCGTTTCCTGCCCACCGAGATCCACCTGCTCACCACCGGGGAGGGTGCCCGCCGGGCCCGGCTTGCCCTGCTGTCGGAGGAGCCCGGCTGGTTCCATCGTCTGTGCCGGGACTACGGCCTCCCGGCGATCGCCTTCGACGAGCGTCACATCCGCGTGCTGTGCGATCACGAGGGCCGCGAACTGGAGGACATCCGCAGCCCCGAGGACAATCGCCGTGCCGCCGATGCCATCACCGATGCGATACGCGGCTTCACCTCCGATCCCGACAGCGCCCTGCACGTCTCCATCGCCGGTGGCCGCAAGACCATGGGATATTACGCGGGATATGCCCTGTCCCTGTTTGCCCGCTCCCAGGACCGCCTCTCCCACGTGCTGGTCTCCGAGCCCTTCGAGTCGAGCTGGGAGTTCTTCTATCCCACGCCCTATCGCCGTGTCATCACCACCCGCGACAACAAACTGGCCGACACCGCTGAGGCCGAGGTGAGCCTGGCCGAGATCCCCTTCGTCAGCCTGCGCCACGGGGTGGACGAGAACCTCCGCCAGGGCCGCGCCACCTTCAGCGAGGTGGTGGCCAGCGCGCGGCGTGCCCTGGAGCCGCCGCGGCTGCGCCTCGACCTGGCGGGGCAGCGCATCGAGGCCGGGGGGGTGGTGATCATGCTGCCGCCTGCCCAGCTTGCCCTGCTCAGCGTGTTTGCGCGCCGTGCGCTGGCGGGCGAGGGCCCGCTTCCCGCGCCCAACAAGGAAGTGCCCGAACATGAATGGGCCGAACGCTTCATGGCCGAGTACCGCCACATCCGCGCCAACGAGATGGACGACATGGAACGCACCGAAAAGGCCCTGGCGAAGGGCATGGACGGCAAATACTTTTCAACGCACCTCAGCAAGCTGAAAAAGAAGCTCACGGGCGTGCTGGGCATCGCCGCGGCACCCTACCTCATCGACAACGGGGGCCGCAGGCCGCCCCGCTATCGACTGGCACTGTCTCCTGAGGCCGTATCTTATGGACCTGTAGAGGAGTGCCCATGACTGTATCCATGAGCCTGCGGTGTAGGGATTGCCTTATCGATCGCTTCTCACCTGAATCTGCTTGTGAATGGTAAACGTACACCAATTTTGATTTGTACCCTCGGCGGGAACTGGCCTGTGGTCCCCGAGACCTATGGATGCACCAATCCAGAGGCCCTGCCTCTCTACAGCCAGGTGCTCGCGCCCTGGCCACCGGCCGTGAACGCCATCTGGGTTGTCACCACAGCGACCGCCGCCAGCCGTCACGGTGCGCGGCTCCAGCACTGGGCGGGCGAGCTAGGGGTCTTCCTCAGCCTCTGGTGGCCAGACGGCATGGACGACATCGACAGCCCGGAAGATGCCCGCCATATGGCCGATCTCATCTACCGCCTCGTCTTCCACGCCCGGCAACAGAGGGGACAAGCACCGGTGCTCAGTCTGGCGGGCGGGCGCAAGACCATGAGTGCCGACCTCCAGCGCGCCGGCCAGCTCATCGGCCACCGTGGTCTGATTCATGTCCTCGACCGCCTCGATGCGGCGACGCGCGAGGCTCTGGCGGCTTATGAACGACGAGACGACGCTTTTACCCGACCCCTGCCAGAAAACCTGGCCGAGGCCTTCCAGCCCGTCCTCCTCAGCCCGGGTGAGGTCGGCAGCGAAGCCCTGGAAACCGAGGGGGACAGGCTTGCGGAAATTGCAGGCCCGCCACCCCCGCCCGGCGCCGTTCCCCGCGACACCCGATTCATCGACGCCATAGAAGACATCCAGCGCCGCGCCCAGAGCCTGTTGGCCAACTATCGCCTGCAACTCTCCGAGAGAGAGCCGGCCGGCAACTTCCGCGCCCTCTACGCCCTGCCCGCGCGCACTGTCGAGCACCTGCGCGCCTCCCGCGTCGGCACCGATCCGGCCCGTCGCGATGCGGAACTCGACTGGCTGCGCAGGCTGCCCAAGGCTGAACTCCACTGCCACCTGGGCGGCATCCTGAACCCGGCAGAGATGATCGAAGTCGCCCGGGCCGAGGCGGAGCGGGTTTGGCAGGCCAGGCGTAAGCATCCGCCGCTCAATGCCGACCTGCAACGACTGGAAACGTGGATACGTTACGATGATCTGGCGGCGCTGCAGCGCTGGTTGGGGCATGGCAAAAAAGGATGGCCCGAATTCAAGAAGTTGCGCCACCGATGGTCGATGCTGCCCGAGCCTCTGGGCGTCTGCGCCTTCCTGCTGGCCTTCGAAGATCGCCCTGAACAGCTCGATGCCCTCATCTTCGGTGAACTGGCCGACCCCCGTCGATTCCACGGTATCGGCATTGAACGCTACGAGGCCCTGGGTGACCTCCAAGGCTCCGGCCTGCTCCAGAGCGTCGCCACGCTGGACACCGCGCTCAACTGCCTTGCCCGCCAGTGCCGGGAGCAGAACATCGCCTACCTGGAACTGCGCTGTTCCCCCCTCAACATGACCCGTGGTGAACTCGATGGTGCCACCGTCATCGACAGGCTCTTGCGGGCCGCCGAGACGATGGCTGGGCACACTGACCTGCGCCTCATATTCATCGCCAGCCGCCACGGTGACCGCGAGAAGATCGAGGCGCACATCGAGCTTGCCCTGAACCGCATCGAGCAGGAGGCCTTTCGTCAACGCTTCGTCGGCTTCGACCTGGCCGGTGCCGAACACGTTCGCGCCCCCGCTGAACTGCGCGAGGACTTCCGTCCCCTGCGCGAACGCGTGATCCACCTCACCATCCACGCCGGCGAGGGCGAAGATCCCCAAAACATCTGGCAAGCGGCCTACGAACTCAACGCCGACCGCATCGGCCACGGCCTCACCCTCTGCCAATGCCCGGAACTCCTGGACCGCTTCCGCGACAGAGACATCGCCCTGGAAATGTGCCCAAGCTCCAACGACCAGATCGTGGGTTACCGCGACCACCTGCTGGGCCGGGGAGAAAACGCCTACCCACTGGCCGACTACCTCGCAGCCGGCCTGCGCGTCACGATCAATACCGACGACCCGGGCATGTCGCGCACCGATCTCACGCGCGAATACCACAAGGCCGCTGCCCTTACCCGGGACGGACTCACCTACTGGCAGATCCTGCAGCTCGTGCGCAACGGCTTTCGCGCCGCCTTCTGCGACCACCAAAGCCGCCGCGTCCACCTGCTCGCCGCCGAAAAGGCCGTCGCTTACCTGCTCACGCAAGATCCGGAGGTCAAGGCATGACCCGACACCACATCCTCTGTTTCTCCCGCGCCGCTCTGCCCGCCGATTGGCTGCCCGAAACCGGCCACCTGGCGCTCCCCTGGCCACGGCTGCTGGACACCCTCGCGCCGCAGTGCACCACCCTCTGGCTGCCCCGCGACCGGGCCGAACACGATATCCGTTGGAAGCAGCCCATCCCCTACGTCCTCATCGAGGACCGCACAGGCCACCTCGCCTTGTACCAACGCCAAGGCAGCGAGGCCCGGCTTCACGGCCTCTGGTCCCTGGGCGTCGGCGGCCACGTGGAGCGCATCGACGAACGCCCCGGCCTCGGCGATACCTTGCTGGCCTGTGCCTGGAGGGAAGTGGAGGAGGAACTGGGCGAGCCGCCCCGCGAGCTGCGCTTTCTCGGTCTCATCAACGAAGAAAAAAGCACGGTCGGACAGGTACACTGGGGCCTGGTTTTCCATGCCCGCATCGACGGATCCCCCCGGCACAGCCCCGAACTCGGCCCCGTCCACTGGCATGAACCGGACAGCATCGGCCAACCCCTGGAACTCTGGAGTCGCCTGGCCCTGCAACTTTATCGCAAGCTTGCCGTATCGCCCGGCGCGACCGGACCGCCGCTAACATCTGTGCGCGAGGAAGGACCATGATGACCGCATGGATGCCGGTTACCCAATCGAGAGATGAAATGCGGGGCTCTAATAAATGAAGGATAGACTGGAAGCAAGCTGTCGTTTGGCATTTTCTGCCTATTTACATGATTTCGGAAAGCTGGCGGAACGCGCGCGTATTGAGGAGTCCTCACAAAGAGATGCCGATGGCAATACCCTGGCAGACCGCAATCGCCAGATCTATTGCCCATTCTGGAATGGACGCTGGTCCCACGTGCACGCCGCCTACACCGCCATGGCGATCGACCTGATGGAGCCGATGTTGCCGCCGCTCAAGGGCGCGGACATGGCACCTTTCTCCGCATGGGACGATAACGATGCCGACGACTCCCTGATCAACGCGGCGGCCATGCACCACAAGCCGCAAACGGCGCTGCAATGGATCATCGCAACCGCCGACCGGCTCGCCTCCGGTTTTGAACGGGACAGATTCGACGACTACAACCGCGCCGACGAAGGAACACGCACCGGGAAAAATCACTACACGGCGCGGCAGCTCACCTTGTTCGAGCAGATCTGCCTGAACGGAAAGCGGGAAGGCAAATTAGAGTGGCGCTATTCTCTTGCACCTCTCAGCGTCGATGCCCTGTTCCCGGTGCGAGCGAGGGACTGTGAGCACAACGACACAAAGCGGGCACAGGCGGAGTACCGGAAGATCTGGGACGGTTTCAAGACCGCGCTGCAAAAAATCCCCGGGAGCCACCGCTCCAACTGGGCGCTGTGGCTGGATCATTTCGATTCTCTCTGGGCGGCATACGCCTCGGCCATCCCGTCGGCAACGGCAGGCGACACCAAGCCCGAAGTCTCCCTCTACGATCATTCGCGCACCACCGCAGCGCTGGCCACTGCGCTGTGGCGCTATCATGAGGATGACACAGGCGAAGAGGTTCGCGAACAGCTGCGCGCCCAGTGGGACCGGGCGCGCCAGCATCAGGACCTGGCAAACCAGGCATGGGAGGAGAAGAAGTTTCTGCTGATTCTCGGTGACTTCTTCGGTATCCAGCCATTCATCTTTGCCAGCGGTGGCGAGACGCAAAAAAACGCCGCCCGGCTGTTGCGCGGGCGTTCCGCCTACGTCTCCCTGCTCAGCGAATGCGCGGCGCTGAAGATCCTCGATGAACTGGGCCTGCCGCCTACCAGCCAGGTCATCAATGCCGCTGGAAAATTTCTCATCGTTGCACACAACCGGCCCGGGGTCCGTGCGCGCCTGTCTGAAATCCAGCGGGAGTTCGACCAATGGTTCCTGCAACAGACCTATGGCTTGTCAGGCATCGGCATCGCCTGGGAGCGAGCCTCTTGCCGGGATTTTCTCGACCGGGAGAGCAGCGGTGAGCCGCCGTTTCGCGCCCTGATCGACCGCCTGTTCCAGCGCATGGAGGACACCAAGGCGCGCCGCCTGAACCTGTGCGGCGAAAATGCACCCGCGGCGGTATTCCATGGTTTTCTCGACCGCTTCGACAACACCAAGGGTGTCTGCGCCATCGACGGCCGCTCTCCGGCCTCCGAGCCGCTGCCCAAGGCGGAGGACAAGCATGTCAGCAGGCTGGCGCTGGATCAGATCAATACCGGCAAATGGCTGGCGCACAACAGCCGCATCCTGATCACCACCGGGAATATCGAGCGTCACACGCTCTCCCTCGATCTCTTCGGCTATCACATCAGCTTCACAGGCGACGAGGAGGCGAGCGGTAAATTCGGCCAACTGGCCGGTGAAGGCAAGCTGCGCCGCGCCTGGGATTACTCGCTGCCGGATGACAGGGCCAGTGTTCTGTTCAACGGCTACGCCCGCCGCAACATCAACGCTTATGTGCCGGAGATGGGCGATGCCAACGCCTGGGAGGGCGACCGCTACAAAGGTATCGAAGCCGATGCCGACTGGGATCCCCGGGAGCCGAAGTCATTCGAGCACATCGCCCGTGACGATCTGTGGCTGGATGGGCAGGACCGCTGGATGGGCACTGAGGCCCTGATGGTGCTCAAGGGAGATGTGGACGACCTAGGCAGCATCTTCGAGAAAGGGCTGGAGCGGCCAAGCTTTGCCAAATGGGCTTCGCTCTCCCGGCAGATGAACACCTTTTTCTCGGTGTATCTGCCCTGGCTTTGCCGTGAGAAATATCCATCCACCTACACCGTGTTCGCCGGTGGGGACGACTTCTTCCTCATCGGCCCCTGGCGCAGCACCATCGAACTGGCGCGGAAGATGCGTGAGGCGTTTGGGTGCTATGTGGCTGAAAACCCGGACATCCATTTCTCCAGCGGCCTGCTCATGACCAAGCCTGGCATCCCCGTGCGTCAACTGGGCGAGATGGCCGAGAAAGCACTGGAACAAGCCAAGGCGCAGGACGGCAAGAACGCCGTCACCCTGTTCGGCGAAACCATTTCCTGGAGAGAGTTCGACGAACTCTGGACGGTTTTCGAGGAAATCGAAAGCAAAGACAAGGCGTTCGGCCTGAGTACCGGCTACCTCTACCGACTCCAGGAGCTGGCGGACATGGCAGAAAACCTGAAGCTAGACCAGCCGAAGCCGGAAAAAGCCATCTGGCGATCCTGGTTCAGTTATCGGACCTGGCGCATGCTGGAACAGGCCCTGCCTGGCAAGGACAAGGAGGCCGAGCGCAAGCGCCGCATGCAGGAGCTGGCGCAAGTTCTCAGCGTGCCCATAGAACAGTTCGGCAGCCGTTTCCGCATTCCGCTGTTCATCCACCTCTACCGGAGACGCAGCCCATGAACACCACCCGATGCACGCTGGATAAGCGCGGCGCATCCGGCGTGCCACATTGGATAAAACCACAGACGAGGGAGTGAACGACATGAAACATCAACAACGCAACAGACACGGCGGCGGCAAGACAGGCAACGAGCGGAGTGGTCTCGGTTTTACCATCGAATTCCGTGCTGGCGAAAGCATCGACCCGGCATTGTTCGATGAAACCGCACAAAGGGCGGCCAAACAAGTGGCCAACTGTGGTTTGCAGATGAACAAAACTACCCAACTGCGCCGCTTCTACGATGAACTGGTGATGTGGGAAGAAAAGGTCCGGCAGAACCCGGGCAAGTTCGACGAGTACCTGCCCTTCATCCGCATGCTCAAGGCCAAGGCGGCCTATGCCGAGGGGCGCAAGCTTGTGGACGGTGCCTTCGTCGATCTGCTGAGGCAGACTCTCGACTTCGCCAAGAGCGCCGATGACCTGCGTATCGCCAAGTTGTTCCTGGAGGCCTTTCTGGGCTTTTACAAACAAGAACGGCCTAAAGACTGAAGGAGACTGAGTCCATGAAACTCGACAAAATCGCAAAGATCACCGGCAGGATCGAGCTGGTCTCCGGCCTGCACATCGGCGCCGGCAACAGCGAAATGCACATCGGCGGCACCGACAACCCGGTTATCAAGAATCCCGTCACCAATCAGCCCTACATCCCAGGATCCAGCCTCAAGGGGAAGATGCGCAGTTTGATGGAGTGGCATGCGGGTGTCGTAGGTGTGACCGACGGCAAGCCGCTGGCTCTCAAGCATTTGAAAGAACTCAACGGCGAACGCGCGTGTGGCGTGGAAATCTTGCGGCTGTTTGGCTATGCGCCGTCAGGCGGCAATGACGATCCGGAGCTTGTGAGCGAGGTCGGTCCGACCCGGCTGGCCTTCTGGGATTGCAATCTCGATCCCGCTTGGGTCCAGGAAATGAAAGACAATAATCTGCTGCTCACCGAGGTCAAGATGGAAAACGCCATCGACCGCATCAAGGGGACAGCGGAGAACCCCCGTAATACCGAGCGCGTGCCTGCCGGCGCCCGCTTCGATTTCCGGCTTACACTGAAGGTGATCGACGGGGAGGACCTGCTCGAACCGGTGCTGCGTGGCCTCAAGCTGGTGGAACTCTCCGGCCTGGGTGGCTCCATCTCCCGAGGCTACGGCAAGGTGCGGTTCACCGATCTGCAATTGGATGGCGAGCCGATTCAGGACAGGCTGTCCCAGGTGGAGCTTTAGGGATCGCCATGCAGACGCTGATCGCCACTATCCAGCTCCGATCCGCCCTCGGCGGGCCGATCCGGGGAGACACCCTGTTCGGCCAGCTCTGTTGGGCGGCGTTTCACCGCTGGGGCGAATCCCGGCTCGTATCACTGCTGGAGGGCTACACCGCCGGCAGGCCCTTCGCCGTGATCTCCGACGCCTTTCCCTCCGGCTACCTGCCCCGGCCGGCCTTGCCGCCGCACCGTTTCAATGAGGTGCCCGACGCCGACCGCAAGGCGGTGAAGAAGCGTCAATGGCTGCCGGTGAAACATTTCGGAAAGCCCCTGGCCCAGTGGCTCCGCTACGCGGTGGCTGAAAGTGAAATGGCCGTGGCAAAGGCTCACGCCGAAGTCCAGCCGCACAACACTATCAATCGCATCACCGGCACCACCGGCACGGGCGAGTTTGCCCCGTATGTCATGCCGCAGCAGTGGTTCGCCGAAGATCAGCGGTTCGATCTCTACATCGCACACGATCCGGATCGAATCGACGTTGAGGAGATCCGCCTGCTGCTAGACGACATCGGCCTCTCCGGCTACGGGCGTGACGCCAGCATCGGCCTCGGCAAGTTCGATCTGAGCGGCATGGAGGTCACCGGCTGGCCCGCCCAGGAAAACGCCAACGCCTGGATGACGCTGGCACCCTGTGCGCCCCAGGGGCAGGGCTGCGATCCGGAGAGAAGCTGGTACCAGCCCTTCACCCGTTTCGGCCGTCATGGCGATCGTGCCGTGCACTCGGGCCGCCCCTTCAAAACGCCCGTGCTCATGGCCGACTGCGCGGCACTTCTGACACCGGTCGCCTACGCACCCGCGGTATTTGCCGGGCAGGGCCTGGGGGGCGACGGCAGCCTCTCCAAGGCCATCGAGGAGACCGTCCAGCAGGGCTATGCGCCGGTCCTGCCCGTCCGACTGGAGGACACAGCATGAGTGGCATCCCCCGAAGCCGGAAACTTTGGATCACGCCCCTGTCGCCGGTACACATGGGCACCGACGAGGACTACACCCCCGCCGGCTATGTCATCGAAGGCAACGCCTTGTACGAATTCGATGAACGGGCGCTGGAGGGCCTGCCCGAAGCACAGCGCGCAGACTTACGAAAACTGCTTGGTGGCAAGCCTTCGGATGCCATGCTCAAACAGGTGCAGGCCTTTTTCTACAAAAACCGCGAATGGCTGATTCCCGGCGCGGTGAACGTGGTTCAAGTCAGTGAAGAAGTGGCCAAATTGTACGCTGCGCGCATCGGCAAGGCCGCCAATGTGGAATCCGGTGGCAGAGAGGTACAGAACAAGCTTGAGATCGAACGTGCTGCTTACAACTCAGTGGACCGTCGGCTGTTCTTCCCCGGCACCGGATTGAAGGGCGCGATGCGCACGGCGCTGCTTGACTGCGAAAATGATGGCAACCCCTTGCCGCAGAAATATAGAGACCCAAAGGCGCGTGATGGATCGGGAATTGCGCGGGGCGCAAATAATAAGTTGCAAAAAGATCTATTCAAAGGCAGTTTTGAAACGGACCCCATGCGCTTGGTGCAGGTGGGCGACTGCGCCTGGTGTGGCCCGGAAAACCTCAACAGTGCGGAGATCCTGTTCGCTGTCAACCGCAAGAAACATCCCGTCGAGGATGAGCATGGAAAGCCGCGTCCCGCGCAGGACGAGAATCTCTCTCAACTGTTCGAATGCGCCGCACCCTTCCGGTTTCGCGCCTTCCAGGGTCTGCTCACGGTGTCGGATGTCGGTGCAGCCGGGGAACGGAACCACAAGCTGCCGCATCTCCGCTTCGGCTTCGCTGAAATCGCCGCCGCCTGCAACCGCTTCTACCGCCCCATTTTCGAAAAGGAAACAGAACTGTTGAAAAAGCACGGCTTCCTCGATACCCAATGGCGGGAGACGGTGGAGAGATTGCTCGATGATTCGGCTGTCAAAGAGCGCCTGGCGCGCAACCAGGCCTTTCTGCTGCGGGTTGGGCGACACAGCGGCGCCGAGTCGGTCACCTTGAACGGCGTTCGCACCATCAGGGTCATGCGGGGTAAAAAAGAAAAACCCGTATGGGAACCAGAGGCCAAGACGCTATGGCTGGCTACGGGCAGTCACCAGGATAAGCGTTACCTTCGCCCCTTCGGCTGGCTGCTGGTAGAAATGACAGAGCCTGACGAAAACCCGCCCACTTGGCCGGAGGCCGAAGCCCTGTTGGAACAATACACCGAGGCATCGAGCCGGTGGTTGGAAAAGGTCCACGCTTGCCAAGCCGAACTGACCGAAAAACAACGCAATGCCCGCGAACAAGCTGAACTGCGGGCGCGAGAAGAAGCCGAAGCCAGGCGCCGCCAGGCCGAAGAAGAACGGCGCAAGGCCGCCATGAGCCCCGAGGAACGCCAGATCGAAGCATTGCGCGCGCTCTTCGAAAAGGAAAAGGCCCAGGGTCGGCTTGCGCCCCAAGGCCCTGTCTCCGAGCAGCGCCTCAAGCTGCTCAAGGCAGCTCTGGAATGGGAGGACCCGCAAGCACGCTGCCAAGCCGGCCGGCTCCTGGAAATGATCGCAAGAGAACTCAACTGGCCAAAAAAGCGGAGGGATGAGGCCAAATCGCAGGTGCGCCGGCTGTTGGAAAAATGTTCATGAACATCTCTGGGGAATATGCCTAATAATGCGCGAGGAGATGGACGATTTGGAGCGCACCGGAAAGGCGCTCAGCCGGGGTATGAAGGGAGACTGCTTTATTAGCCACCTTTCCAAGCCGCGCGCACGGATCGTGAGAACCCTGGGGCCCGGGTCGCCGCCCTTATCTGATCAATGGCGGCAGTCTCCCCGCTATCGCTTGGCACTGTCCCTGGAGGTCATCGAGTACGGTGCAATCCGCACAGGCGACAAGCTTGCCGCGCCGGCACGGCATCGGCCTTCGTGGCAGACTGGAAAGAAAATCGAAGGCAGAGCATCATGACCAACAAATCCGACATGGCAGACACCATCATCCAATGCCTGGAATGCGGGGCGGACATCCCGGTCTCGCAAGTCCTGCTGGAGCAACTCCGCCGGGAACTGGAGCAGAGCCTGCGCGCGGAGCACCGCCGGCGCCTGCGCGAAACCACCGCCATGTACGGCGAGCTGCGCGGCATCATCGGGGCCATGGCCGAGATCCCGGCCCTGGAGGCGGAGACAGAGGCACTGCCGGAACCGGAAGAGGAGGAAGCCTGACATGCAGACGCAGCCCTTGGAAACCGGAACTGAGAAGATGATCACCCGTAAATTGCAAGTCCGCTTTCTGACTCCTGCCTTCCTCGGCGACGCCGAGCAGAACGGCCAGTGGCGCACGCCGCCCTTCAAGCACCTGCTGCGCGAATGGTGGCGGGTGGCTTGGGCTGCGCACAATGACCTCTCAAACTGGCGGCGAATGCGCGAGATCGAAGGCGGGCTCTTTGGCCATGCGTGGCTGGACCCCAAAAAAGGCGAAGACGAGGTCAAGGCGCGGCGCAGCCGCGTCCTCGTGCGCCTGACTCCCTGGGCCAAAGGAAAGCTGCACTCCATGCCATCCACCCGCCCGGTGGGTAATGGCCGAAACGCCGTCGCCAGCCACCTCTATCTCGGCTACGGACCGGTCAAGTCAGCCAGCGAGCTGAAAATGGCGCATCCTTTGAGTCCGAGCAAGGATTTGGCCGGCTTGGTCTTAGCCTGGCCCGAGGGGGGGGCTGGCACCGAATATCTGGAAGACACGCTGGTTCTCATCCATGCCTTCGGGACCCTCGGCGGGCGTTCCCGCAACGGTTGGGGATCGCTCATCTTGGAACGAGAGAGCCGGTTTCTCTCTCTGGAAAACCTTGCTCGCTTCGTCAAACCCTGGCGTGATTGCCTGCGAGAGGAATGGGCCCATGCCATCGGCGAGGACAAAGGGAGACCACTGATATGGACTACCCCGGCACGCGAGAAATGGGAGGCCATCATTGAGGACTTGGCTTCCATCCGCAAGCAGGTCAACGCCCTGGCAAAACAGCAACGAGGGCGAGAGATCGTCAATCAACCCGTGGCCGGCAAGGGCGCCCGCGTGCCGAGCACTCTGCGCTTCAAAGTCCGCCAGGACGAAAACGGCCGGCTCTACGGCGTGATCTTCCACATGCCCTGCAAGCCGCCGGCTGCGTTTCATCCGGACGACGCAGCGCTTCATCGTGTCTGGCAGCAGGTCCATCGTTTTCTTGACAACCACGATATCCTGGAAAGGAGCGCCTCATGAACGATGAAAAACTCTGGCACACCAAGCTCGCCGCCCGCCTGCACGACCCCGGCGAGAAGGCGCTGGTCCTGCTGCGCGACCCGGCCGGTCACGAAGGCGGCACGGTGCGCATCCTCAATGCCCGGCTGAATCTCGATCAGGCCGACAAAACCGCCGTCAAGCATGCCGACTGGTGGGCCGCGGCCGCCGATCGTCCGCAGTGGCCCAGGGATCAGTGGGCGCAGGTGCGCTGGACCCATGATCCCGTGCTCATCCATCCCATCAGCGGTGCCGAGGTGGACCTGCGCCGGACCGGCCGGCTTGCCGAGACCGACATCGAAGACATCAAGGACCGCAGCCTGAGCCACTTCCAGAGACTGGCCGAGGCTGTGCAACATGATGTCCGCAAGACGCTGCTGGCCTTCTGGCGCTTCGGCCCGGAACTGCGGGAAGAAGATGACCGTGGCAAATTGGGCGCGCTCTGGGCGCAGCTTCCTGCCGATACACGGGTGCCCGATCATTCCATCTGGGAGCACCTCGATCTGACTTCCGCCTTCGCCGGCGCCGCGGCCGCGGACGAGAACGGCGGGATCGCGCTCCTGGCGCTGGCCGTCGGGCCCGTGCAGCCCTTCATCGCCGCCGCCCGCTCCACCTCCGACCTCTGGGCCGGCTCGCACCTGCTCGCCCGGCTTTCCTGGGAGGCGATGAAACCCCTCTGCGAGGCCCTGGGGCCGGATGCCGTTCTGTTCCCGCGCCTGCGGGGCGTGCCGCAGGTGGATCTGTGGCTGCGCGAGCAGGGTCTGCCCGAGGCGCTGTTCGCCAAGGCACCCTGGAAACAGGGCGGCACCGACGCCAATCCCCTGTTCGCCGCGGCACTCCCCAACCGCTTCGTGGCCGTGGTGCCGGCATCAAGGGCGCGTGAACTGGCCGGGCGCTGCGAGGCGTCTGCGCGCGAGTGGCTGCAGGACCTGGGCAAGACCGTCGTCGCGCGCCTGCTGGAAACCGCTGGCGAAAACCCCGATGACGAGCGCCTGCCCTGTTACGAACAGATGCGCCGCCAGCTCGCGGCCTTCCCCGAGGTGCACTGGGCCGCCGTGCCCTTTTCACTGATCGCCACAGACGGCGAGAAGGCGCTTGACGCCCAGCCCGAATTGTCCGAGGCCATGCGGCCCTTCTTCGGCGGGGAGAACGAGGGCTTTCTCGCGAGCCCCGCCTGGCAGGTGCTCAGGCGGGAGATCCAGCTCCAACAGGGCGTGCCCTTCTTCCGGCCCAACCCCGGTCTGCTCTACCCGGCCATCTTTGAACTGGCCGAGCGGGTGTTGGCCGCCGCCAAGTCGGTGCGCGCCTTCAGCCAGATGAACGAGGCGGGCTGGCGCTGCTCGCTCACCGGCGAGAGCGAGTGGCTCACCACCGACGAGAAGCAACGATTCGTCCCGCCGGGCGGCCGCCAGGGCACCCTGTGGACGAAGGTGGCCGCGAAGAAGCCTGCCTGGGCCAGGAAGGGCGAACACCTGGGCGCCCTGCCCGCCATCAAGCGGCTCTGGCCCACCCTGTTCGCCGAGGAAGCGGGCGAGGCCACGGGCAAGCCCATGGGACGCTTCGTCGTCTCCACCCATACCATGGCGCTGGCGCATCAGCTCGACCAGTGGCTGGAACACGGCGGCCAGACTGCGGCGGGCTTTACCGAGGCCGAAGCGGGGCGTGAAAGGGCCGCGCTGCCGCAACGCTTGCTGCTGAGACATCGCCGGCGACCCGATTTCCAACGCGTGCTCGAGGATGCGGCCAGGCTGCCGGTGCTGTTGGAGGCCGCCCAGGAGAGCGACGATGACCGCGAGGCCGAGCGCCTGCGCCGCATCGTGCACGAGACCTTGCAACACGGCGCGGCTGAGGAGCAGGGAGTGTCCTTCCGGCTCGAGAGCTACTACGGGCTGCTGCTGATGGATGGTGACCGCATGGGGGCCGTTCTCTCCGGCGAGGCCGAGGGCACGCCGACCTACCGGGCGGTGTTCCATCCCGACATCCGCGAGGGCTTCGGGAAACGGGCGGATGACAACCCGAAACTCAAGGAGTACGGCGACTGCCAGCGTGCCATCTCGCCGGCCCGGCACATGGCCATCTCCGGGGCGCTCAACGATTTTGCCTTGCACGTGGTGCCGCACATCGTGCAGCGGGAATACCTGGGCCGGCTCATCTACGCCGGCGGCGACGACGTGCTGGCCATGCTGCCGGTGGCCGACCTGCTGCCCGCCGCCGCCCGGCTGCGCGACGGCTGGTCCGGCGTTTCACGGCACGGCAGCCCGGACGAAAACGACAGCCAGCAAAGAAAACTGTCGCTCGACAAGGGTTATGCCTGGCTGGACGGCCGCCTGCTGCGGATGATGGGCGCGCATGTCACGGCCTCCGCCGGGCTGGTGGTGGCCCATCACCAGACCCCGCTCTCGCGCGTGCTGCGCGAGGCGCGGCAGGCCGAAAAGGCGGCCAAGGAGGCCGGCGGGCGCGACGCGCTTTGCCTGCGCATCCTCAAGCGCTCGGGCGGCGCGCTGGAGATCGTGCTCAAGTGGGATGAGGCCGGGACCTTTCGGCGGTTGATCGACTTTCTGCGCGACCACGGCGTCTCGCGACGAGCCGTCTATCACAGCGTGCAATGGCTGCGCGACCTGCCGGAGCCCGAGGGCGATGGCGCCATGCTGGCCGAGCTGCTGGCCTACCAGTTCCAGCGCCAGGGTGGCGGAAAAGGCGATGCCCGGGAACTGGCCGCCCGGCTCACGGACCTCAGCCTGAAACAAAAAACGGGAACCCGGCGCAAGTGGCTGGAAAACCTGCTCTCCAGCGCCGAGTTCCTCGCCCGAGAACTGCGCACCGTGGCGCTGCCCGGGCCGCGGACCGCCGATGAAGCAAACGGAGAAGCCGCATGAACTGGCACGGCATCGAACCCCTGGATGTGCTTTTCCTGCGTGGCAACAAGCTGTTCGGTGATCCCGGCAGCTACGGCGAGGCCCTGGTACCGCCCTGGCCCTCGGCGGCCGCCGGCGCCATCCGCTCGGCCATCCTGGCGCGAGACGCCGTGGATCTGGCCGCCTTCGGCCGGGGCGAGACACCTCCACACGACACGCTGGGGACCCCCGATGCGCCGGGCGTCTTCCGCGTCACCGCCTTCCATCTGGCGAGGCAGGTCGATGGCCGCTGGCAGGCGCTCTACGCGCCGCCCGCCGACCTGGTCATCGCCAGGGCAAACGATGACGCGATCACCATCCAGCGGCTGCGCCCGCAAACGCCGGCTCCGGGCATCCAAAGCTCCGTGCCGACGGAGCGGCTGGCGGTGCTTGCCCAGTCGCAACGCGCCAAGCCCGACAGCGGCTGGTGGCTCACCGAGACGGGTTACCGAGCCTATCTCGACGGGGACACGCCGGAGCCGCCGGAAAAGGCCCAGGAGAAAAACGATCACATGATTCGTTCGAACCAACTCTGGCAGATGGACGAGCGCGTGGGCGTGGGGCTGGATGTCGCGCGCCGCCGCGCGGACGACGGCAAACTGTTTACCGTGCAGGCCGTGGCCTTCTGCGACGGCGTGGGTTTTCTGGCTGCCGCCGAGGGCGATGCGCTCCCTGGTGAAACCCTGCTGCGCTTCGGCGGCGACGGCCGGGGCGTGCGCTGCGCCCCACTGAATGATTACCAACCGCCCCTGGCCGACCTGGATGCCATTTGCCAAAGCCGACGCGCCCGCATCGTGCTCACCAGCCCCGGTATTTTCCCCGCGGGCTGGCGCCTGCCCGGGATGGATGACGAAGGAAACTTCGAGCTCCTGGGTGTGCATGGCCGCGTGGTGGCCGCCGCCGTGGACCGCGCCGAGGTCGTCTCCGGCTGGGATCTTGCCAAGTGGCAGCCCAAGGCGGCACAACGCGCCGCGCCCACCGGCAGCGTCTACTGGATCGAGGATTTGCAGGCCACGCCGGAGGCGCTTCGCAAGCTTGTCGACCATGGCCTGTGGCCGGAAGCAGGCTACGATGCCCGGCGTCGTGCCGAGGGTTTCAACCGCTTCGACTGGGGGGTGTGGAATGCGTGAGTCAATCCCAGAGCGTCTTCACCGGATACTGGCGGATGGCCTCGTCCGGGGTGACGATGCCCAGCCCATGCTCGATGGCCTGGCAGATCAGCAGGCGGTCGAAGGGGTCCTTGTGCAGCGGCGGGAGATTTCCCAGGTGACGGATGGCCTGCTCATCGAGCGGCAGCGCGGCGATGTCGTGGCGATCCCGCTGGGTGACGAAGTGCTGCCAAGCCGGTTCCTTCGTATACACCGGCAGCTTGCCCTGGGCATGTTTGTTGGTGGCCTCCCAAATGGATACCGCGCTGAGGAAAAGCGGGTTGCCGGCATCGGCGATCAGCTCGCGCGCGCGGGCGGGGAGTCTCCGGTCATCCCAGATCAGCCGCAGAAAGGCGCAGGTATCGAGCAACAGCGCCATCAGCCGGCGTCTCGCTTTTTGGCGGGCACATGCTCGGGGTGGCGGGGGTCGTGGGTGGTCAACGCCGGCGTCTCCCACAGTGCCAGCTCTTCCTCGCTCATGGGCGCATTGAAGTCATCCGGTACCTGGCCCATGCCCTTGGCCAGCCCCAAGGGCCGCCGTTTCTTGGGCTTCTCCGGCTCCACCCGCACCAGCTTGGCCACCGGCTTGTTGCGCCGGGCGATGATGATCTCCTCGCCGCGTTCCACCGCGGCCAGGTATTCGGAAAGATGGGCCTTGGCCTCGTGAACGTTGACGATTTTCATCGAGATGACCTCATAGTTGACCAACTTAGGGGATTTTAAACCATGTTTGAGCAAAAATCTGCCCTGTTCCTCTATGCCGTGAGCCCCGTCCACATGGGCGCGGGCACCGCCACCGGCCTCATCGACAATCCCATCCAGCGCGAGCGCCACACCAACCACCCCAGCTTCGCCGGCTCGGGCATCAAGGGGGCCGTGCGTCACGGCTTCGAGGCCCTGGGCGGCGACCCCAATCTCATCGACGCCCTGTTCGGCCCCGAGTCCAACAACGGCGAACTCCACGCCGGGGCTGTCTCCTTCGGCGACGCCCAGCTCGTGGCCTTCCCTGTGCGCTGCCTCAAAGGCGGCTTCGTCTACGCCACCTGCCCCACGGCGCTTGCCCGGGCGCGGCGGTTGCTCCTGATCGTCGGCCAAGACATCTCGTGGACAATACCCGAAGTCGCGGAAGGGGCCTGCGTCGTCCAGAACGACCGACTGCTGAGCGACGGCAAGCTGTATCTTGAGGCCTTCGAATACACCAAGGCCGAGCATCAGGGCATCGGGCAGATCGCCGATGACCTAGCTACGATGGCCCTGCCACAGGATTCTGCCTATACCCACTTCCGCGAAAAACTCAAAACCGACCTGGTGGTGCTCTCCGACACCGACTTCAGCTACTTCGTGGAAAACGCCACGCTGGTGGAGCCCCATGTGCGCATCGACCCCGACACCGGGACGGCAGCCGACGGAGGGCTTTTCTACACCGAAAACCTGCCGCCCGAATCCCTGCTCATCGCGCCCTTGATGGCCAGCCAGACCCGGGGCGGAAAACAAAGCACAATGAGCGCCACGGAAGTGATGGCCAAGATGCGCACCCTGCTCGACGGCCAGTTGCTGCAGGTGGGCGGCGACGCCACCACCGGGCGGGGGCTGGTCATGGCCAAAATCGTGGGAGGTGCGTGATGGCGAAAATGACGCTGGAACAGAAACGCGCGCAACACGCCTGGGAGAAGGCCGCCGAGGGCGTGGCCCGCCACGGCAAGGACTACGTCAACGACGCCAAGGGCCTGCCCGCGCTCATCATGAACTCCGGCCTCATGCAGGTGATGGCCTTTCTGCGCCAGAAGGGGGGACGGCATGAGTTCCTTGCCGGCCATCTGCGCGACTGGCTGAACCGGCAGCTCGACACGCCCCCTGATTTCGAAGCCTTCATGCAGGCAATGCTGCGGGCCGACAGCCGCCGCTACCAGCAGGTCACCACCGAAGCCTTCGCCTGGCTCAAGTGGCTGCGGCAGATGGCCGCCGCGCGCGCGGGAGGAGAATGATGCCGCTACAGGCCCCGCAGAGCGATATAGGCCGCGCGCGGGGAGCGAAGGGGCAGGCCCTCGATTCTGTCCAGCGCCAACAGCGCCTTGTCGCCCGTGACGAACAGCTCGGCGCCGGCGCCCAGCGCCGCGCCGATGATGGGCGCATCGTCCGGGCCGGGGAAATTCCGAGGCGCCGTCCAGGTCCCGTCGGGCACGCGGCTGAGGGTGGCGAAGAAACGACGGGCGAAGTCGATCTGAGTTTCGTTGGCGCCCAGCTTTCCCTGCAACAACCGCATGACCTCGCGCGCGACCGCTGGGCAATAGAGGACACGGATCCTATCGATATCGTGCAGAGAGGTCACCAGTGCGACCAGGTCGGCACACAGGCCCCGGCTGATCAGGGAGGCAACCAGGACATTGCTGTCGAGCAGCAACTTCACGACATCTGTTCGAAGACGTCCTCGTCGGTGAGCAGTCCGGCGCGTTCGCCCAGGGGCAGCAGGGCCTGGCGTGCCTCCTCGAAGCGGATGAGTGCCAACTGCCGGCGCAGCATCTGCCGCACCAGCTCGCTCTTGCTGCGGTGTTGTTCGCGGGCCAGCTCGGTGAGCCGGGCATCCAGTTCGTCGTCGAGACGGATCGTCAAAGTGGGCATGACACCTCTCCATCGGCTTGTCGTATTACATTGTAACACAGGAGTTTCCCCATGAGCATCGCCGCCGTACCGGGCTATCTTGGCAAGAATTTCGAAACTGCCTCCCCGGGCATGCGTTTCGGGATGTACCTGCCCATCTGGACCAGCCGGGAGGATCAAGAAAAAGCCGTGCGCAAGCGGGCAAGCAAGCGAAGTCCAGAAGGCCGGGAGGTACAACAGTATCTCGATGAACGCGGCATGGAGGCCACCATCGCCTGGTTGCAACAACGAGACCGCAATCCCCTCGAAGGGCTGTGGTCCAAGAACAAATTCGCCGCCGACCAGGCCTGGAAAACCATTTGCGCGCTCACCCCGGCGGACATCCAGCGCATGCGTGCGCTGGCCGAGCGCCAACAGGCTCTGAAAAACACCCTGCCGCCGGAAGCCGTGCTGAGCCACCCCGCCGAATCCACCGCCCCCTTCACCACGGGTCTCGGCAACGAGCACCCCCTGGAAAACGGCTTCAGTTTTCTCTGGCCCTACGGGCTGCCCTACCTGCCCGGCTCGGGTGTCAAGGGTGTGCTGCGCCAGGCGGCGCGGGAGCTGGCCGAGGGCCTGTGGGGAGAAACTCGCGACTGGAGTAATGAAAAAGCCTTCCAGATCAAGGTCGGCAAGGAACTCATCGAGTTAAGTGTAATCGATCTGCTCTTTGGCCTGGAGAGCAAAGACGGCGCTAAGGAACACTTTCGCGGCGTTCTGACCTTCTGGGACGTGATCCCGCTGATCAAAGGCAATCAGCTCATGGTGGAGATCATGACGCCTCACCAGAAGCACTATTACCAGGACGGCGAACCGCCCCACGACTCGGGCCAGCCCACCCCTATCAGCTTCCTCACCGTGCCGCCCGGCTCGAAATTCGCCTTTCATGTGGTCTGCGACCGGGCCTTCCTGCGGCGGCTCGCGCCTGGGCTGGCCGAGGACGACCGCTGGCGGACGCTGCTCGCGGCGGCCTTCGAGCATGCCTTCGACTGGCTCGGCTTCGGCGCCAAGACGGCCGTGGGTTATGGCGCCCTGCGCATCGACCCCGAAATCGAGCGCCGCCGGCGCGAAGAGGTTGAACGACGTCGGGTCGAGGAAGAACAACGCCGCAAGGAAGAAGAAGCTGCCCGCGAGGCCGAGGCGCGCCGCCGGGCCTTCGAGGCCCTCCCGCCAAGCGAGCAGGCCCGTGCCCGGCTCGAAAAGGCCCTGGGAGCTTTCCCCGCCGAAGGTCCCCTGGACAAGGACCGCTATTCCGAATTGCTGGCCCACATCAAGCCACATCTCGATGCCGCGCAGACCTGGCAGGAATCCGAGCGCCATGCTCTGGCAGATTACCTGGAAGGCATCTTCAATCGGCTGGGCTGGTGCCCCTCCGGCCTGAAAAAGGATAAGAGGAAGAAACAGGAGAAAAAGCGCCGGGAGTTGCTCGAAAACCTCAAAAAAGGAACCCTGCCATGACCCGGCGCACCCTCATCACGTTCCTGGGTCGGGTGGCCAAAAATGAATCTGGTTACCGCCGCACGGCATACGCCTTCCCCGGCGAGCCCCCCGGCAAGCCGGTGGCTTTCTTCGGCTGGACCCTGGCCGAGCGGCTGCGGCCGGATACAACGATCATCCTCGGCACCAGCGGCAGCATGTGGGACCATCTCTTCGAAGGCGACATCGCCTTGGGTGATGCTGCCGAGGCTGCCCGCCTGGAACTGATCGACGCGGTGGAGAAGAAGGCAGTGTCCACCGGCCATCTCCAACCCCTCGAGGCGCCGCTCAGTGAGGCGCTGGGCTGCGAGGTGTGCTTGCGCCTCATTCCCTATTGCCGCACCGCCCGGGAACAGACCGAGCTGTTGCGGATCATGGCGGCCTGCGTGACCGGCGGCGACGAGGTCCACATCGATGTCAGTCACGGCTTCCGCCACCTGCCCATGCTGGCCCTGCTGGCCGCGCTCTATCTCGAGGTGGTTCGCGGTATTCGCGTCGCCGGCATCTGGTACGGTGCCTATGATCCCGATACCGGAAAGGCCCCGGTGCACGACCTCTCCGGCCTGCTGGGCATCGCCCGCTGGCTGCAGGCGCTTCAGACCTACGATAAGGATGGAGATTATGGCGTATTTTCCGGTCTCATCGATGGCAGTGTGGGTACATGGCTGGAGGAAGCCAGTTATCTCGAATCCATCAACCGTATCGGCCAGGCACGTAGCCGTCTGCGCAATGTATTCGCAAGTCTCGATGAACTGGATGGCGATCCTGCATTGCGCTTGTTCCGACCCGAACTGGAGCGCCGCATTCAATGGTGTAAAAAGGACAACTACTACCTTCGCCAGCGGCAACTTGCCCTGGAATGTCTTGCCGCCGGTCGCTACGTAGATGCGATTCTGAAAGGCTGGGAGGCTTTCATTTCCCTGCTGCAAAGAGAGGCGCAAGGGGAGAGCGGCGAGCTTTTTGATCCGGACAACCACGAGCATCGCGAAGCGGCACAAAAGCGTTTCGAGGATCGGGAACGCCAGCGAACCCCCCGCAGCGAACGTTGGAGGGCTTATGATGCCCTGCGCCGCCTGCGCAATGCCGTGGCGCATGGCAGTCAGCCCAGGGGTGAAGAAGTGATGCGGGCACTGTCCGGGGCGCAACACATGAAGGCATTGCTGGAGGAGCTGTTTGCCCGGCTTCTGCCTGACATATCGCCATGACCGTTTGGCTCGTCAGCCGCCATCCCGGCGCCGTGGAATGGGCCCGCCGTCAGGGATTGGCCATCGACCGCCTGGTGGCCCATCTCGACCTTGGTGAAGTCCGGGCGGGCGATACCGTCATCGGCACCCTGCCCGTTCACCTTGCGGGGCAAGTCTGCGCCGCGGGCGCGCGGTACCTGCATCTCAGCCTGGATCTGTCGCCGGCTCACCGCGGTCGGGAGCTGGATGCCGACGATCTGGAACGGTGCAACGCCAGGCTGGAGGAATACCACGTCCAGCGCGCCGGCGACTGACCCGCGCCAGGGCCCGCGGCCGCGAATACGCCGGCAAGCTTGCCAGTCATTCTGTTTCTTTGCATCCGTGGTCAAATGGCGTCACGCCACTCGGGGAGAAGCCGCATGAAAGACCGCGACCTTTATCTGGCAGCATACGACATCGGCTCGCCGTCCCGGCTGCGTGCCGCCCTGCATGCCGTGAAGGGCCATGCCACGGGAGGGCAGAAATCCGTCTACGAATGCTTTCTCAGTCAGGGCGAGCGCCAGGCGCTGCTGCAGACTGTAGCGCGCGTCATCGAGATGCAAGAGGACAGTTTTCTCCTGCTGCGTCTCGATCCCCGTGCGAAAATGCTTGCGCTGGGCGTGGCGGTGCCACCGGAGGATCCACCATTCTTCTACTTCGGGTGAACTCGATGGCCACGGTATTTATTGATCAATCGGGCATGGAGCTGCGCGTGGACGGCACCGCGCTGAAGCTTTATCACGATGGCGATTACCAGCGCAGCCTGCCACTCAAGCTCCTGGACCGGGTGATTCTGCAGGGCGATGTGCGGTTCAGTGCGCGGGTGCTGACCGCGATCACGGAGTGTGGCGCCTCGGTCGTCATGCTCTCCAAGCGCAACAGTCGCCGGGTCGCCATGGTGCTGGGTGGCGTCCGGGCAGACGCGCGGCTGCGTCTGGCACAATACGCCCTGGTCGACGACCAGGTATACGTGCTGACCCATGCAAAGCAGCTCGTGAGCGCGAAAATCCGTGCCCAGTCGCGACTTCTATCGGATGCGCTTGCGCGGCGACCGGACCTGCGCAAGCCCCTCCGGGATGCCATCGCCGCCTTGCGGGCGCGGCACGAAATGCTGGGGCGGGTTGCAGGCCTGCCGGCGGTATTGGGCATTGAGGGGGCGGCATCGGCGGCCTATTTTCAGGCCTACCTGCGCCTGTATCCTGATGCCCTGGGGTTCAAGGGACGCAACCGCAGGCCACCCCGGGATCCTGTCAATGCCGTTTTGTCTCTCACATATACCTTGCTGCACTACGAGGCCGTTTCCGTCTGTCACGCCGCAGGGCTGGATCCCTACGTGGGCTATCTGCATGCGCCAGCCTATGGGCGTGAGTCGCTTGCCTGTGATCTTATCGAGCCTTTGCGGCCCGTCGCCGATGCCTGGGTGCATGGCCTGTTCAGAGAGCGCGAACTGCGCGCGGACCATTTTCGCAAGGACAAGGGGGCGTGCCTGCTCGACAAGGCAGGCAGGGCACGCTTCTATCCCGTCTATGAGAGTTTCGCGCATACGCAGCGCAGGCGCTTGCGGCGCCTCGCGCGTCTCGTCGTGCGCGGCATCCGCGCAACGAAAACCTGGGAATGGGAAGATGCGGGAGTCGAAGACGCTCTATCTTGATGGCAATGAGCCGTTGCAGGTGCGCCTGGACGGTCCGGCGCTGGTGGTTTCAGGCGATGGCCGCCGCGTGGGGCGTTTCCCCTTGCGCCGGTTTTCGCGTGTGCTTGTCAGCGGCGCGGTGGAATGGAGCATGGCGGCGCTGCGGGCCTGTCTTGAGCGCTCCATTGCAGTGGTTTTCCTTGATCGGGAAGGCGCGCTGCTTGGCCTGTGCATCGGCAAGGGACTGCCCGTGCTGGATCGGCGCGGCATTCTCGATGAGTTCGCAACACGCCCAGACTGGCCCGAGCATTATGCCACCTGGCGCGCGGCCATGGAAAGGCGCATGATCCTGAAACTCGTCAGGGACGTGCCCCTGCAGGTGCCGGATCTGCGCCCGCAGACCGTGGCCCAGGCGGCCAGGGCCTGTCTCTTGGCCCTGGGCGATGAAAACAGGGTCTGGCGGATGGTGGGATTCTTCGAGGGCGCCGCATCGGCGGCGGCTGCCGAAATACTGATGGAGGAGGGCATTGCGCCCCTTCTGCTGGTGCATGAGAGGCACGATTTCTGTCTCGGACGGGATCTGGCGAGGCTCATGGCCTGGGATGCGCGGCTGACAGCCATCCGATTTCTGAAGCGCGTGGATCAGGAAGAGCCCGTCCGCCTCTCGGCTGTCAAGGCCGCGGAAACCCGCATGCCGCGCTGGCGCCACCTGGCCCGTGAATGCCTGGATTGCCTCGAGAGGATCGCCATGGGACTGAAGTATGGCTGTCATTGAGAACACACAGGGCAGGCGCATGATCGACGTCGGTCGGGATGCCTGGCTCATTGCCTATGACATCAGGGATCCGCGCCGTCTTGCCCGTGTCCACCGCCTGCTCAAGTCCCAGGCCGTGCCCCTGCAGTACTCCGTATTCATCGCCTGGCTCAGGGCACCTGCAATCGAAACGCTGGCGGACGCGATCGAAAGCCGCATCGATCCACGTCAGGACGATGTGAGGTTCTACCATCTGCCTTCGCGCCTTGAACTCCATGCCTTGGGCAGGCAATGGCTGCCCCCGGGCGTCAGTCTCTTCCAGGAGGGGCGGGCGGTGGATTTCCACGGTCAGAGAACTGTCCTGAGCGCTGATATTGAGCGTTGATGTTGTGAGTCAATGTGCCAGGCGCTATATTGTTCATCACTGACTCGGCGCTCTCATTTGGTAGGACAAAAAATTATCCGATGTGAAAAGAAAATGTTTGACAAGGGTCCATGCAACATACTGGGAAACAAAAAATTTATCGAGAGGTCAGTTAGAAACCAAGCCCTGAAGAAGAAGGGATTAAGACATGGGCCAAATGTGTGGGTGACTGGTGGGCGAGTTAGAAACCAAGCCCTGAAGAAGAAGGGATTAAGACGGCACGCTGGCCGTACCCTGCTTGAACGCGCGGTTAGAAACCAAGCCCTGAAGAAGAAGGGATTAAGACGCGTGATGGGCGCCTGTCTGGACGCATCGCCTCGTTAGAAACCAAGCCCTGAAGAAGAAGGGATTAAGACGATGCGTGACGCTGCGATTTTTGAGTCTTGTTCGTTAGAAACCAAGCCCTGAAGAAGAAGGGATTAAGACTTCTTCATCAAGCTCCCATTTTTTACGAATCTTGTTAGAAACCAAGCCCTGAAGAAGAAGGGATTAAGACTTTGACATACTGATAACAGCTCCTTTTCTGGTTAGAAACCAAGCCCTGAAGAAGAAGGGATTAAGACGCATACCGACGGCCGCTTCCCGGCGTGTACGTTGTTAGAAACCAAGCCCTGAAGAAGAAGGGATTAAGACGGCTGATGCATAGCACTTCTGGCCATTCGATTGCCGTTAGAAACCAAGCCCTGAAGAAGAAGGGATTAAGACTCCGATAGCGTTCTCATCTAGCTTTCTCCTTGTTAGAAACCAAGCCCTGAAGAAGAAGGGATTAAGACTTTTTCAGGAACAAGGTCATTCAAGAGCGCCGTTAGAAACCAAGCCCTGAAGAAGAAGGGATTAAGACAAGCTTGATGGTTGTGATCCATCATTTCCTACGTTAGAAACCAAGCCCTGAAGAAGAAGGGATTAAGACTGACAGCGGCACCAGATGTTCCCGAGGTTGTCCGTTAGAAACCAAGCCCTGAAGAAGAAGGGATTAAGACTCCTCATGGAAGAATACTAAACCTTCCATTCGAGTTAGAAACCAAGCCCTGAAGAAGAAGGGATTAAGACAGCATTACAACGCCATATTCCCCTTCAAGAAGCGGTTAGAAACCAAGCCCTGAAGAAGAAGGGATTAAGACAATGGGCCATCATGTTTGTAGCTCTTTCCGACTGTTAGAAACCAAGCCCTGAAGAAGAAGGGATTAAGACGCACCACTTTTTGTCTTTTCTGTATACTACTAGGTTAGAAACCAAGCCCTGAAGAAGAAGGGATTAAGACCTGCCCTCCCTGGCAGTTCGGACGCTTCAAGGTTAGAAACCAAGCCCTGAAGAAGAAGGGATTAAGACTCGATGCGATTCCGCCGCCACCGCTACCACGTCGTTAGAAACCAAGCCCTGAAGAAGAAGGGATTAAGACGTCTACGACAACCTCGGATGCGG
>Ga0256839_1001594_pt1 | contig 27112 bp, 22 predicted proteins | sample 354166metaG_FD_185968 | JGI IMG/M metagenome (GOLD analysis project Ga0256839, IMG submission 185968) | Hydrothermal vent microbial communities from Mid Atlantic Ridge, Atlantic Ocean - 354-166 | ecosystem: Environmental > Aquatic > Marine > Hydrothermal vents | place: Atlantic Ocean: Mid... | reverse complement strand
TCGATGAGCATCATGCTCCTTTGCGTGCATTGTTGAATGAAAAGTTTCAGATTATTGAGGGCAAAGCCGGGTATTCTTGATCGTGGATAGTATAAATTCTAAAATTCTGGGGACACAATATTTAATTACCAGCGTAAACTCAGAAAATTGATGGATCTGGTGCCTGAAGTTTTGTGATATCCGCATATTGCTTGCTTACCTCTTATACAAAGGATCCAACATATCTCCTTCAATAATTTCAACATAAACTAATGGACGGACAATACATTATTTAAGGAATCATTAGGTTAACTAACTTATAACATGATTCTGCCGGCAGAAAAACACATCTTCTTAAAAAGAAGACACCAATTATTAACCTGATTTTCCGTAAATTTATTACAACCTCATCGAGTTTACAGTCACAAGCCATTGAAAAAAATATTTTAATATTGATTGAATTTTATACAGCTCTAACAGAAACATCTACCGTAAAATATACTGCTACAGGCCAAACGGCACTATTGGGATGAAGTCGTGGCACTACTCGTAAGTTGGATCAACGAAGTGATATCCGACATTTCAAAAAGATACCATGTTCTTCACTTTTACATCCTGTGCACTCGGAAAAACCCAATTTACGCATTTTAGGGAAATCTTGAAATGCGCAAACAAAAAATTTCTGTTAACGGGTTATTTTTGAAATCCCCACCGCCTGACGTAACTCCTGGAGAAATGGCGCACTAACTTCCCGTGCCTTTCTTGCGCCTTCTTGTAGCTGCTCTTCAATATGTTCAGGCGCATCCAGCAAGGCATTATATCGCTCTCTGGCCGGGGCTATTTGTTCATTGATGTATTCAAACAGAATTTTTTTCATTTCTCCCCAGGCAATACCTTTTGCATATTGTTCCCGCATTTCAGCCAATTCTGATTCAGTCGCAAAAGCCTGGTAAATGCTGAATAACGTACAGGTATCTGGATCTTTGGGCTCCCCTGGCTCCAAAGAATTGGTTTTTATTTTATTAATCAGTTTTCTGAATTTTTTTTCAGATTCAAACAAGGGGATGGTGTTGTTATAACTTTTACTCATTTTTCGGCCATCCAGACCAGCCAGAGTCGCGGTGTTTTCATCAACCACTGCTTCTGGTAATGTAAAATGTTCGCCGTATATATGATTAAAGCGACCGGCAATATCGCGCGCCATTTCAATGTGTTGGATCTGATCCTTGCCTACCGGCACCTTGTTGGCATTGAACATTAAAATATCCGCTGCCATCAAAACAGGGTAACTGAATAGCCCCATGGTAATGCCTTTATCGGGATCTTTGGCTCCTTCTTCCTCATTTGCAGCCACTGCTGCTTTATATGCATGTGCCCGATTCATCAAACCTTTTGCAGTCACACAACTAAGTATCCAGGTTAATTCCAGAATTTCCGGCACATCTGACTGCCGGTAAAAAACCGCATTGGAAGTATCCAAACCCAAAGCCAACCAGGTTGCGGCAACCTCCAGACTGGATTGACGAACCTTTTCCGGTTCTTGGCATTTAATCAGGGCATGATAATCGGCAAGAAAATAATAGGGGGTAACATTTTCATCTTTGCTGGCTTCGATGGCGGGTCTAATTGCGCCGACATAGTTTCCTAAATGAGGGGTTCCGGTAGTGGTGATTCCGGTTAATACAATTGCTTTTTTCATTTTGTTTTCTGGTTTTTTGGTTTTAGTCATAGACGGCAGGAGAAACCTTTCTTGTTCTCCTCGCCATCCCTTCAAGAAAGGGGGTTATTTTTTTCATTAAAATGTGAATTAAGAGCCAATTCATTTTCATATTATTCATAGGGTGGGGATTTTTTTATTCCCCCCTCAACCAACCTTCTCCCTCTGGAGAAGGCTTTTCAAGACTTTAAAGCTTTAAGCTCTTAATTCATATTTAAAATAGGTACTGCACTTAATAATGTTTTGGTATATTCATGATTCGGTGTTTTAAGTACTTGCTCAACCTTGCCATATTCTACTATTTTACCCTTGTTCATGACCGCAACATCATCTGCAATTTCAGCTACCACGGCAATATTATGAGTGATAAACAAATAGCTCAAGCCTTGATCTTTTTGTAAGGACTTCAATAATTCAATGATCTGCGCCTGCACAGAAACATCCAGCGCACTGGTCGGCTCATCGCAAACAATCAGTTTCGGGTTGACCGCCAAAGCACGGGCAATACAGATTCTTTGCCGCTGACCACCTGAAAATTCATGAGGATAGCGATTGGCCGCCTCCATTGGCAAATCAACTTGTCGAAGCAAATTCTCTACCCGCTTTTTTCTATCCAGCGCGGTAACCTCTGGATGCAAAGCTCTAATACCTTCATCTATGATTTCACCGACTAACATCCGAGGGTTCATCGAAGAAAACGGGTCCTGAAACACAATCTGTATTTCTGAGCGTTTTAATCGTAGCTCATTCCCTGACAATTGATTCAGTAATGCTCCTTCAAACCACACTTCACCAGAAGCACCGGGGATCAGACCCAACAGACCCTTCCCCAAAGTGGTTTTGCCGCAACCGGACTCGCCCACCAAAGCCAGGGTTTTGCCTTGCTGCAACTCAAAACTGACACCATCAACCGCACGTACATAACCGACCACACGTTTAAAAATGCCTTTGCGGATTGGGTAATAAACTTTAAAATCTTTTAGTTTTAATAAAGGCTGCTGTTCCTTCAGCGGTCGATTTAAACAACTTTCCATTGATGGCAAGGCAGCCAATAATTTTTTTGTGTAGGGATGTTTAGGCTGACTGAAAAACACATCCGTAGGCGCAGCCTCTACAATCTCGCCTTTTTGCATTACCGCCACCCGGTCTGCCAGATTGGAAACCAATGCCAGGTCATGACTGATCAGCCACAGCGCCATATTGTTTTGCTTCTGGATTCGATTTAGCAATTCAAGAATCTGTTTTTGGATGGTGACATCCAGAGCGGTTGTCGGCTCATCGGCAATCAACAAATTAGGCTCGGCTGCCAAGGCAATGGCAATCATAATCCTTTGCCGCTGCCCTCCAGAAAGTTGATGAGGATAATCCCTGAATTTTCTTTCCGGCTCAGGTATTTCAACTTGTTTGAGTAACTTAAGTACCCTGTCTGCAATTTCCTGCCTGGACATGGAAAAATGTAACTCAAGAACTTCGGCAATCTGATCGCCAATGGTCATTACCGGATTCAGCGATGCCATCGGATCCTGAAAAATCATGCCAATCCTTCTGCCCCGGATATTGCAAAAATCAATCTCCGGAATTGCGAGTAAATTCTCATCAGCCAGGCAAATTTCAGTTGCTTTTAATCTGGCGTTTTCGGGTAACAATCGCATGACTGATAAAGCGGTGATAGATTTACCGGAGCCTGATTCACCAACCAAAGCAAAAGTTTCGCCGGAAAAAACCTCAAAATTAATGCTATTAACCACCTTATCGCCATGATTAAAAGCAACTGATAAATCCTTTACTCTCAATAATGCTTCAGTCATTATTTGCCCGCCTCGGATCAAAAGCATCACGAACGGTATCGGCAAAAATATTGGCCGCTAATACCAGACTGAACATAAACAAAAATGAAGCCAATAATGACCACCAGACGATTGGCTCGCGCGCCATTTCCAGTCTTGCGCCATTTATCATATTACCCCAACTATACGTGGTCGGATCAACACCTATATTAATGTAAGACAACACTGCCTCAGCCAGCACCAGAGAACTAAAATCCAGCACCACCGAAATCAAAACAATATGCATGACATTTGGCAATATATGCCGGATTAAAATAATCCTGCGCCTGACACCAAGAGCTTGCGCTGCCTGTACATACTCCATTTCCCGCAATTTCATGGTTTCCGCTCTCAGCAAACGACACAGTCCTGTCCAACTGGTGACACCCAAAATCAGGCATAAGAAAAACAGGCGCATATCAGCGCGCACCACCAGATTGGTAAACTGATCCTCATTATTCGCCATATACACCTGAACCATCAGAATGGATGCGGCGATCAACAAGACACTGGGAATGGAATTCAGGGTGGTATAAATATATTGAATCACATCATCAACCCAGCCCCGGAAAAATCCGGCCAGAATACCGAACACAATGGCCAATGGCAACATAATCAGGGTAGTTAGGGTGCCGATGACCAAGCCGGTACGGATACTTTTGACAGTCTGATAAAATACATCTTCGCCGACCTTGTCAGTTCCCAAAACATGGTACCAGGTAGATAAATCAATCAATGTATAGCTTCCTGAAACCATAACAAATGTTGTCAGCCATACTGCTTTTGATGTTTTATTCGGTAGCAAGACCTTGTTTTGCTGTTTCCTCAAGCCCCACAACAGAAAAAACACGAAACCAAAAAGTGCGGCGCCTTTTACAAATCCTAAAGCAGCTTTTTTGGCAATATCTTGCGTCTTTTCAGTCTCGGGATTGATTAAATGTCGGCCTCCATATTTTAGTCTTGAATAAGTCCAACGCTGAACACCATCTTCGGATCTGATTAATTCCTTACTATATAAATAAGCAGAAAACGGCGCTGAATAGCTTTTCTCCTGTTGTTCACGAATCGGCGTCGCCCAGTAATCCAATAAGCTGATCACTTCGTTGGTTTTATCATTAGCAAGCTTAAAGTGGATTGAATCCATCAAGCCAATGATGACAAAGAAAAATAAGACCACTAAAGCCACCATCCCCGCCCGGCTTGATTTGATTTTTGCCAAGGGTCTTTGTAAATGTTCCTTACCACGCAAATAAAACCCCAGGCTAACAATCATCAGCACCAGCAAAAACAGCAAGCCGTCGGTCCAAAGTACAATCATGACAAACGGACTCTTGGATCAACTATGGTGTAAGAAATGTCGGTCAGCAATAAGCCTACTATATAGAGTACAGAACCTAAAAATACCATTGACCTGACAATTGCAAAGTCCTGACGATTAATGGCGTCGATGGTATAACTACCCAAGCCTGGAATACTGAAAAATGATTCCAGAATCAAACTCCCCATAAACAGTAACGGCAACACCACAACCACACCAGTCAAAATAGGAATCAAGGCATTTTGCAACACATGTTTAAACAAAGTTTGGGTTTCTGTCAGTCCTTTCGCTCTTGCAGTTCTGACATAATCCTTGTTCACTTCTTCCAGAAACAAGGTTCGATACCAGCGCGCACTGGAGCCAATTCCAGCCACGACACTGATAATGACAGGCAGGATTAAAAACTTGATTGCAGCAAGGCCATCATCATAACCGGAAATCGGCACCAGCTTCAGTAATTTACCGATCACAAACTGGCCGCCGATAATATAAAATAGGGATGATATGGACATCAAAATAACGCACAGGACAATACTGCTGAATTCCAGATAACTATTGCGAAACAACACCATCATCAATGCCACAGTAATGTTCACCAACAAACCAACCAACAAGGATGGCAATGCAATTGCCAAGCTTGGCCACATACGCTGTTTAATATCCGCGCCAATATTTCGACCGCTATCGGAAATACCAAATTCAAAGGTAAACAGATTTATCGACTTTTGAAAGAAAATAGTCTGTTTTACTTTATCAAAACCACGTTGCTGTTCATTCCAGAGCAAAGGCAAATCATAACCTCTTTGCTTTTTCCAGTTTTCAACCGCCTGTTCAGTAACATGTTTTTGCCCCAACTGCATACGCGCCATATCATCAGGGCTGTTAACGATAAAAAACAGCACAAAGGTTAATACATTCACCCCGAATAATAAGGGGATTGCATATAAAAAACGCCTGATAATATATTGAATCATTGCAAGGTTTCCTTAGCACGGCGTTGGTAGGAATAAAAAGCCGGCAGCAACATACCAAGCAAAAGTAACGCAATAACAACCAAAGGCCAAAAAACTGGTCGATTCCATTGTTTTCTTAACTCCGCCCGTTGTTTGGCATTAATCCGGGTATATTTAATTCTGTTATTGGCCATTAGATTTGGCTTGAGGTTTTGATACCAGCCGTGATAAAGAGAGAAATTTTTTGGATGCAGACCAAATAACCAGGGTGCATCGTGGCGGACAATTTCCTGCATTTGTTGAATCAGCTGGAACCGTTCCGGGCCATTATCCATATTGCGCATTTTCTCAAACAAGCGATCAAATTCTGGATTTTGATAGTTGGCGGCATTTTCGCCAGCGTATTTCACTTTGGAATTTCCGCCATATAAAAGAAAAAAGAAATTTTCCGGATCAGGATAATCGGCATTCCAGCCCCACATGAAAATCTGAGCATTTCCAGCACGCATTTTTTGCTGAAAACGATTATAGTCAGTTGCTCGAATGACTAATTGAATACCCAATTTCTCAAACTGTTTTCGATACCAATTCAATCGGGATCGATCATCCGGCCCACTGGCGGCAGTATCGAAATACAGAATTAATGCTTCGCCTGTTTTCGGATCAATCGCATCAGCATAGCCTGCTTCTACCATTAATTGTTTTGCGACACTTAACGGCTTTCTACGCGCATAACCATTGACCCACTCATAGACATAGGGATTAATCCCCGCCTGCCCTTGCTGATAACCATAAATTCCGGGGGGCAACACTCCTTGCGCTGCCATTCCTCTGCCATTCATAAAAATAGCAATATATTCTTCATAATCCATTGCAATGGCAATGGCCTGACGCAACTTTCTTGCTCTTTCTGTATCGCCGCCCACTATCGGATCAAGCATATTGAAACCCATATAATAGGTTGATGCGGCAACGGCCGTTTGTAGTTGAATCCCTTTTGACTTAAGTTCAGGCGTTAATTCTGCCGCGCCTTGCCCTGAAAACTGAATCGCCATATCAAAACTGTCAGAAGCAATTCCAGAGGCATCATAATAACCCTGCAAAAATTTGTTCCAGTAAGGTATGGTTTCTTTTTCCAAAATAAACACCACCTTGTCAATAAACGGAAGCATTTTCCCTGCATCTTTTAATAACCCTGCCTCCATATCCCCGGGATCTCCTTCAGAAGGATAACTGGCAGCATGATAATTTGGATTTTTCTTTAAAATCATGCGCCGATTGGGATTGTTTTCGGTCAACATATATGGCCCGGAACCGACTGGATACCAATCCAGGGTAATATTTTTGTCAATCAAGCCCTGCTGATTATAAAAGACATCCGCCTCCCAAGGCATTGGTGCAAAAAAAGGCATGGCCAGCCAATATTTAAACTGCGGATATTTACCTTTTATCTTGATTCGATATTGATTCTGATTGATCGCCTCAACTCCTGAGATGGTCTCATTTCTTATATCCAGCAATTTTTTTTCGGCAACCACTTTTGAAAAATCATCCAAACCCACAATATGCTGTTTCATTAATTCAGCGATGGGGGAATGAATCTTGGGATGGACAAGACGTTTGATTTGATATACAAAATCTTCTGCAATTACTTGTCTGGAACCTGTTGCATTAAAATCAGCCAAAGTGGAAATATCATCCAACTGCTCATCTGTAAGATGGTGGAATAGATATTTCCCTTGAGAATCTTTGGCAAATACGGGATGTGGCTGATAATTCATATCAGGTAATAAATTTATCAGATACTCTGTATAAGCTATTTTTTCCGATTCAACATTGTCAGCAAGTTGATTGCCATCCGCATCAAAATAACGAATGCCGGGCATTTCCCGGGCGGACAAAGGCTCCAGCACATAGGGCCGTTTAAGATAATGATATTGCAATGGCGGCTCATAAATTTGGCCAATCAACGCATATTCATTGGAGCTATAGGAAACAGCCGGATCCAAATGCTTAGGCCGCTCAGTAAAAGATGAATATAATATACTCTGTCCAGCTTCCTCGTGCGGATAAGGGTTGTTCAGCTGTAAATCGTCACAACCCATCAACATCAAACACATAATGATTGAGATGATTGAAAAAAATTTTTGAGTTGTTATTTTCACTGAAAAACTGGACATCCCTTTTTGGGTCATAGATACTTGGACTATTCTAACAACAAACTGCGGAGAAATAATAATGGGTTTTATGCAAGGCAAACGCGTGTTGATTGTTGGCCTGGCCAGTAATCGTTCTATAGCTTGGGGTATTGCGCAAGCCATGTTTCGTGAAGGAGCCGAATTAGCCTTTACCTTTCAAAATGAAAAATTACAAGGACGAGTCGAAAAAATGGCTGGTGAGTGTAATTCCGACATTACCATTGAATGCGATGTCAGCAGCGATGAGCAAATTGAAAATGTCTTTACCGAATTAGCAAAACAATGGGATGGCTTAGATTGCATTGTTCATTCCGTTGCCTATGCGCCGAGAGAAGCGTTAGATGGCAATTATGTCGATGCAACCACCCGGGAAAACTTCCTCATTGCTCATGATATCAGTTCCTACAGTTTTCTTGCTCTTGCAAAAGCTGGTCGGAGCATGATGCAAGGAAGAAATGGGGCATTGCTTACATTAAGTTATCTGGGGTCTGAGAGAGCTATTACCAATTACAACGTGATGGGCGTCGCCAAAGCCAGCCTGGATGCAAATGTTCGTTATATGGCCGCCGCATTGGGACCGGAAGGCACTCGTGTCAATGCGATTTCTGCCGGTCCAATCAGAACGCTTGCCGCAGCTGGTATTAATGATTTCAAATCCATGCTGAGCAAAGCCGCTGATGTTGCCGCATTAAAACGAAATGTATCAATTGAAGAAGTTGGTAATGCTGCTGCCTTTATGTGCTCAGACCTGGCATCAGGAATCACCGGCGAAATAACTTTTGTGGATGCCGGATACAATATTATGGGTATTGCAGCATCCTGAAATTCGTTCCGGGCATAAAAAAAGGGGCATTATTTCGCCCCTTTTTTTGCGTAAAATTTAAGAGGTTATTGATCGCTCTCCCGCTTCACAATATCTGCTTTTTCTTCTAACGCTTTAATCACCGTTGAATAATCCAATCGGCCATAAGCCGTTGATAAATTCTTTCGTATTAATTCACGCTGCTTTTCATCTTCCGCAGTTGGCTTACCTTCTATAACAGCGAATAAGCTCACGACGGCTATCCCGCCTTCAGGTAAATCAACCATGCCAACGCTTGGTTTATCAGTAGATTGGGGTTTTGCCAGTTTAAATGCCGCCTGCTTGATCAAAACAGGAACCTCGGTATTTTTTCTATTTAACTCAGGAAATTTTTTAACCTTCAAACCATATTCGCCAGCAATTTTATCAAACGTTTCTCCGGCAATTAATCGCTGCTTTATACTCTTAGCTGTAACTAAGGCTTGCTCTTTGGCCTTGGCTGCTAATAAAGACTTTTCCACTTCAGCCCGTACTTCCTGTAAAGGCCGTACAGAAGCTGGTTTGTGTTCAGTAACTCTCAGAACTACGATTCTTTCAGAACCTAATTCAATCGGCTCACTGTTGTTTCCTTTCAGGACATCCTCTGAAAACGCAGCATTGCGTATTGCTTCTTCTGCTGCGATTCCAGTACCACTATTGCGTGTAAACATTGCTGTCTTCTTTGGCTTGATGTCCACTGCGTCAGAAGCCATTTCTAGATTGTCAGGGTTTTCATAACTGACTTCTGTCAATGTTTCGGAAAGTTCGTAGAAAATACTTTCCGCCTGAGCTCTTTTATATGCCTTCTCAACATCCTTTTTTACTTGCTCAAACGGTTTTGTAATTCCCGGCTTCAACTCAGTCACCTTAATCAAATGATAGCCAAATGCAGACTTAACAGGATCAGAAATCTCGCCTTCCTTAAGTTTCGTAGCTGCTTCTTCAAAAGCAGGCTCCATTGTGCCAATATTGAAAAGCCCTAAATCCCCGCCCTTATCGGCTGTCAATGTGTCATCTGATACTTGTTTTGCAACTTCGGCAAAATCTTCCGCTTGTAATTGCTGTCTAACTTCTTTTGCTTTTTTTAGCGCATCTTCTTCATTTGCATATTTTTTGAACGAAATCAGGATATGACTTATTTTTCTACGCTCTTTTGTTGAATAAAGTTCTTTTTGTTCTTCATAAAATTCCTTTAACTGCTCATCCGAGGCTTCAATGTCCTTGGCTAAATCATCAAGTGATAAATCAATATATTCAATAGCTGCCTGTTCCTCGGTTTTATATTTATCCTGATTTTCCTGATAATAATTATTGATTTCTTCTTCTGTAGGCTTTTCTGTAACTGGCTTCAAAGCTACTTGCACAAATTGAATATTACGAATCTGATTCTGTAACGCATAAAATTTATCAACGTCATAATCTGTTGCAAAACCGCTTTCCATAATGCCGCGCTGAAACTGCTCCATCATGATCGCAGTACGAATTTTTTGCACAAATTGTTCTGATATCATATTTTGAGAAGCTAAAAATGCCTTATATTGCTGCTTTGAAAACTTTCCATCCACCTGAAAAAAAGGCAAATTCTGGATATAGGCACGAACCGTTTTATCAGTAACCGAAAATCCTTTCTCCTGAACATATTGTAAAAGAACTTCATCCCCAATCAGCTTCTTTAATGCCTGCTCCTTGATAATATCCTCAGGGATACCCCTCCCAGCCAGCTGCTGACTATATTGCTGGTATGCCCGATTAACATCGCGCTGAAAGAAATCTTTATCACCAACAGTCACCACCGGCGTTTCTTTCCCTACATCCAAATAATTCTGAATTCCCCACAATGCAAAAGGCACAGTAATCGCAATAAGAATGAGCCAGGCAAAAACGCCCTGTGCTTTTTCTCTAATTTTTGTCAGCATAAATTCTTTCCTTCACAACATATTTCAAGCTATTTCAAAAACAATTTCTTCGGCATCTTGTCAGCAAATATCTGATTAATCATTTCTTTTGCCGATGAAAATTACTGATGATGCAAATACATATCATAACGCAAAAAAAACCCCGAACCAAAAGGCTCGGGGCTTTCATTATTGGCGGAGCGGACGGGACTCGAACCCGCGACCCCCGGCGTGACAGGCCGGTATTCTAACCAACTGAACTACCGCTCCATAATCTGTGGTGGGTGCTGAGGGGATCGAACCCCCGACCCTCGCCTTGTAAGGGCGATGCTCTCCCAGCTGAGCTAAGCACCCGACTAAAGATTTACTAGTTTACCGCATCTTTTAAAGATTTACCAGCTTTAAATGAAGGAATTGTTGCCGCTTTAATTGTTATTTCGGCGCCAGTCTGTGGATTACGACCTTTACGCTCTGCTCGCTGTTTGACTGCAAATGTGCCAAAACCAACTAATGCAACAGAATCACCAGTTTTTAATGCCTCGGTCACAGCTTCGATAAAACCATCTAAAGCACGACCGGCATCGGCTTTTGTTAATTCTGATTTATCTGCAATTGCATCAATAAGCTCCGATTTATTCATGTATTTCCCCTTTTTGGATATGGATGATTAGAAGTATCCCGCAAGCCACGCGGATCTGACTTATAGCTCATGTTAATGATTGTTAATGTATGATTATTGTACCAACAAAAACCAGTAACTTTATATCAACTGCAGTCATGTGGTGTCAAGAAAAAACCACCAAAAAGCCTTATTTTATTGGCTTTAGACTATTTATTAGTCAATATTCAATACTTAAATAGCTCTTAATCACAAATTTTGATTTTTTTTGTAATGTTTTATTATTAGACAGCTTTGGACTAACCTCCACTATCAGTCCCAAAAATACTGGAAACTTTCTTCCTGGAAAATCATTACCCTCATGCTCTTTATTAAGACAATCAATTCACTGTTTACCTAAACGCATTGCCCAATAAAAAAACCGAAAACAATTGGACAAAACCAACTGCTTCCGGTTTATTTTCATCAAAGGTAAATAGACATAGCCTCTATACTAGACTTTAATGAGCCATTACTTCACCTTTCTTATTGGCAGTTACCTTGCCTTTTTTCTGCTCTGAATCAGACGTTGTTTTTTCTATTGGAGTTGGCATGTACTTCAATGCCACCTCCAATACTTCATCAATCCAATGAACCGGAATAATAGTCAAGTTCTCCTTGATATTATCCGGAATCTCAGCCAGATCTTTCTCATTTTCATGAGGTATCAAAACTGTCGTAATTCCTCCGCGATGAGCGGCCAATAGCTTTTCTTTTAAACCACCAATCGGTAACACCTCGCCTCTCAGAGTTATTTCTCCCGTCATGGCCACATCCGAACGAACTGGAACATTAGTCAAAGCAGAGACAATTGCCGTACACATCGCTATACCAGCACTTGGTCCATCTTTCGGAGTTGCCCCCTCTGGAACGTGAATATGGATATCCTTTTCCTGAAACGCTTCTTGCGAAATCCCCAATACATCAGCTCTGCTTCTTACAACAGTCACTGCAGCCTCAATTGATTCCTTCATGACATCGCCAAGCTTGCCCGTTGCTGACTGCTTACCTTTACCCGGCATAACAGCCGTTTCAATAGTAAGCAATTCACCGCCAACTTCAGTCCACGCCAGACCAGTCACTTGACCAACGCGATCCTCCTCTTCAGCAATACCATATCGGAACCGTTTAACGCCAAGATATTTTTCCAGATTTTCTGTAGTAATCGTAACTTTATTTTGCTTAGGATTAAGCAATAAATCTTTTACAACTTTACGGCAAATCTTTGAAATTTCTCTTTCTAGCCCTCTAACACCAGCCTCGCGAGTATAATAGCGAATGATATCGCGTATCACCTCTTCCGAAATCTCAATCTCATTATCTTTCAAGCCATTGTTTTTTAGCTGCTTGGGCAACAGATAACGCATAGCTATATTGATTTTTTCATCCTCGGTATATCCTGGCAGGCGAATTACTTCCATTCTGTCCAGCAATGCAGACGGAATATTTAAAGTATTTGCAGTCGCCACAAACATCACATCCGACAAATCAAAATCAACTTCCAGATAATGATCAGCAAAAGTGTGATTTTGCTCAGGATCAAGCACTTCCAGTAAAGCTGAAGCTGGATCACCTCTGAAATCTGCCGCCATTTTGTCAATCTCGTCCAATAAAAACATTGGGTTGCGAGTTTTGACTTTTGCCAGGTTTTGCAAAATCTTACCCGGCATTGAACCAATATAAGTCCGTCTATGGCCTCGTATTTCCGCCTCATCTCTAACACCACCCAGCGCCATTCTGACGAATTTACGATTTGTGGCTCTGGCTATTGATTGACCCAGAGATGTCTTCCCGACACCTGGAGGCCCAACCAAACATAAAATAGGGCCTTTCAGTTTTTTTACTCTTTGCTGAACCGCAAGATACTCAATGATTCGTTCTTTTACTTTATCTAGCCCATAATGATCTTCTTCAAGCACTTTTTCCGCTACAGCCAGATCATTCCTAACTTTGGTTTTCTTTTTCCAGGGAACGCTGACCATCCAGTCTATATAATTACGGACAACAGTTGCTTCTGCAGACATTGGTGACATCAACTTGAGCTTATTCAATTCAGCTTCAGCTTTGGCTTTGGCTTCTTTAGACATTCCTGCCAGCTCAATTTTTTTCTCCAACTCTTCAATTTCATTGACGGAGTCTTCCATTTCCCCTAATTCCTTTTGAATAGCCTTCATTTGCTCATTCAAATAGTATTCCCGTTGATTTTTCTCCATTTGCTGCTTGACTCTGCCCCGAATCTTCTTTTCCATTTCCAGCAAATCAACTTCACCTTCCATTAGTGCCATCAAATTTTCAAATCTGGCTTCCACGCTTTCCATTTCCAACATGGCCTGCTTATCCTCAACCTTCAATGCCATATGCGCCGCCATGGTATCAGCCAGACGACTGGGGTCATCAATTCCGCTGAGCGAATTTAATACTTCCGGCGGAATTTTGCTGTTCAGCTTGACATATTGATCAAAAGAATTAATCGCAGTGCGAATTAAAACGTCTAATTCCTGTTCATTTACCGGCAAAGTTTCCTTAATTTCTGTCACTTCCGCAGTGTAGTAACCGTCTGTTTCCTGATAATTTTCCACACGACTACGGTGGCTACCTTCAACCAATACTTTTACGGTGCCATCAGGTAATTTTAGCAACTGTAGAATATTTGCTAATGTGCCTATTTGATAAAGATCTTTAAATTCCGGATCATCAATATCCGGCTCTTTTTGGGCTACTAATAGGATTTGCTTATCATCCTTCATAGCAACATCAAGCGCTTCAATTGATTTTTCTCTCCCTACAAATAACGGGATGACCATGTGTGGATAAACCACAACATCCCTTAGTGGCAATACAGGCACCAAATGGCCTGTTTTTTGTGTCGTTAATTCTGTACCTTTCTGTGTCATAAAAGAAACCTAATAATGGGGTTATTCATTGACTATATTCCTCATAAATCATTTCTGACGTGTTTGAATTTAAACCTCTCCTCACGAATTAATTAAAAAAAGCCAGGAGAAAACAAATTTAAGAGGATATTAAAATAGTTATATTGTATATATAGGGTCTATCCTGGAAAAAACAAGTTTTTTCTTTTATTTACTTGAAATTTTCCAGCCTTATATAGGATTTTCAATATCAAAGGAAGCTTAGAGACAAAAATACCGCTCGTCTCAAAAAGTGTCTGGGACATTTTAAAAAAACAACAAAATCCCGCCACCCTCAAAATCATTTTTGAAAGTGGCGAGCTTTGAGTTTCAGTCAATTATTGCAATGATTGATGTAAAAAAATAACTAGCCGGAAATAGCTTTCTGGTCATTTTCATAAACCAAATAAGGATCGGATTCCCCTTTTATGACGGCCTCATCAATCACTACTTTGGAAATATTATCTGCAGATGGAATTTCATACATGGTATCCAGCAAAACATTTTCCACAATAGTTCTCAGACCACGCGCACCTGTTTTACGTTCCGTAGATTTTTTTGCAATAGCGTATAGCGCCTCATCTCTGAACTCTAGTTCCGCACCTTCCATTTCGAATAAATGCTTATATTGCTTGACCAAAGCATTTTTTGGCTCGGTCAGAATTTTGACCAGCGCATCTTCATCAAGCTCTTCCAGAGTAGCAACAACTGGGAGACGACCAACGAATTCAGGTATCAACCCATATCTAATCAAATCTTCGGCTTCTACTTTGGAAAAAACCTCACCTACATTATCCGTTTCATCTTTGGTTTTGACTTCGGCAGAGAAACCAATCCCGCCTTTTTCCGAACGCTCACGAATAACCTTATCCAGACCGGCAAAAGCACCTCCAACTATAAACAGAATATTTGCGGTATTTACCTGCAAAAACTCCTGCTGTGGGTGCTTTCTACCACCTTGGGGAGGAACCGACGCAACAGTTCCCTCTATCAACTTCAACAATGCCTGCTGAACGCCTTCACCAGAGACATCTCTGGTGATAGAAGGATTATCAGACTTTCGGGAAATCTTATCAATTTCATCAATATAGACGATGCCCGACTCAGCTTTGGCCACATCGTAATCACATTTTTGCAGAATTTTCTGAATGATATTTTCAACATCCTCGCCTACATAGCCCGCTTCTGTCAGGGTTGTAGCATCGGCAATAGTAAACGGCACATCCAAAAGTCTCGCCAACGTTTCAGCCAATAAAGTTTTCCCTGATCCAGTTGGACCAATCAATAAAATATTGCTTTTTGCCAGTTCAATATCATCTTTTTTACTTCGGCTGCGCAGTCTTTTGTAATGATTATAAACCGCCACAGAAAGAATTTTTTTAGCCGCTTCCTGACCAATCACATATTCGTCAAGAACTTCCTTTATTTCCTTAGGTTTAGGTAATTCACCGCCACTACTTGGCGCTTCTTCTTCTAATTCATCACGGATTATATCGTTGCAAAGCTCAACACACTCATCACAGACATAAACTGAAGGCCCAGCAATCAACTTTCTTACTTCATGCTGACTTTTACCGCAAAATGAACAATATAGTAATTTATCCTCATCTTTGCCGTCTTTACTCATAAACTCTGACTCCTGGTTGTTTCAATTTTGTCTTTTATACTAGAGAAAGAATATATCGAAAGAAAAAAAACACCAACTATTTTTTTTCTGTTTCGTCAATTCGATTTGATAAAACCTGATCAACCAGACCATATTCCACCGCATCTTTACCACTCAAAAAATTATCCCGATCAGTGTCTTGCTGAATTCTTTCAATACTTTGACCAGTATGATGGGCTAAAATTTTATTTAATTTATCCCTAATCAACAAAATTTCTTTGGCATGGATATCAATATCCGAAGCCTGGCCTTGGAAACCACCTAAAGGCTGATGAATCATCATTCTGGAATGCGGCAAACAAAACCGTTTATTTTCAGCACCGCCAGCCAACAACAACGCACCCATACTGGCTGCTTGGCCAATACACATGGTACTGACATCAGATTTAATGAATTGCATGGTATCGTAAATAGCCAACCCTGCCGTTACAGAACCGCCCGGAGAATTGATGTATAAATGGATATCTTTATCAGGATTCTCAGATTCAAGGAATAGCAACTGAGCAACAATTAAATTTGCCATGTAATCTTCAACCTGGCCCACCAGAAAGATGACTCGTTCTTTCAGTAACCGAGAATAAATATCAAAGGATCTCTCCCCTCGGGCAGTTTGCTCGATAACAATTGGCACCAAACCACCTGCGGCTTCAGGCGAATTTATTCCAGCCATTCCATTCAGTTTATTCATTTAACCATCCTTCTTGTCAGTATTAATCAAATCATCAAAGTTTGCCGGCTCTTCGTTGACCTTTATTTGATCCACAATCCAAGCCACCGCTTCGTCTTCCAAAACCATTTGTTCAACTTCAGTTAAACGACTTTTATCACCGTAATACCAATTAACCACATCTTCAGGCTGATCATAGCTTTTGGCCATATCGTCAATTACTGAACGTACTTTGTCAGCATCAGCCTTGATTTCATTTGTCTTGATAATTTCCGCAAGAATCAACCCAAGAGCAACTCGTTTTTCAGCCTGTTCTTTAAAATCCTCTCTGGGCAACTGCAAGTCTTCCAGCTTCATCCCTTGCCGTGTAGCTTGCTCTTGATAAGGTTTTAATAGATTGTCAATTTCTTGATCCACCATTGCATTTGGTAAAGAAACTTGAATTTTTTCCAACAAACCGTCCATAACTGCATTTTTTACCTTGGTTTTTACCGCCTGCCCTAATTCGCGTTCCATATTCTCTTTAACATCGGCTCGGAAATCTTCCATTTTTCCGCTTTCCACTCCAAAATCCTTAATGAACTCCTCATTAACCTCAGGAATAGTAGGCTCTTCAACTTTAATAACTTCGATTTCAAACTCAGCTTCCTTCCCGGCAAGCTTTTCGTTACCGTAATCTTCAGGGAAAGTAACGGTAAAAGTCTTTTTTTCTCCAGCTTTAAGGCTAACTAAATTATCCTCAAAACCAGGAATCATTTGCTTTGCACCAATCTCAACCTGAAAATCTTCCACCTTGCCATTGGTAAAATTCTCGCCCCCGGAAACTCCAGAAAAATGAAGAGTAACCTGGTCTTTTTGCTGGGCTTCGCGCTCAACTTCCTGCCATTCCTTTCTCTGCTCCCTGAGCTTTTCAACCATATTGTCCAGATCTTTATCGGTCACTTCTGCTACCGGCCTGGTTATTTCGATTTGCTCGATTCCCGCCAAAAAAACATCCGGATAAATTTCAAATTCTGCCGTATAAACAAACTCCTCATCATCTTTGGGTGGGTGAATATGCGGCTGGCCTGCAGGAATTAACTCTTTCTGTTGCAAGGCCTCATAGTAAGTGGTTTGAATAATATCGCCGGTAACCTCTCCCCTGACACGATCACCATACATTTTTTTTACCACTCTGACAGGCACTTTTCCAGGGCGAAAACCATCAAGCTTGACATTTTTTGCTAGTGATTTTAATCGCTCTTCCATTTTCTCCTGAACCACTTCCTCAGGCACGCTAACAGTCATTTTTCTGCTTAATTCCGATGTCTTTTCGACGGAGACTTGCATTTACTTACCTCAAATAGATATTACGATAATGATTTTGGAACACCACCAGTTATTGGGGGATAAAATAATTGACATTAACTTTTGATCCGTTAACGCGGTGATAAAATTGAGATTTAAGTGGTGCGAGCGGAGAGACTCGAACTCTCACAGGGGTAACCTACTGGAACCTAAATCCAGCGCGTCTACCAGTTCCGCCACGCTCGCTTTCTTAAATAGCCGCTAATTATAACTAAAATTTTAGACTAAAACCAAAATTAAAATAGTTTTTGTTCAATTTTTTAAATCACAAATCGCATCATTTCCAAAAAACATAAATTTATTGTTTATTCGCTCACATTCCTGACAATATATCCTTGGCAATTTCATCAACTCCCTATAAGCTACAGAATAACAACCCATACGTGGAGCCATACTATGAATATTAGCTCATCAACCAGCGCAGTTAACTTGCTTAACACTTCCCAGCATAAAGCAGCTGACGCCGCTCAAAAAATTGCCACACTTCCTGTTAACAAACAAGAAGTCGGTAGTGCAGAATTTAATTCTTCAGACCTGATCAAACCAGTCTTGAGTTTAAACGAAGCAGAACTAGAAACATCGGCGGCTGTAAAAATATTGCAAACAGAGGATAAAACCATAGGCGCCTTGCTTGATGTTAATGCATAAAATCCTGCCGATCACTCACTAACCTGTACATTCAGCCCAAGTGATCTGATTTTCTTTGCAAAATCATTTAATTCTTGTCCTGAAACTTTTGACAAATATTTTGCATCCGGCTGCATGGAGGGTCGGGCTAATGTATAGAGCATTACCCCTTGCAAATTAACTTGTTCGAGGATATTTTTGAGCAATTTAAGATAAGCCTCCTGCTCCTTAACAGCCAGACTCTGACCATCTATTTTCAATAAACAAGTCTGTAGCCAGGTCGGACATAAGCTCGCGGAAAGCAATAAATTTTCTAAATATTTTTTCTGTGACATCCTTGCATCATTAAGCTTTTTTCTACCCGACTGAGTTGCGCTGTCCAGCTTAAACCAGACACGCCCCTGAAACTGATTTAACACAGCCAAGCCTTTTTGAACCTGCTCTTTATGAATCAAACTACCATTGGTAATTAATACAAATTGGTATGAATCCTTAATTTTTGCCTTATCTAATGTTTCACCAATCAACGAAATTGCTTTATCAAAACTTTCGGCACTGGTTGGCTCACCATTTCCAGAAATAGCAAAATCCTTAATGACTCTATCTTCCAATGGCACTTCAAAACGATCATAGAATGATCCACTCGTCACTTCTTCCAGAAAAAAAACCAATTCTTTTTCCAGCAAAGAATAATCAATACTTGAGGCACTACCCCGAACCAGATTCGGAACCTGGCAATAAACACAGCGCCAGTTACAGGCATTATTGGTGTTAAAATTAATACCAATCGATAGACCTCCCGCCCTTCTCGACATAACTGGATAAATATATTTCAAACCAGCTACATCACGACTATGATCTTTCGTTGTCAACTTCCCCATGCATCAAGACCCAAAACTAAAAAAATGTTATGCTACTGCGGTATTTTTTCAAAGCAATCTAATCGAAAAATAATGGAGATCTTAACATGAGCGAAAGAATTGTTTTAAGAACCGGTGAAGCATTGGTAGCAGGCGGCCCTCCCGGCACAGCTGCGGAACCTGAAATTATTATTGGCGAATTGGACGGACCTGTTGGTACGGCTTTAGCCACTTTGACTGGAGACCAGGCGCAAGGACACTCAAAAGTATTTGCTATTTTAAATACTGATGTTCAGGTTCGCCCTGTCACCCTGATGGTCAGTAAAGTTACAGTAAAAAACAACCGATACACCAACATCCTGATGGGAACTGTGCAGGCTGCTATTGCCAATGGCGTTCTTGACGCTGTTCGTGCTGGAGACATCCCTAAAGAAAAAGCCAACGATCTGGGCATTATCGTTTCTGTCTGGTTAAACCCTAGCGTTATTAATGACTCAGATCTAGATCACCAGATCTTGTTTGATATTCATCGCAAGGCAACGTCTCAAGCAATCCACAAAGCAATGAACAATCAACCTGACATTGACTGGCTGCTTGAAAACCAAGACAAAATCACCCATAAATATTTCCAGATGGGTCTGGACGGTAAGATTTAATATTCATCATTCCGGCGGCAATAGAACGAATCCATCAAAATTGCCGCTGGACACAATTCTTTGGTTATCAATCGATGCAGTAGCCGTGACCGCGCGAAGTATAAACTCAGCTTGTTTCAAAACATTCCCTGCTGACAAATCACTGCAACATTACTTCGCAAAGTCGATCTTCCAAATCAATTCTGTTTGCCAGGTTCTCGCCTAAAAAAGACAAATCTTTTTCCAGGGATCCCGAAAACAATTTTTCCTGATTTTGGCTGTATTTCTCATCAAATTCCAACGCAACATCAGTAATACTAACAAATTCAGGGTATATTTCATTTGCGACCGCTTGCACTACTTCACGCCGTTCATTCCCTTCAAAGATACGTTGAAATACACCAAAATGCCCCAATGAAACATAGTCAATCAACATCTGTGAAAATTCAGTCAACATTGGCTGAATATTTTTTCCCGGTAAAAAAGGCTTTAAATCAGCAATTTTGCAATATAATGACCAAACCAGTTGCCGCTCTTCCTGCAACTCTTTGATTAATAGAGTAGCTTGTTGGCGTCTGTCTGGTTCATTGTTTAAAGCGGTAGACATGATTAATCCCCTATTTTTTGTTCTTGAACACCACCCATTTGTCTGTGTAAAAATAATTTAAACTCAAACAGATGAATAGTTATTGTTAATTTCAATGTCTTTATCTGTAATTCAGCTCAATAATCACACAAATAAATATCCATGCGATTTCTTAAAATATGCTTAAACACATAAAGCAGTATAGTAGATAATCAGGAATGAGTTTGAAAATTTCCGTTATTATCCCAACCTTTAACCGTATCAATGTCTTGCCAAAAACTCTTGATTCGGTTATGGCACAAACTTACCCACCAATTGAAATTATAGTGGTTGACGATGGCTCGACTGATGACACCGAAACTATTCTCTACAGACAATATCCTAACATAAAATATCATTATCAAAAAAATCAGGGTGTTAGTTCAGCGCGAAACGCGGGATTGAAAATAGCAACAGGAGATTGGCTTGCACTTTTAGATTCTGATGATCAATGGCTGCCAGAAAAGTTAGAAAAACAAAAACAAGCACTCGACAATCAACCAGCACTTAAAATATGCCATACTGAAGAATTGTGGATTCGAAATGGGGTCCGCGTTAACCCTATGAAAAAACATGCAAAAAAAGGTGGGAATATTTTCCAGCATTGCCTGCCTCTTTGCGCTATTTCTCCTTCTTCAGCCATAATTCACCGCTCAGTTTTTGAGGACGTTGGAAACTTTGATGAAGCATTTCCGGCTTGCGAAGATTACGAAATGTGGTTACGAGTCACGTCAAAATATCCGGTTTTGTTTATTGAAGAACCTTTGATAATTAAGTATGGTGGCCACCAGGATCAATTGTCACAAAAATATTGGGGCATGGATCGTTTTCGCATTCGAGCTTTAGAGAAAATACTTTGCCAAGCCGATTTATCATTGGAAAATCGTCAAGCTGCTTGTGAGATGTTAATTAACAAAGCAAAAATCTATCTTGCGGGTGCAAAGAAACGAGGAAAAACTTCTGAATGCAGGCATTACGAAGGACTTATTACTCACTACAGAGACATCTTGTGAATAAGAACCCAATTACTTTTCTCTATGTTGCGTTACCCTGTGAAGCAAAACCGTTAGTCAAGCATTTCAGGCTAAAAAAACAGACAAACCTTCCAAGCTTTGCAATTTTTCGTAATGAGAATCTTTGCGTCACCATCAGCGGTCTCGGAAAAACAGCGATGGCAGCGGCTGTTGCCTATTCACAGGCACTTTTAGGAAATTCTTCTAATGCTGTTTTTTTAAACATAGGTATCGCGGGCCATAAAACTTATCAACCGGGCAAAATCTTTTGCGTTGATAAAATCACTGACGGGGATAGTGGCAAAAACTTTTATCCGCCATTGACTGCAAATCTGCCTTGTCCCACTCAACCACTACTTACAGTCTCTAGAGTATCCAGCATTTACCAGGAAAATAATCTGCATGACATGGAAGGTTCAGCCTTTTTTGAAACTGCAATCAGATTCACATCAAGCGAACTGGTTCAATGTCTAAAAATTGTGTCTGATAATGAAGATCATGGTATCGAAAAAATCAATCCAGCAAACGCGGCTCAACTGATCAGCAGTAGCATCGATACTCTGGAAAACCTGATATTGGAATTATCAAAACTTGCCGCAAAAATAAATCCAGTTAAAGAAGATTTATACTCAAAATTAGAAAATCGCTGGCAGCTTTCATCAAGCAACCGGAAAAAACTGAAAAACTTGTTATTTAACTGGCAAATCCTTACCGATAATTCGGCTTTACCTGCTGAAATATTGAGCTGCACAAATGGTAAGGAATTTTTGCTTGCTCTGGAAAAAGCCATCGATAAATGGGAATGTTATTCGTTATAGATCTAGCGATTACTCATTGCCTCAACAAACTGGCGCAGCTTTGCTTGAATTATTCGGGTATTTTCTGGCCCCATTCGAATCATCTGTTTTTTTACTGGGCTTAATGATTCAAGATCTTTATCTTCAAACTTATAACGCACTGAAGGTTTAATCAGTTTAATTTTCTCTTCTATAACTGGCGCTTGAAGAATATTTGAGATAGCTTTTCTGATAATATCGTCAACCTTATATTCTTCAGGATAACCAAATTCTGTAAAGGCCTGCTGTAATAATGGCTGGTATTTCTCCAATAAATTTACCGCCTTTTCAATATCTACCGCATGAACAGCGGATGCTAAAAAATCATAGCGCTGGTAGCCTCGTTCTGCAATGTAAATCCCAGATTGATCTGTTTCAACCTGAAATGGATCAGCTAACCCGAACTGCTTAAAGTGTTTATAGGGTCTCAGGTTTTGAGATAAATCATTGATTACCACCACCCATTTCTTGATAATATTGTTGACATTTAAAAGACCAGAAAAGCCCGGGGACAAAGTTAAAATATCTTGCTTAAAAATAGCATCACTCTGTTCAAGATCAGGCAATATAAATTCTTCCCTTTGAATACCCATCTGCCCCTGATCTTTATCCGTTACCTTAGCTTCCAACTCATGCCCGCCATTTTCAGCGATGTTTCCTTGTTTTTTCGATAATTGTTGATCGGACGTTGATTCTTCTAGCAACTGTGTTGATGAATTATTTTGATCTGGAATTTTCAAACTTTCAACGACTGGAGCATCCTTACCCGCGATTTCTGGATTTTCCTGACCTCTATTTAAAAATAACCAGGTAAACATGATAATCAGCAACGGAATGACTATAATCATAATCAAGCGAAAACTAATTACCTGCCGATCTGTTGAAGAATAATATCTACTGTTCATTTTTTATACCCCCAGGTCTAGAAAATCCTGTAATTTGCACTCATAGTAATCATATTAAATCAATAAAACAATATAAAACCATGAGATCGAGGCTTCTTGTAGCAACCCATAACTCAGTTAAACCATTGAATAAGCGCTAAAATTGAATTTATATTCTGCAAAAAAGACGAAACTCACTTGCCTCGCTGCTATTTTTTAAAGAATAAAAGGAATAACCCTACAAACACCAACATACATTAGACTTTGTAAATAGAAATTGTATAGCCATTTTTTTAAATTCGATAAACCACCGTTTTCCATTGCCCCCGATCCTCAGTTTCTGTATATGAGCTCGCGGCATCAGGAGGGAATTGCCCATTTGTTATACGGAATTAATATGGGAGGCGGTTTCGTTGCTTTGACTGGCGAAGTGGGGACAGGAAAAACTACTTTATGCTACTGCTTACTGGAACAAGTTCCTGATGATGTAGATATTGCCTATATTCTTAACCCGAAACTTAACAGCCTTGAACTGCTAGCGAGTATTTGCGACGAACTCAGTATAAATTACCCAGAAAATTGTAATAGTATTAAAGTACTTAACGACCTTCTGAATGAACATCTCTTGAAAACCCATGCTCGGGGAAGGAGAACAGTATTAATTATTGATGAAGCGCAAAATTTAAGTTTTGATGTTCTGGAACAGATTCGTTTATTAACCAACCTTGAAACTACCAAGACCAAATTATTACAAATAATTTTAATCGGTCAACCAGAACTGAAAGAACTGCTCCACGACAAACAACTCCGTCAGCTCAACCAGAGAATTACTGCTCGCTATCATCTTAAACCCTTATCCTTAAAAGAAACTCGCACTTACATAGAACATCGCATGAAGGTCAGCGGTGGTTTTCCAGGGATTTTCAAACCATCTGCAATTAAACAAATCTATAATTTGACCCACGGAGTGCCGAGATTGATAAACTTGCTTTGCGATAGGTCACTTTTAGGCGCCTATGCAACAGGAAATTTATCCGTTAACAAGTCTATTATTAGAAAAGCCGCCAAAGAAGTTCTTCCCGAACAATCGAAAAAAACTTATTTAACACCCATCATTTTAGCTATTGGCATGATATTGTTTTTCAGTTTGCTGCTGGCTTATTTCTACCCAAACCTTCCATTAAATGAACCAGAAACCGATTTTAAAGACCAAACTACTGTCAACAAGATTGTAAAAAAACAACAAGAATCATCGACTCCGATCAAACCAAAAATCGCAAAAAACGAACCCTCAATTACAAAAGAGACCGTATTAAAAGAAGCCAAACAATCCGTTCCAGCACCCACGCCCAAAAGGTATAAAAATTTTACTGATTTTATCAATACACCCTCCTTAACCATGGAAAATGCTTTAGCCAAATCCTTGCATCAATGGGATATTGAAACACCGAAGAATTTCACTGCTGAATGTCTTTTTGTACAAAAATCAGGCCTACGCTGCCTTCCCGAAAAATCAGATTGGCAACAATTAATCAACCTGAAGCGCCAGGTCATAATGGAATTTGACTTGGAAAATAATCAAAAAAGGTTCGCCCTGCTGGTAGGCGTTATTCGAAACAAAGCGATATTCCGTTCCGATCAAGAATATCTTTTTTCAATTCCGGATGTTTTGAAATATTGGAATGGTTACTTTCTTGCTCTCTGGAAACCACCCACTGCTGATTTCTGGACACTGGCTCCTGGCCAAAGATCTGACAATGTACTCTGGCTTAGACAACAGCTTGATAAGATACAAGGAAAAAAAGAGAAAACTACTCAGCCAAATTTTTACGATATGGAACTGGAAAAACGGGTTAAGCAATTTCAACAGCAAAAGCAAATAACCCAAGATGGACTGGTTGGCCCATTAACGGTTATTCATTTACAAAATGCCACTTCAATAGACAATTTCCCTCTGCTGAGATAAAACATGTCATATATTCTGAATGCACTACGAAAATCTGAAAACGAGCGAAAGGCAAAACAGCAATCCGTAAACCTGGAAACACCCACCGCTTCGGAATCACCATTACAAAACAACCGCGTTATTTGGATTATTATTGCGCTGGTCAGTATTAATATTCTGATACTAATCTATTTCCTTTTTTTTAATTCTCAACCAACATCAAACACTAATACTGTCATTGAACCACAAACGGCTAAAATTGAACCGCAAATAAAAACTCATCAGAAAACTGTAGCCAAAAAGCCGAATCCCGAAAAACTTGATGCCATCAAAACAGAGGATTTACAACCCGTTATTAAATCTACTTCCCCGAAAATTAATCACCAGATATCTATTTCGGAAATGTTGGAACAACGAAGAGTCTCAAAAAAATCAGAAATGGCTCTGGCATCAAACAAAAAAAATGTACCATCAACTGCAGCACGCACCAAGCGGCAAACAAAAAAACCGGCATCATCCTCAACCATCAAGCATGTTGCCATCACCCCTGAAAGCCAACAAAAAAAACAACCTCAGCCAACAAAAAAAGCCGAATCAATTCCTTTTTTACGGGAAATGCCACCGGAATTCCGGCGCCGAGTACCCAGTCTTAATATCAACGTTTTTGTCTACGCGGATGAACCGAATAACCGGTTTGTAATTATAGAGATGAAAAAATATCGGACTGGCGAAGAGACTGAAACCGGGATAACAATCAAGGACATTAAAAAAGATAGCCTGGTACTGGTTTTTAAAAACCGTATTTTCCAAATAAAGCGTCCATAACCTTTCAATCCCCAACTTATTGAAAACAATTCAATATGTTAACCTATAAACAACCAACAGAAATGGGGCCGAATGTGCGAAGCTGGATTCGGCACCTGATTCGCTTAGGAGTTTCGACCCAGTTGGCGATTCATATTGGCCTGAGTTCTAAAGGATACTACCGGCTGGCGAAAACCAAGGCCGTCCAAATCAGTCTCAATAAGGACTGATTAAAAGCGCAAGGGTTAGTGTCTGTTAAAGAGCAGTGGATAACAACCATTATCCCAATGGCTAATGAACCGCCGTATGCGGACCCGCATGTACGGTGGTGTGGGGAGGGCCGGAGCGAAACCGGCCCTTACCCGATTAGGTTTTTTTGCACTATACTACAACATTTTAAAATGCCTGAAAAACACATTAACCCTCGCCCTTCTTTAGAAGTTCCTCATATTCTTCCGGTGAAATAGTTCCACCTTGCTTCTCTGCAAGACCCTTTTCGCGCTCGGGCAACACATCTTGCAACACATCAATGCATTTCCATTTTGGCGTTAATGGCTTTTCAAAATTAGCTTGAGGTACATATTTAGAGGACTGAACACGATGATATTTATGGATGTAACGAGGACAATTGACAAAGATTTCAGTAACAATAATGCGAACTACTAACTCCGAGCCATGGAATTCTTTGATTAGTGAATCATGCTTGTCTATGCTTGCAGTACCATGCACACGTATCCGATGTGGTGTTTCAAAATCAATAAATAACATCCCGACCTTGTTATTATACTATCCACGATCAAGAATACCCGGCTTTGCCCTCAATAATCTGAAACTTTTCATTCAACAATGCACGCAAAGGAGCATGATGCTCATCGAGGTTGTCGAAGAAGTTTGTACAAGCCTGTT
>Ga0256839_1001593_pt1 | contig 27125 bp, 16 predicted proteins | sample 354166metaG_FD_185968 | JGI IMG/M metagenome (GOLD analysis project Ga0256839, IMG submission 185968) | Hydrothermal vent microbial communities from Mid Atlantic Ridge, Atlantic Ocean - 354-166 | ecosystem: Environmental > Aquatic > Marine > Hydrothermal vents | place: Atlantic Ocean: Mid... | reverse complement strand
TAAAAGAGCTTTAACTATACCCAAACCGAAATGGTTTGGGATATTTACGATTCGCAAACGGGCAAAAGAAGGGGAGTTTGGGAGGCTGACGCCTCCCAAACCACTTCGCCATGAGTATAAGTTTACAGCCCCAATTTCGCCTTGATCAAATCCGTAACGTCATCCGATTCTTCGGCAAAGAGGATGAAGTTAAGGCTGCTAACGTCAAAGATGAAGGCATAGCCGTGTTCTTTTCCAACGGCATCAATGGCCTTTTGCAATTTTTCCAGGATGGGGCCATACAGCTCTTCCCGTTTTTGGGCCAGTTTTTGATAGGCCTCCTGTTGGAATTTCTGCAAAGCCTGTTCTTTTTGAGCCAAATCCTGCTCCCGCTGTTTCTGTTGCACAGCGCTTAATACACCAGCCTCCATATCCTGTTGATATTTGGCGTACCCCTCCTGAAGCTCACTGGTCATCTGTTGCCCCTTGGCTTCCAGTTGTTTTTGGAAAGCTTGCAACTGGCTGTCGGCCTGTTTGGTTTCCGGCATTTCGATCAGAATAGCTGCAGAATTGGTGTAACCCAGTTTTTGGGCGGAAGCCACAGACAAGCTGCCAACCAGCAGCAACAAAAGAGAAAAGATTTTGAAAGTTTTCATGTAAAAGGTTTGAAAGTTTGGCAACAAAAACCTTGCTGCTTAAAGTTTTCTCAAAGATGCCATACTATAACGCTACCGGCATCGCATTTCATTGTGTAAAGCTATTTTCCGCTCAGGAATCTTCCGACTGGCGAAGGCACAAATGCAGTTCTTCCCATTGTTCTTCAGCAATCGGCGAAGGCGCATCAATCATCAGATCCCGTCCTTGATTGTTCTTGGGAAAGGCGATGAAATCGCGTATGCTTTGCTGCCCTTGCATGACAGCACACAAGCGATCAAAGCCAAAAGCGATGCCTCCGTGTGGCGGTGCTCCATATTCAAAAGCCCCCATGAGGAAACCGAATTGCGCTTCGGCTTCTTCTCGAGTAAAACCCAGCAACTTAAAATTCTTTTCCTGCAAAGCCCGATCGTGAATCCGTATCGAGCCTCCTCCGATTTCCGCTCCGTTGATCACCAAGTCATAAGCATCGGCCCGCAACTGCTTCATCGTTTCGCGATCCCCACTGAGCATGCGTTCCACATCCTCCCGCTTGGGTGCCGTAAAAGGATGGTGCATGGCATGGAAACGCTGAGTCTCTTCATCCCACTCCAACAAAGGGAAATCCACTACCCATAAGGGCTTGAAAACTCCCGGCTTCATCAGCCCCATGCGACGGCCCATTTCCAAACGCAATTCACTGAGTTGCTTACGGGTTTTTTCCGCTTCACCCGCCAGGATGAGCAACATATCACCGGGCTTAGCACCAGCATGCTCCGCCCAGCTACGCAAAGCCTCCTCTTCAAAAAATTTGCCTACGGAGGATTTGATGCTGCCGTCTTCGTTGAACTTCACATAAACCAGACCCTTGGCTCCAATTTGGGGGCGCTGCAACCATTCCGTAAGCTTTTTGATGTCTTTGTTGGAATAAGCGGCAGCCTGCCCTTCGGCACAAATACCCACGACCAACTCCGCCGAATCAAAGACAGAAAAGCCCTTGCCTTTGACCTGCTCGTTCAGTTCGACGAACTCCATGCCAAAGCGCAAATCCGGTTTGTCGGAACCAAAGCGCCGCAGAGCCTCATCATAAGACATGCGGGGAAAATCGGGCAGCGCCACGCCCAAAACTTCCTTGAAAAGGTGCTTCGTCAGGCCTTCGAAAGTATTCAGGATGTCTTCTCTGCTTACAAAGCTCATCTCGCAGTCTATCTGCGTAAACTCCGGTTGGCGATCGGCCCGCAGGTCTTCATCCCGAAAGCACTTTACAATTTGAAAGTATTTGTCCATGCCCGCTACCATCAACAGCTGCTTAAACGTCTGGGGCGACTGCGGCAGGGCGTAAAACTGCCCCGCATGCAGGCGGCTGGGCACCACGAAATCTCGGGCACCCTCCGGCGTACTCTTGATCAAAAAGGGCGTTTCCACCTCTATAAAACCATGCTCCGACAAATACTTGCGCGTCTCTATTGCCAGCTTGCTCCGAAAAATCAATTTCTCTTTCACCGGCTCGCGGCGGATGTCCAGATAGCGATAAGTCATGCGCAGTTCATCCCCTCCGTCAGTCTCCTCTTCAATGGTAAAGGGCGGCACCTTAGACTCGTTTAAAATGTCCAGCTTCTGCACCTCAATTTCGATATCACCCGTGGGACGATCCGGGTTTTTGTTGCTGCGCTCACGCACTTTCCCTTCTACCCTCACCACGTACTCCCTGCCCAGCTTACGAGCCAGAGCACACAACTCGGCATCAGTACTCTCGTCAAAAAACAATTGCGTAATGCCATAGCGATCGCGCAAGTCGATGAAGGTCATGCCGCCAAAATCGCGACGACTTTGCACCCAGCCACTGAGGACAACGGTGTTTCCAACATGCTGCATGCGCAGCTCTCCACAAGTATGTGTTCTGTACATGGCCGCAAAAATAGATAAAACTTTTAGCTTTGAGCACAAGAAAATTTTGCCCATGCGCTTTATCTATCTCTTGCTAAAACTCCTTGTAAAGCCCGCCTTACACCTGTATCACCGCAGCATCACCATTACCGGAAAAGAGCACTTACGCAAAAAAGGCCCGTGCATCCTGGTCTCCAACCACCCGGCGACTCTACTCGACCCGCTAAATGCCGCAGCCATCGTCCCCAGGCAAGTTCATTTTTTAGCCAACGCAGGTCTCTTTGCCTCGCCTTTCGGCAAATGGTTTTTCAGCACCTTTTACTGCATTCCCGTTCAGCGACGCGAAGACACCGGTGGCAAACCGCTGAACAATGAACAATCCTTCGCCGCTGCACGCCATTTCCTGGCACAAGGGGGCTGCCTCTTTATCGCTCCCGAAAGCACCAGCCTACCAACAAGGCACCTCAGAAAAATCAAAACCGGCCTGGCCCGAATTGGCCTAGCAGCCGAGGCCGAACACGACTTCCAGCTCGGTCTCTTTGTTTTGCCTATAGGGCTCAACTATGACAACACCCGAAAGTTTCGCCCCAGGCTACTGGCTAACATCGGCGAGCCTATCCCTTTTGCTCCCTTCCAAAAAATGTACGAACAGGACCCCCGTTCAGCTGTCCGGGCTTTTACCGATAGCCTCCAACAACACATGAGCAAGCTCCTGCTAAATACTAAAAACGAAGAAGAAGATAAACTCATCCCTTTCCTACAAAAGAAGCTGAAAAGAGAAAAACAACTCGACCCCTACGAACTCTTCCTACATACACGGGCGGAAGTTGAAAAATGGCACAACTGGCAACAAAACGAACCCGAAAAATGGATTGCCTTTCGGCAAAAATTAGTGCAGCAAGAACAAGAGAAAAAAACGAATCTGACCAAACTATTTAAACTCAAAAAAATTGCCTTCTTACTTCTCGGCTCCATACCAGCGCTTTATGGGTTTCTAAACAATGCACTCCCTGTCATCACTACCTGCAAGCTCAGTGACAAACTCAAACCAGACCCTTCTTATGAACCCACCTTCAAATTTATTTCAGCCCTCCTGGCTTTTCCGCTCTTCTACACCCTGCAAACCCTGGCTTTCGCCAAATACCTCTCGCCCGCCTTCCCATTGGCAAACCTCAACTTCCCTCTTTGGCCCCTCTACCTGATTTCCCTCATCCCCTCCGGCATTTTCTACGAACGCTATCGGGAATGGATTCTCCGAATTGATGGGGTGCGGTAGAGACGCACAATTTGTGTGTCTTTACCTACATTACGTGTGCCTTATACCTTAGACGCAAGGCATTGCGTCTCTAGCGCAGCAATACCACCTGGCCGGAGACCTCCTCCTCCTGCAGGGCCAGGGTGTTCCAATAACGGAACCGATACACATATACCCCTCCGGCGGCATCGCTACCGTCCCAGGCAAAGGGAGGGGCTTGAGACGAAAACAGCAGTCCGCCCCAGCGGTCGTAAACTTGCAACTCTATGCCCTCATAGTCCTTGCCTTGCGGCAAAAACAAATCGTTCAGGCCATCGCCATTGGGGGAGAAGGCCGTGGGAAAGTAGATGCGCGAGCGGCAGTCGTTGACTTCCAGCGCAAAGCTGTCCCTTATCGGGCAACCGAAGACCTCGGCTTGCACCTCATAGCTGCCGGCCTGCCACAACTCAAAAGATGAGGCAGAACTGTTGGATATGACCGACACGGAAAAGTCCTCGGCATAGGGGCTCTGCGGCAGCAGCTCATAGGGCAAGTGCTGTTCGCAGACGGCGGTGTCGGCAGGCAGGCTCAGGGCAGGGCCTTGGTCGAGCAAGTCATCCAGGAAAGTCAGCTGCACCGTGTCGCGCAAAATGCAGTAGCCGTCGGAGGCTTCCAGCCAGTACGTGCCCGAGCTTGTGATTTGCAGTTCGGCTGTGCTGCTGCTATCGCTCCAAAGGTAGCTCGTCAGTGGGCGAGAGGCATTGGCCGAAAGGCTGTAGGGGGGCTGTTGGCAAATTAGACTATTCTCTCCTAAAGAAAGTTTTAATTCAGGGAGAACAACTACTTTCTCTTTATGATATTTGGAGCAACCTAACACCCATACTTCTTGTTCAATCCAATATAGGCCCGGTTCCTGAAAGCACCAAGTAAAAGTAGCCTCTGTCATAGTAGTATCTAAATTTGGACCCGTAATTTGCCAATGCCGATTTTGAGCATTTTCATTTTGAAGATCGCTCGGCTCAACACAAGAAAACAAGCAGACTGTATCAGGGAAAGTAAAAGCTGCTTCTACGGTCGTGGCATAGCCACAATATGGACTCGTGCTTCCTTCCAGAGAATCCAGAGAAAAATCCAAGTCCTCAAAGACCTCACCGTAATCTTCGCTTTTCATCCAAGTCCATTCTTGAAAAGAAATACTTAGGTCATCTACGAGCTCCAGGCAAGCATCAAATTGAGGACAGGAAGAAAACTCTCCATCTGGATTTGTTTTTGCTAGAACAATGGCAGGAGACGAAGTTCCATCTTGATGATACTCTCTGCTACTCATGATATGCATAGCACCAAAATCATCAACATCTAGCATAGGTAAATAAAAAGAATAACCTTTATACCAAAGCAAGTTCCCTTCAGAAGATATTTCACCGAGAATAACAGGGAAATCCCCTGTGCTGACATAAGTAAAAATAACCCCTCCGGAAGGTGATGGTTTTATTCTAAGGTATTTACAGGGGTAACTTGCAGCATGTAGTCGTTTAGCCCAAACCAATTGATAGTCCTCCGTCATTTTCACAATGAACCCATCTTCATAATAGGAGTTTAAAGTGTCATCATTAACCTCTCCTGACAAAAAAAGTTTTCCGGACTGATTTAAAACCAAATCAGAAGCTACAAAAGGAAAAGAATCTACACCTACACTTTTCAAAACATTTCCATCTTCATCTATATTCAACAAGAAAAATTTTGAATGATAAGGGGTCAAACTTAAAGGATCAAAAAAGGAATTAAGACCACCTAAAATATGAAATCTGCTATTCGAGGAATGCTCCGCCGAAGAAACAGCATATTTTGTTCCGGCATTTGCTTCTGATGTTTTATAGTAATGCCCCCACACCTTGTTTCCTGATGATATAGTTAAACTGGCTATACCCAAAGAATCTTTGGAAAATTCATCATCCACTTGCATATCCAAATTATAGTTGATCAACAACAAGGTATCTGAATAAAAGGACAGCATCTGCCCTCTCAAAAGGGAATTACTTACCCTTTTAACCCAATAATTATTCTGCTCAAAATCAAAGAAAGCAACAGCATTCCCTCGAGATATATCGAAAAATTGTCCACTAAAAGAAAATCCAACGGCTCGATTGTTCCCATTCAAGCTATGTTGGGTAAATGTTGTTCCCCAAGAATCACTAGAATCTTGCAGCAGCAAAGAAAAAGATTGTGCCAAACTGACTTGAGCATCATTATCAACTTCAATCAGATAAACTCCTTGGGGGGCATCAAAAGTTAAAAATGATCCTCCCAACTCTGTAGCAGATAATTTTCTATTATAGTAAATCACTTGCCAAGCAGCAATATCACTAAGATCTACTTTCGCTAAATAGGGCTGAGCTGTGAGAACTCCAATGCTAAAAAAGCAACAAACGATACAAACTGTCTTCATGGCACTCGCTTTACACAAGTTAAAATCAAATGCTTTCCTACTTCATGATAAAAGCTAGTAGATAGTTAAGAGCTAACAAAACAACAATTTTTTTCTTCACGGCTATAAAATATCTCAGCCAAGTAGTTGAAACTATCTTGGCCTTTATAAACAACCAAAACATTCAGCGAATTGGATTGCCTACCATCCCCAATAGTAAACTCAACTCCTTAGTAGGTATTATACCCATCACAAAATGGTTTGGGAGGCCTTAGCCTCCTAAATTCCTATCTTTCGCCTGTTTGCGAGTCGTAAACGTCCCAAACCACTCCGCTCCGGGTATAAACAGCCAAAGTCACATATCGTTCCCCGGTACTGTTGTCAGACAAGAAAACCCTGATGAAAAAGATACTCCATCAGGATTATTTTCATCTGTTGGCAAGTCGCCCTGACCAAATTCATACACTTCATGTACTCATGGCGAAGTGATTTGGGAGGCATCAGCCTCCCAAACTCTCTACCTTTTGCCTGTTTGCGAATCGCAAATAACCCAAACCATTTCGGTTTGGGTATAATAGGTGTTAACTAACTGTTGAGTTCCGTTAGAAGAAGTCAAATAACACTTCACCGTAGTATGAATACTGAAATTAGGCAATAAATATCCAACAATAGGCCTAAGTTCAAAAGTGTGTACTCCATAAGAAGGAATATCCAACTCTTGAAAGTTTGAAGGAAAAGATTCTAAGACTCCATTATTGTTCCACAAATCACCTTCTCCTTGCAAAAAGTAACCAACCTTTTGGTTCTCATTGGTATAATCATACCATTGCCACACGCTCCCTTTTATAGCATGATATACATTCGTGACCTGCATATAACATCTGCAATCACTCGGCAAATCCTTCCACACATCCCCTCCCCCTTTCTTCTTGGTAGCCAGATCGGCTACAGAACTCTCCGGATCTACCTCCTCTTTCGCACAGGAGGAAAAGTACGCACTGACAAAGAACAGGGAAACAATCAGCAGAAAGAGGCTTTTACCCCCCCCTGATTAACAGTAGAAAAACAATTAAAACATTTCATGACAAAAAATTTTGGTTAAAAAATATGCCAAAACGGCTTCTCGGAAAGCCGTGGCTTAGCCGCAATAGGATGTCTTTTTTTGTTATTACCGCCTGTGGATACGTGTTTTTTATATGCTTTGCTGCAAAGATACAGCGGTTTTTCATAAAATGCAAATTTTTTCAGCTTATCAGCTGTAACCTAAAAAGGTTTCTTCTTTTGGCTTGATCCAAAAGAAGCAAAAAATCAAGGCCTGGCCAAGGCTACCAGCATGAACCAGCGGGTTGATATAAAATGGAACCAGCGGGTTGACACCCGCTGCAACTAGGGGCTCTCCCGCCAGCCCGAGGGTTTTATACTCAAGGCTAAAGAAGACAATGACAGCAAAACAAAACGCAGGGCCAAATGGCAGCAGCAGGTTCACACCTGCTGCGATTAGGGCCTGCTCTATGGAAATTTGCCCTACGGACAAATCCCCAAGCCGCGACGGCCTCTGTCTCAACGGCCGCTCGGGCCAGGCCGGAAGTTTTGAGCATGCGCAAGCTTTGATTGAAAGGAATCTGTGAAATCGGTAGAATTCATTTCTCCGATTAACCGGTTAACCGATTTCACCGATTAACCCGATTAACCGTAACGAACGTGATCTACGTGATCAGCGTGACGATCGTGATCGACGTGATCAGCGTGACGATCGTGATCATCGTGATCATCGTAACGCATGTCAAATGCACGGCCGTACAGACGCACAACCTGTGCGTCTCTATCGGTAAGAATCCATTTCCTCGATTGTCCAATTAAACCAATTAACCCGATTAACCCCTACCTTAGACGCAGGGCATTGCGTCTCTACTGATTACTGCGATTTCTCCTATCTTTGCCCATCTGCAAATACAATGAGTTCATGAGCAATCAAAACGACGCATTCAAAAAACTGATAGCCCACGCCAAGGAGTACGGCTTCGTTTTTCCCTCCAGTGAAATTTACGACGGTCTGGGTGCCGTGTATGACTATGGCCCCTACGGCGTATTGTTGAAAAACAACATCAAGGAATACTGGTGGCGCTCCATGGTACAGATGCACGAGAACATCGTAGGCCTGGATGCCGCTATTTTTATGCACCCGAAAACCTGGAAAGCTTCCGGACACGTAGATGCTTTCAACGACCCCTTGATCGACAACAAAGACAGCAAAAAACGCTACCGAGCCGATCAGTTGGTGGAAGGCTACATTGAGAAGATCGAGGCTAAAGTGGAGAAAGAAGTCGCTAAAGGGCGAAAAAGATTTGGCGAAAGCTTTGATGAAAATCAATTTCGGGCTACCCACCCCCGCGTCGTAAAATACGCTCAGCAGATTGAAGACCTCCGGAAGCGCTTGGGCTCCCTGCTGTCAGAAGGCGATCTCGCCGGCCTAAAGGCGCTGATTGAAGAACTGGACATTGCCGACCCCGAAACAGGCTCCCGCAATTGGACCGAAGTGCGACAGTTTAACCTCATGTTCTCCACACAATTGGGTGCCGTAGCCGGTGAGGCCGGAAAGCTGTACCTGCGTCCCGAAACGGCACAAGGCATCTTTGTAAACTTTCTGAATGCACAAAAAACAACCCGACAAAAAATCCCCTTTGGCATTGCCCAGATAGGAAAAGCTTTTCGCAATGAAATCGTAGCCCGGCAGTTCATCTTTCGAATGCGGGAATTCGAACAAATGGAAATGCAATTCTTCGTCAGGCCGGGTACGGAAATGAAGTGGTACGAATACTGGAAAGAAACCCGCATGAACTGGCACAAAAAACTAGGCACCCCTGCTGAAAAACTTCGCTTTCACGACCACGACAACCTGGCACATTACGCCAATGCCGCCGTGGATATAGAATACCGCTTCCCCTTTGGCTTCCGCGAACTGGAGGGCATCCACTCGCGTACCGACTTCGACCTGCACAGCCACGAAGAACTCTCCGGGAAAAAACTCCGCTACTTCGATCCCGAAACCAAAGAAAGCTACATCCCCTATGTGGTAGAAACTTCCATCGGCTGCGACCGCATGTTCCTGGCCGTCCTCAGCGGAGCTTTGCAGGAAGAAAAAATACAAGACAGCGAAGGCAAAGAAAGCAGCCGCGAAGTGCTGAAGCTCCCTGCTGCCTTGGCCCCCATAAAGTGCGCCATACTTCCCCTGAAGCGAAACGAAGAACGCCTCACTCAAACGGCCCGAGAAATTTTTGACCACCTCAAGCAATCTTTCCACTGCCAATACGACGATACCGGCAGTATCGGTAAACTCTACCGCCGCCAAGATGCCATCGGCACACCTTACTGCATAACGGTAGATTTCGAAACCCTGGAAAACCGAACCGTTACCCTGCGCGACAGAGACAGCTTACAACAAGAACGCATACCCATAGACCAGCTCGAAAGCGTTATCTCAGAGAAAACAGCACTGAAAAACTTGTTGTAAGTTGGACGCAAGTAAACTCCACGGCAAAGGGGCCGTTTTATATGCAAGGCAAAAGCCCAAAGAATAAATCACGGGCTGTCAATAGGCTTTCGCCAAATGAAACCCGTAGCAGAAAGGCCTCCTTCCAGCTGCAACAGGACCAACCAAAATGAAGATCATAGACAAAATGATGCTGAAGAGCTTTGCCAGCCCCTATCTGGCCACCTTCTTCATTGCTCTTTTTGTCTTGGTCATGCAAACTCTTTGGGTCTATATCGATGCCATCGCGGGAAAAGGCGTAGGTATGCTGGTTCTGACCGAACTCATCGGCTACATGTCCGTCTCCATGTTCCCGCTGGCCCTTCCCATCGCCGTACTCATTTCTTCCGTCATGGTGCTGGGCAACATGGCCGAGCGCTACGAGCTTTCGAGCTTTAAATCTGCCGGCGTCTCTCTGTGGAGAGTCATGCAACCTCTCTTTCTCGCCAGCTTGATCATCGCGGCTTTTTCGATCTTTTGCGCTAACAACCTCATCCCCGTCAGCAACCTAAAATTCAAGAGCCGACTGTACGACATCAGCGAACAAAAACCCGCCCTAAACCTGGAAGCCGGCATCTTCAACGATGATTTCAAAGGCTACTCCCTTTTCATTGGAAAAAAAGCCGCCGACAACCGCCATATCGAAAACATCGTCGTCGTAGATCACAGCAAAGCCTCTTCCGGACAAATTTTGGAACTGCTGGCTCGCCGAGGAGAAATGTTTGTCACCCAAGACAAAAAACACTTCGTCTTGCGCCTCTACGATGGCTGGCAATACCAAGAACCCAAAAGCGTATCCAAAACGGAAAAACACCCCTTCATACGCGTTTCCTTTAAAAGCTGGGAAAAGGCCTTTGACCTCAGCGAATTCGAATTGAGCCGAACAGACGAAAACCTCTTCCACTCCGAAACCATGCTCAACAGCAGACAATTGCTGGAAGCCATAGACTCCATAGACTTACTCAGCCAACAACGCATAGAACGTTTTGCGGAAAACACCGCTGAACAATTCACCCCCCTACGCAAAGAACTAAAGAAAAAACGAAAGAAAACGACAGATACCCCTATTTCCAAACCATCCGGCCCCGACGACCTCACCAATCGTTTCAGCATCACAACACCTTCAGGTAAAAAGCCAACAAAAAAACCGCATCGCAAAAGAAAAACCGGACTGAAGCAGATAAACACCGATCAGCTTACCAAGCTAAACAGCATATTGGAGACTTTTCCCAAAGCCAGCCGAAAAGACCTGCTCCAGCGAGCTAAAGTAGTCGCTCGCAGCATCCACCATCAAGCTGACAGTGCCGTTAGGAGCCTTAAGCTCAAAAAAGAACAACGTGCCAAATACGTCTTTGAATTAAACAGCAAATATAGCCTGGCTTTTGCCTGCATCCTCTTTCTCTTTATCGGAGCACCTATGGGAGCCATCGTGCGCAAAGGAGGCTTTGGCTACCCCATGCTCATCGCCATCGGTTTTTTTATGCTCTTTATGATTATAACCATATTCAGTAAAAACATCGTGGACAAAGGCATCATCAATCCCGTCGTAGCTGCCTGGCTGCCCAACATCATTTTATTTCCCATCAGCCTGTTGCTCACCTATCAAGCCATGAACGGATACAAAAACATTGTATCAACATCAATCATTCAATTTTGGTACAGACTACGCAGAATAAAGCTCGAAGAGCTATGAAAACCTTGCAGCGCTTCCTCTCAAACAACAAGTACTTTTTTCTCCCCTATGTATTTTTTTTGCTTGCAGGAGCGTACTTGCTATGGCTGTATCCAACGGGTTACTGGGTAAAGACCTTGGCCGAAAGACGCAGTGAAGCAGCCAACATTTTTTTTCGCTTCGCCACCATGCTGGGGGAAGCAGTACCCTTTACACTTGCCCTATTGTGGTTTATCGGAAAAAAAGAAAAAAGCAAAGCCCTGGCTCTGGCTTTAAGTGGGCCACTCACTTTAATAAGTAGCGCAGGATTAAAACAGTTCTTTTACCAACCCCGACCTTTCCTCTATTTTGCCTTGCAATCGCCCAAGTACGCCCTCCCCCCCGTACCCGAAGTAAATTTACACACCGGATACAACAGTTTTCCCTCCGGACACACCATGATGGCCTTCACGCTTTTTACCCTGCTGGCGCTCTTTGCCAAGAAAAAAAAGTGGGGTGCAGCCCTATTCTTTGCAGCTGCTCTGACAGCCCTGTCAAGAATATACCTCGGACAACACTTCCTCAAAGACGTTTATGCCGGCAGCATAGTCGGCTGCCTACTGGCCTGTGCAATATATCTCATTCATCAGAAATGGATAGCAAAACGAATTTTCGCTCTCATCCTCTTGCTACCAATCTCATCCCTGCAAGCGCAAAATCGTACAGACACCACCATCTGTTTGCCGGAGGTACAACTCACCGCCTCCCCTTTTTCCTCTGCTCTTCTGACCGGAGAAAACAATAAGCATCAGAGCATAGAGCCCGACAGTCTGGACCTCTTAGTTCGAAAGAACGAACCTTTGGGAGAGCTGCTAAGCCTGCATGCCGCCGTCAAATTGCGCAACTACGGCCCGGGCATGCTCAGCACCATCAGCTTGCGCGGCAGTGGAGCTCAACACCTGCTCATCGTTTGGAACGGACTTCCGCTGAAAAACTCCATGAACGGAACCAGCGACCTAACCCTTATCCCCACACCCTTAATCGGAAACTTTCGACTTTTTCTTGGAGGTGGATCGGCAGATGACGGGCCCGGAGCTCTTGGAGGCGTACTCCTCCTCCAAGACAAAACCCCAAATCTGAAAGGCAAGCAAATCGCCATCAACATGCAAACTCAGGTTGGAAGTTTCAACCTCCTTCGGCAAAGCGCTCAAATCCATTACCTGAACGCACAAAGCACCGGAGGCCTTCGCTGGTATCAAAGTCAGGCTGATAATGATTATACCTGGAAAGTAGAAGAGCAAGAAGGTCAACAAAAAAACAATTTTTTTTCTGTAAAAGGAATTAGCGCCTTTCAAAAACTGTACACACCCCGATGGGGAAGATTCTCCGCTCATTTTTGGATACAATCTGCCTTTCGGCAAATACCGCCCTCACGCACCGAAAGCAATGTCCTGGCCAGGCAAAACGATCAGCACCTGCGGTGGGTGTTTGATTGGCAAAAAAGCAATGTCCGAAATTGGCTCTTCGGCTTGAAAGCCGGAATGAACAGAGAGCGACTCGACTATAGAAGCATCCTCACCCCTCCGGGTCCCGACACCATGCAATTCACCATGCTGGAAGGCAGAATAGCCAAAACCCGTGCAAAAAGCTCCTTCTACCTGGCCTTACGGCAAAGCATAGAACAAGCCTGGTCCGACAACATCGTAGAAAACAGCTATGCAAAGCGCAACACGCAAAGCATACAAACAGCATACAACATAAATTTCAACGCCACATTGCAGCTGGGCTTTAGCACCAATTGGCAGCGCACAAACAAAAAATGGCTCCCCCCTACCACGACCCTCTTCCTCTCCCTGGAAAAAGAAATAATAAACACGCATTTGCGCTTGACGCAAAACCTCAACCTACCCACTTTTAACGATCTCTACTGGCGTGGCAATTACGCCTCTGGAAACCCCGAGTTAAAGCCCGAGTTAGCGCGTTCCATAGAGTGGATGACAAAAGCTAAAACAGATTATTTTCAAGTCTGGCAAGTCAGCTCACTTACTCATACCAAAAACCTGATTCTCTGGCAAAACGGCCCCAACGGCTGGATGCCTCAAAACATCAGAGAAGTGCTAACTCCTGAAATCAACTTTGGCCTGAGCTGGGCAAGGCCTCATTGGAAATTGCGCATGGAAGCTGACTTTGGCGACCCACGAATACATCAGTCGGATAAGCCGCAGGACCCCGCTCTCGGACACCGCCTTCTGTATTATCCGGCTTGGAAAACCACCTCTCTGCTGATGTTTCACCGAGGAGCATGGCAAACAGCGCTCAGCCATAGTTATACGGGAAAGCGTTTCATAACGAGTGACAACAGCCAATGGCTGAATGGCTGGCAAGAGTTCGATTGGGCTTTGAGCTACACCCTTCATTTTGCGAAAGCAAAACTCCTCTGCAAAGTACAGATCCTAAATCTGTTCAACAAAAACCATGAATTTTTCCCCTATCGCCCTTTGCCCGGCAGGCAGTGGAGGGTTTCGTTTTCCCTCTCACAATAAAAGAAAAAAAGCCTCATAACCAAGACTCTTTTTTGCGAAAAACCGTCCCTTTAAAAAGAGCTACCAGGCTACCGTCTTCCTTGCTAACACGCACCTCATAACGCGCCAGCGCATGACCGAGCTGCAATTCTCTGGCCTCAGCAATCAACACATCACCCGCATAAACAGGGGCGGTATGTGAAATGGATGTTTCGATGGAGAGAGCATGTCTTCCCCTGGTGTTGGAAGCAAAAGCCAATGCGCTATCTGCCAGGCTGTAAGCAATGCCGCCATGAGCTACGCCAAAGCCGTTCGTCATCTCTTCGCGAACCTGCATGCGCAAAGAACAAAAACCGGGACCTTCCTCCAGGCGAACGATGCCCAACCAACGGCTAAAGGGGTCGTTGTCGTACATACGGGAGATGATTTCAGTCGGACTGAGCATAAGCTTGGATGTTTTAGCCTTGTTGGGCTAATTCTCTGAGCAAAGGGCTACAGCGGTAGCGATCTTCTCTATAGCGCTCATAAAGTTCATCCATCGCCTCAACGCAATAATCGTAGCCCCATTCCTTTCCCCACAGCAATAAGCCCTTGGGGTAATTTACACCCCGCGTCATGGCCAATTCAATGTCCTCTGCCGACGCTATTTTCCAAAAGAGGGCATCATAGGCTTCATTGATGAGCATCAGCACAATGCGGCGAAAGATTTTTTCTCCCAAATCCGGATCTTTGCGGGGCTGCGGCTTGCTTGCATCGGGCTCATAGTCGTAATACCCTCTACCGGTTTTGCGCCCCAACCATCCGGCTTCCGCCAAACGCTTTTGGGTAAAAGCCGGTTTGTAGCGAGGATCGTAATAAAACGCCTTAAACACCGTTTCGGTTACGGTGTAATTGACATCATTACCGATGTAATCCATAAGGGTAAAAGGGCCCATGCGAAAGCCTCCCAACTCGGTCATGGCCCAATCGATGGTAGCCTCGTCAGCCAGTCCCTCTTCCAGAATGCGCAGAGCTTCTCCATAAAAAGGGCGGGCAATCCGATTGACGATAAAGCCGGGAGTATCTTTGGCCTCTACAGGTGTTTTGCCCCATTTGGTGAGCCATTCTTTGACACGGCCCAGCCAAAGCCTGTCGGTTTGCAAAGCCGGAACGACTTCGACCAGTTTCATCAATGGGGCGGGATTAAAAAAATGCATGCCCAATACACGTTGGGGTCGATCACAAGCAGCCGCAATAGAAGTTACCGAAAGCGAAGAAGTGTTTGTGGCCAGCAAGCAATCCGAAGAGCAGATATCTTCCAAGCGTTCAAAAAGATCGCATTTGACTTTCAAGTCTTCTACAACAGCCTCTATGACCAGCTTGCAATCTGCAAAGGCCATGAGGTTATCTACGAACACTATTCTGCTAAGAGCAGCTTGAGCTTCCTCGGCAGAAAGTCTTTCCTTTTCCACCAGGCGCTGCATGATTTTCTCCAGTTTGGCCTGTGCCCGTTTACAAGCCTGGGGATTGTTGTCGTAGATCAGAACTTCTTCACCGGCCATGGCCATGAGCTGAGCGATGCCGCTACCCATCGTACCACTTCCTATAACACCTGCTTTCATGAGTAATACATTGATCATCAAAAGCAAATGGCCCGAAGCTAAGCGTTCAGGCCATTTGCCGAAAGGCGCCCTTTAATCCTGGGCGGCAAAAACTTTTCTCAACAAATCGGTGGTTCGCGCTGCCAGGTTGTGACGAATGTCCTTTTCCTTGAGCGCTACCATCGCAAAAAGACCTTCCAAAGCTTGTTTGGTCACGTAGTCGTCCAAATCGGGATTGGCTTTTTCCACCAAAGGAATCTTGTTGTAAGCATTGACGGCATCAGCCCAATACGTGCGCGCGTTGAATTTGTCCAAAGACTGAACAATGACCGGATTAAACTCCTGGTACAGGCGGTTGTAAGTCGCCTGGCGCAAATACTGCGTAGCCGCATTGTCTCCGCCCTTGAGAATGCCCCAGGCATCGGAAAAGCTCATGGAGAGAATGGCATCCTTAAAAATCGGAGCAGCTTTTTTAGCTGCATCTTCAGCTCCCCGGTTGATTTTTTCGAGTATGACCTCTTCGAGATTTGTGAAGCCGGGCACATCGTGTAGCTTATCCGTAACTTTTCTGGCTTCGGGAGGCAGAAGAATTTTATAAGCACTTTTGTAATAGCCATCGGTTTGTGAGAGCTTTTGAGCGCCTTCAGTAATGCCGATTTCCAAAGCCTGTTTAAGCCCCTTGGCTACCTCTTCTTTGGTAAGACCTCCCTCCAAACCGCTGTCCTTGAGCACCTGATCCCACATGGCCGGATCGCAGGCCTGCAACGTAAAAAGAAGGAGAAAAAGGGCAAAAAATGAATGTTGCTTCATGATACATTTTGTTTATGTAGTTAATGGCTACCTTGCGATTTAAAAACGAAAAAAGCGCTTTTTTGCCCCTTACGGAAACGTTAAAAAGCTCTTTGACCAAGCCTTATTTGCCCTGCAAATGTACAAAAAGGCAAAAAACTGTCCTCTCCAAAAAGGCCGGACCTCCTATAAAACAAAGGGTTTTGCCGCCTTCCCCCCACAAAAACAGGTAAATAGTCATGTAAAAAAGGGCTGTCAACTGTCCTTGCAGGTGGAGAACAGTCCGCCCTATCTTTGTCGGGCAATCAAACAAGAAGCCTGCCCTTCTAACAGGCAGGACACAATATGACTCGGGCGGGAAGAAACGTGTTTGTGTGGTTGTCCTTTGAGAGAGGAGGACCCGTCCGTCGGCCCCGGGGCCGGCGGGCTTTTTAAAAGCTCGTTGACCCTTGGTGTCCGAATTTTTTCGATGCCCGAGTCTTTACAGTCGGTTCCCGGTTGGAAACCAAAGTAAGCTAAATTGGAATACAGACAGACGCATGTACTTGCTTTGCCGGGGCCGACTTTTTACTGATAAAAATCATTTGCACATACATAAGAAGTTCCCCATCTTTGTTCCATGAATAAATCGAAAGGAGCAAAGACCTTCAGCTATACGCCCTTTGACAGGGGGCGCAAAAGGCATGCAAAGTCGCACCTTTTCGGATTCTTTCGCATACCGGGCTACCGGCAACTCATACGCTTCTCTCTTGCTTGCACCCTCTCTACCCTCTTGCTAACTACCGCTTGGCAGGACACCCTCTTGTATCTAGTCTTCAAAACACAGCAAAAAGAATTGACAGCGGTCGTATGCCAAAACAAAGACAAGCCCGAACTGCAATGCAAAGCTGCTTGTTATTTCAAAACCAAGCTGGATGAAGAACACAAGAAAGAGCAAAACGACAACAACACCTCATCAACACTTACCCCCAAGGAAAAAGTAAGCTATCCAAAAAACAAAACGAATAAATCCCTAAATCACATCACCTTTATTCGAACAGCTAAAACACCTATTCCATTAAAAACGGGCCGCCTTTCCCCAGCCCACACCTCCAGGCCGTTTAAACCTCCCGCTTAAGCCACACCCCTACCGAAATGGTTTGGATAACCCCTGCTCGCAAACGACCAAACACAAAGAAAGTTTGAGAAATAAATCTATCCCAGACCATTTCATCAGGGGGATATTCCCTATCGCTTTTTCAAAGTTTGTGTAAGTCGCTGGCCTATCTAAGCCAATTTAGGCTGGATGAATAAAGCAATTTACACAATTCAAATCGCCTTTTAAAAAACAAGGTCGCCCCGTTTTTTGCAGGCATCTGCTCGGGCAAAAGGGAAAGTCTTTTAAGGATACACCTTATTTGAAGTACAGGGTTTTCATTCAACCGTAGAACCACGCAGCTCAACGCTGTTGTGGTTTGCGGTTGGATTTACAACAACAAGCAATCAGAAAAGAAAACGGCAGGCTATCGCAGACGCTTGCCTACTATGGTTCACTCCAAGTCTTATGGACTTGGTAAAAAAAGACAAACATGAAAACGCTTTTTTTCTCCTATCTTTTCACATTCAGCTTTCTCTGTTTGCTTTTAAACAGCGTAGAAGCACAGCAAATTCAACTCATTGACGAACAAGAGTTGTTTCCAATTTCCGAAGTTTTTTTCAACTATGGCTCGGAGCAAGGATTGTCGGATATAGAGGGCCGGATTAAACTAAAATACCAAGCCGGGCTAGAACTGTCTTTGAGCCATCTAGGCTATGAAGCCGTAGTACTCAAAGATGAAGAAGTTCAAGCAGCACTTAAAGCCGGAAAGTTTTATTTAAGCCCTAAAACCTATGCGCTACAACCGGTTACTGTAGTGCAGTTGCGCCCCACAACAGGCAGCACCCAAAACAAGGAAATCGGCTATACCGGCCAGATGATGCCCGATGCCGGCGCCTATTTAAGCCGCTTGCCCGGGCTAAATGCCATAAAGCGAAGTGCTGCTTATGGTTTCGATCCCGTTTTGCGGGGTTTCAAAAACGAACGTCTGCTCGTGCTCATTGATGGCGTGCAAAGCACGCATGAGGCCTGCCCCAACCGCATGGACCCGCCCTCCAGCCAAGTGCCGCTCAACAGCATGAGCAGTGTCAGCATACAAAAAGGTCCGTATTCATTGCGTTATGGAGCTGTTCCCGGCGGAGTCATCAACTTCTCTTCCGTAAAGGCCCGATTTAGCTCAGTACCAAAATCTTCCGGTCGCTTCTCATCGGCTTACGAAAGCAACATCAAGGCTGTGCGCAGTGAAGGAATGGCCGCTGTATCGGCAGCTCGATTTAATCTCATGCTTTTTGGCGCTTATGCCCAGGGGCATGATTACCAGGACGGAGACGGCTTTGTAGTACCTGCCGACTTCAACAGGGTAAATACAGGAGCGCAACTGGCCCTCAAAACCGGTGAGGCCCAGACATTAACTTTTTCAGTCAATCACAACCACTCCAAAGACATTGATTTTGCCGCAGCCCCCATGGATTTGGGCAAAGATCAAACTTGGTTATGGAAAGCAAGCTACCGCATTCACCCCAAGCTTCAAAGGCTTAAAAGCTGGAATAGCTCGGCATTTTTCACCACGGTCGATCATCGCATGGACAATTTTCTCAAGCCCCTCGACCCTCGCATGATGAATGCCTGGACCGATGCCCAAACCCAAACTTATGGCGGGAGAACGGAATCGCAATGGGCTTTTGAAAACAGCAGCCTGTACGCCGGTTTTGATTTTAAAACGGAAAGAGCACAAGGCAATCGCATACGCGAATTCCTCATAGGCCCCATGGCAGGAACTTCCCTGGAAGATGCCGCCTGGCAAGATGCTCAAATCGACAAAGCCGGCTTTTTTGCCGAATGGCATGTACCGAAAGGCCAAATGCTCTACATCCTTTCAGCCCGCTTGGATTACAACAAGGGAAGTTTAGCTGCAGCTTCTGATGTCTTCAGAAGTCTGTACGATCAAACCACATCAACCCACATCAACCCCAGCTTTAGTGCAGGTTTTAGCCGCAGTCTGAATCAACAAACCTCTATAGGGTTATGGGCAGGACGCGTATTGAGAAGCCCCAGCATCAGTGAACGCTACATTCACTTTCTCTCTATAGGCATCGACCCCTACGAAATGTTGGGGAACCCCGAGCTAAAAGCAGAAAAAAGCCATCAGGTGGATTTCATCTTCAGATGGGAAAGTTCAAAGCTCTCTTTTCAATTTGATGCTTTCACCTCCTTAATCCAAGATTACATTTCTTCGGTCATTCGACCGGATTTAAGCCCCATCCTTCCCAACAGCCCGGGAGTAAGACAGTACATCAACATAAGCAAGGCTTTTCGAGCTGGTTTTGAAGCCGGCTTTCGCCAAACAACGGCAGTGGCAGGCATGCAACAAGCCCTGTACATCAGTTATACTTACGGCCAGGACCTCGATCTACAGGAAGCTCTTCCGGAAATTCCCCCTCTGGAATTGCGCTATCACCTGCAAGCCCGCTATCTCAAAAAACGCTTGCAAGCCGAACTGGCTTTCCGCTATGCCTTTGCCCAAAATCGCATAGCGTCTTCTTATGGAGAAACAAATACACCTGCTTTTTACTTAGTCGATTTGGCTCTTGCATGGAATATGAAACAAGGCATCATCAGATCGGGAGTAAACAATCTTTTTGACCAGGCATACTATGAACACCTGAGTCGATCGGTGCGAGGAGACAATCCCCGACCTATTTACAATCCTGGTCGTAGTTTATTTGTTAGTTTTTCCATTCATTTGCCGTAAGGCCAAGCCAAGCAGTCCCTGCCGTTTAACACAATGAACTAATCGGCAGGGGCTGTTTGCTCTTCAACAAAATTGCTCATAGCCTCATTGAGCTGCCGCCAAACGGGACCCGGCCTGCCATCAGCAATGGACAAGGCTGCCAAGTTTTCAGAGCGCAAAGACAAAGATTCTTCGGGGAAAAGATCGAAAAAGCCAGAGGAAAGATAAATTTGCGACACGGGGAACAATCCTTTCCCGGACCCCGTGAGAAAGACTTCTTCGGCTTTCGCCAAATCGCCAAGCGGGACATCGCCTTCCTGCACGTCCAGGCCCTGTTCTCGGGCAAGTTGCAACACATACTTTCTGGTAATGCCTTGTAGAACGCCCGTTCCTGCCGTACGCAATTTGCCGGAAGGCAAAACCAAAAACACGTTGGAGCGGAAAGTCTCCAACACCCGACGACCATCCGTATAGAGCAACTCTGCCGCTTGTAAAGCTTTCAACGCTTTTTGTTTGCGCAAAGCTCTGGCGTAATTCAACCCTTTGGCTTCGGGTAATTCTCGAACAAAAGAATCCAGAAGAAGCTTTACCGGTCGATGGGCTTTTTGCTTGTCGGCAAATCGAGCCTGGGGCGGACGGCTGAGCAAGAGCAAATTGGATTGGGTATCCGCATGGAAACCGTCTTCGGCATATCCACCGGTAAGTACCAGACTGATGCCTCCTTCCTCCATGGAGCAAGCTCGGATGAGTTGAAAAATCTGCCTGCGCAAATCAGACATAGAACAGGGAATATCCAAATCATACAAAGCTGCCGAGCGTTGAAAGCGCTGCAGGTGGTCTTCCAGAAAAAGCGGCCGGCCTTTATGCACAGCAAAGAAATCAAAGACACCATAGCCCCGCAGCAAAGCCAAATCGTTAAGTCCGATAGCGGCTTCCTCTGCAGATAACAGCTGACCATTGAGGATGTGATACTTCATAAGACGACTCCATTAAGCCCGAATCAAAGTTTACGAGTGAGGCTTGCTTCGGCCCACACGAGAACCCAAAAGGCAAAGCCTTTTCGGTAAGCCGAGGCCTACCCACCCCCCTTTGTTGCGAGTGAGATGACAAAAATCAATGGCCGAATATATAAAATCCGTTTGGTTTGCCTTTCCTAATGGCCATTTTTCCTATATTGGTCGCTCATTGGGCAGCAACTATCCAAGAGATCGCCCCCATTTCTGCAAAACTTTTAAACCAAACGCCTTATGAAAGTTTATGACACCCGAGACATCCGCAACGTCGCGCTCTTAGGGCATTCCGGCTCCGGCAAAACGCTTTTTGCCGAATGCATGCTCTTTGAAGCCGGCGAAATTACCAGACGAGGAAGCATAGAAGAAAAAAATACCAGCTCCGACTACACCAACATTGAGCAAGAGCGCGGCAACTCGCTGTTTGCCACCCTTATGCATGCCTCTTGGAAAGATTCCAAAATAAATATAATTGATACTCCGGGCTTTGACGATTTTATAGGTGAAGTAGCCTCTGCCCTCAAAGTAGCCGATACCGGCCTGATGCTGATCAACGCCCGTAGCGGTGTGGAAGTCGGGACAGAATTGATCTGGGAATATGGAGAACAGATGGAAACTCCCATGGTGTTCGTCGTCAACCAGCTCGATAACGAAAAAGCTGATTATGAAAATTCACTGGAGCAAATCAAAGATCGCTTTGGAGCCGGCAAAGTCATACCTTTTCAATATCCCCTCAACCAGGGAGAAAGCTTCAACGCCATCATCGATGCCCTGCGCATGACCATGTACGTCTTTCCTCCGGAGGGTGGTAAACCCGAAAAACAAGCCATACCGGAAAGCGAAAAAGAGCGCGCCCAGGAAATGCACAATGCCATCGTGGAAGCTGCTGCAGAAAACGACGAAGCGCTGATGGAGAAGTTCTTTGAAGATGGCTCCCTGACGGAAGAAGAACTCACTTCGGGGCTGCGCATAGCCATCGCCCACAGGGAATTGTTTCCCGTTTTTTGCGCAAGCGCACAAAAAAACATGGGCAGCGGGCGTATCATGGGTTTCATCAACGACATCTGCCCCTCTCCTGCCGACATGCCTCCCGCCAAACTGGAAGACGGAGGGGAACTACCAGCCGACCCCAACGACAGCACTACCCTCTTCATTTTTAAAACCGTTTCAGAACCCCGCGTGGGCAACGTTTCCTACTTCAAGGTTTACTCGGGCAAAATCAAATCCGGAGACGAGCTGGTCAACGCCAACAACCAAACGACAGAACGATTCGGGCAAATTTTCGTGTCCAACGGAAAGAACCGTCAGGCCGTGGATGAATTGCGGGCGGGTGACCTGGGTGTAACCGTCAAGCTCAAAAACTCACACACCAACCAAACCCTCAACAGCAAAGGAGTAAATCGAAAAATCACCCCCATTCCCTTTCCGGATCCCCGCATTCGCGTAGCCATCGAACCGCCCAGCAAAAACGACATGGAAAAGCTCATGCGTGCTCTCCATACCATCCAGGAAGAAGACCCCACCCTCATTGTGGAACAATCCACTACCCTCAAACAAACCTTATTACACGGACAAGGGCAACTGCACTTGGACCTGATCAAGTACCGTATTGAAAAGGTCAATGGCATTGCTATGAATTTCATCAAGCCTCGCATTGCTTATCGAGAGACCATCACCAAAATGGCTAACGAGAGCTATCGCCACAAAAAGCAAACGGGTGGCGCCGGCCAGTTCGCCGAAGTCCACATGCGAATTGAACCCTATTATGAAAACATGCCCGACCCCGACGGTCTCACTGTGCGCGACAAAGAAATCGACGATTTGCCCTGGGGCGGCAAGTTGGCTTATTACTGGTGCATCGTCGGTGGCTCCATAGACAAAAACTTCTCCAACGCCATCAAAAAAGGCATCATGCAAAAGATGGAGGAAGGCCCGCTTACGGGTTCTTATTGTCAAGACATCCGCGTCAGCATTTACGACGGGAAAATGCACCCCGTAGATTCCAACGACATGGCCTTCATGCTAGCTTCAACCCACGCCTTTAAAGAGGCATTCAAAAAGGCAGGGCCGCAATTGCTGGAGCCCATCTACGAACTGGAAATTCTCTGCGACAGCGAAGTCATGGGAGACATCATGGGCGATTTGCAGACCCGCAGAGCCATCATCCAGGGCATGGATACCGAAGGGCATTATCAAAAAATCACGGCCCTGGTCCCTCAGGCAGAGCTGTATCAGTATTCTTCCTCCCTGCGCTCACTCTCTCAGGGAAAGGCCAAATTTCACCAGAAATTTGCAAAATACGAATCGGTACCTCACGACATCCAGCAAAAGCTCATTCAGGCGTACCAAGAGGAAACTGCAGAAGCCTAACGGATATCCGCGGCAGGCTTGCTCGCTGAGCAGGCCTGCCCTTGTCCCCACATCCAAGCTTACGGCAATTTCCCTATCTTTGCAGCCTGCTTGTCTTCCCAAAGTATGCGCCTGGGGAGAGTAAAATGTGCTATGCCTACGTAAAACAAAAACTCGGGTAGCTGGCACTACGCAAACGACTTTAACGCGAACCGTAATCTATGTATAAAACGCCGGACAAACTCGACCTACCAGCTATAGACAGAGAAATCCTGGATTTTTGGTCTAAGGAGGAGATCTTTAAAAAGAGCATAGAACAACGACCTGCCGAGCGCCATTTCGTCTTCTACGAGGGGCCACCTTCGGCCAATGGCAAACCCGGCATCCACCACGTCATGGCGCGTTCCATCAAAGACCTCTTTTGCCGCTATCGCAGCATGAAAGGCTATCGGGTAGAGCGAAAAGCGGGTTGGGATACTCACGGCCTGCCCATAGAGTTGGCTGTAGAAAAAGAGCTGGGCATCACCAAAGAAGACATCGGCAAAAAAATATCCATAGAGGAGTACAACAAAAAATGCCGCGAAACGGTGATGCGCTACAAGGATGTCTGGGACGAGCTCACGGTAAAAATGGGCTATTGGGTAGATCTGGATCACCCCTACATCACTTTCACCAACGACTACATAGAAAGTGTATGGTTTTTGCTCAAAAAACTCTACGACCAAGGCTTGATGTACAAGGGCTACACCATTCAGCCCTATTCACCCGCAGCCGGCACCGGCCTAAGTTCGCATGAGCTAAACCAAGTCGGTACTTACCGCGAAGTGAAAGACACCACCCTGGTCGCCCAGTTTAAAGTCCTTCGCGATGAAAAGTCCGAGTTCCTATTTGAAGGCGTAGAAGAAGGTTCGGTTTATTTCATCGCCTGGACAACAACTCCCTGGACCCTGCCTTCCAACACGGCATTGGCTGTAGGGCCGAAGATCGAATACGCCAGGGTAAAAACCTACAACCCCTACACTTTTGAGCCGGTTCATCTCATTTTGGCTAAAGAACTCGTCGGCAGATGGTTCAAACCCGAGCAAGCCGAGCTGGATTGGGAGGCTTACACCCCGGGAGAAAAACCCATCCCCTATCGCATAACGGGCAGCTATTCGGGTGAAGAGTTGGTCGGCATCCGCTACGAACAACTCATGCCCTATGCCCAGCCGGAAGAAGGCGATGCCTTTGTCGTCTTGCCCGGAGATTTCGTCTCTACCGAGGAGGGTACCGGCATCGTACACATTGCTCCCTCTTTTGGAGCCGACGATAAGCGGGTAGCGGAGCAACACGGTGTAGGGGCCTTAACTTTGGTGGACAAGCAGGGGAAGTTTGTGGATGCCGTCACGGATTATGCCGGCCGTTATGTCAAAGACTACAAAGACGAGGGCGAGGCTTATCAAAATGTGGATATTGACATAGCCGTACAGCTCAAAAAGGAGAACAAAGCTTTCAACGTGCAAAAGCACGCCCACAACTACCCCCATTGTTGGCGCACCGATAAACCCATTCTTTACTATCCCTTAGACAGTTGGTTTATTCGGGCTTCCGCCAAACGAGAGCGCATGTACGAATTGAACAAGTCCATCAACTGGAAACCACCGGCTACCGGAGAGGGCCGTTTTGGCAAGTGGTTGGAAAACGTGCTGGACTGGAACCTGTCGAGATCGCGTTTTTGGGGCATTCCTCTTCCCATCTGGCGCAATGCAGATGGCAGCAAGGAAATCTGCATAGGTTCCCTGGAGCAATTACAACGGGAAATTGAGCGAGCCAATGAAGTTTTGGGCTTGCGCCAAACGATACCCGAAGATTTGCATCGCCCCTACATCGATCAGCTTGTTTTGGTTTCCGAAGACGGAGAAAAGCTCCAGCGCGAACCCGACCTCATAGATGTCTGGTTTGACAGCGGCTCCATGCCTTATGCGCAATGGCATTATCCCTTTGAAAATCGGGAAAAATTCAAACAGAATTTTCCGGCCGATTTCATTTCCGAAGGCGTGGACCAAACGCGGGGTTGGTTTTACTCTTTACACGCCATTGCCGTCATGTGTTTTGACAGCATAGCGTACAAAACAGTGATTTCGACCGGCCTGGTCCAGGATAAATACGGACGCAAGATGTCAAAACGCCTGGGCAATGCGATAGATCCCTTTGAGACCCTTAGCAAGTACGGAGCCGATGCCACGCGCTGGCACATGATGACCAATGCCCAGCCCTGGGACAACTTGCGCTTCGACCTGGACGGTTTGGATGAGGTTCGCCGCAAGTTTTTCGGCACTTTGTACAATACTTATTCGTTTTTTGCGCTGTATGCAAACATCGACCAATTCTGCTATCGGGAGGGAGAGATAGACCCAGCCGAGCGGCCGGAAATTGACCGTTGGATTCTCTCTTCGCTCAACAGCCTCATCAAAGAGGTCGATGCCTTGATGGAAAGCTACGATTCCACGCCGGCCATGCGCAAGGTACAGGCCTTTGTCGAAGATCAGCTGAGCAATTGGTACGTTCGCTTATCCAGGCGCAGATTTTGGAAGGGAGAGATGAGCCGGGACAAACTTTCCGCTTATCAGACCCTGTACACCTGCCTGACCACCGTGGCCAAGCTCATGGCACCTGTTGCGCCCTTTTTTGCCGACTGGCTGTACAAAAACTTAAACGAGGTTACCGAAAAGGAGCCTCATCTTTCTGTACACTTGGCCGATTATCCCACAGCTTCGGAGGGCTTCATTGATCGAGCGTTAGAAGAACGCATGGCCTATGCTCAAAAGATATCGTCTTTGGTCCTTTCGCTGCGCAAACGGGAGAAGTTGAGAGTTCGGCAGCCCCTGCAGCGCATTTTGTTGCCCATTTTAGACGATCGGTTTGAGGCCCAGGTTGAAGCGGTAAAAGACTTGATTTTATCCGAGACCAACATCAAAGACATAGAATACGTCAAGGACAGCTCGGGTTTGTTGAAGAAGAGTGCCAAGCCCAACTTCAAGACTTTGGGGCGGCGTCTGGGCAAGCAAATGAAACAAGCTGCTGCCATCATTTCAGCTTTGAGTACCGAAGAAATCAACCGCATAGAGCAAGAAGGCAAGTACCTGCTCGAAATAGATGGGCAGGTTCACGAGCTTGGGCCGGAAGATTTTGACATTCGGGCGGAAGACATTCCCGGTTGGCTGGTAGCCAGCGATGGCAGGCTGGTTGTCGCTCTGGACATCACGCTCACGGATGAACTTCTTGCCGAGGGAATGGCCAGGGAACTCGTCAATCGCATTCAAAATTTGCGCAAGCAAAAAGGTTTGGAAGTTACCGATCACATCAAGTTGCAGATAGAGAAGAAGCCCGAGCTTGAACGCACTTTCAAGTTGTTTGGCGACTACATCTGTTCAGAAACACTGGCTGACGAATTGGAACTCATAGAAGGGCTAAAAGACGGAGAAGAAGTGCAGTTGCCCGATGAAATCGATTTGCACATCCTAGTGGAGAAAGCTTAGCCTCTGCGCAGTTGGCAAGTAGCAAGTAGTCCACTTTTTAGTTTTTCATATCTCGACTTCAGCGTAACTACTAAGGAGAAAAGAAAAAGGCCGAATGCTTGGCATTCGGCCTTTTGAAAAAAAGTTGGCAGCGACCTACTCTCCCACCCTCAAAAGGGCAGTACCATCGGCGCTGAGGGGCTTAACTTCTCTGTTCGGAATGGGAAGAGGTGG
>Ga0256839_1001592_pt1 | contig 27131 bp, 24 predicted proteins | sample 354166metaG_FD_185968 | JGI IMG/M metagenome (GOLD analysis project Ga0256839, IMG submission 185968) | Hydrothermal vent microbial communities from Mid Atlantic Ridge, Atlantic Ocean - 354-166 | ecosystem: Environmental > Aquatic > Marine > Hydrothermal vents | place: Atlantic Ocean: Mid... | reverse complement strand
TCCCCCCCGCCAATCCCGGCATCAATATCGCCCGCTCCATCCGCGACGAGGCCGAGCGCGACCGTTTGCTGCTGATCGCCCACGACGCCATGCAGGGCGGCACCGAGGGGCTGATCCTGCGCTCCGCCTGCAGCGGCGTTGACGGGGATATTATCGCCGAAGATATGAACAGAATGTTAACGCTGGCGCGGCAGGTGCTGGCGGACGGGCAGGGGGCCACGCCCGAACTCCTTCTCGATGCCCCGTCCGCGCTTGACCGGGCATGGCGCGACTGGGACGAACCGGACCGGACCGACGACAGCGCGACCTGTTTTGAGGACCACGGCGTGCTGGAGGCCATCGACGCCCTGCAAACCCCGCGCGTCCCCCTTGGCAACAGCGCATGGATCAGTGTCGAGCCGACCGCCGCGCTGGTGGCCATCGACGTCAACACCGGCGGGGATTTTTCCCCCGCGGCAGGCCTGAAAACCAACCTTGCGGCGGCGAAGGAAATATCGCGGCAATTGCTGCTGCGCGGTCTCGGCGGGCAGATCACGGTGGATTTCGCGCCGATGCCGAAAAAGGACCGCCTGAAAATCGAGAGCGCGCTCAAGGCCGCGTTCCGGCGCGACGGCGTCGATACGATCATTGCCGGCTGGACTCCGCTCGGCAATCTGGAACTGCAACGGAAACGCGAACGTTTCCCCCTGTCGGAGGTTGTGACATGAGCTGCCCGATGTGCCAAAAAGACAGCGATCCGAAATATCGCCCCTTCTGTTCCAAACGCTGCGCCGATCTCGATCTCGGCAAATGGCTGAAAGGCGATTACGCCATTCCCGCGACCGAAGAGGACCTGCCCGAAGACGCGGAAATCGCCCGTGCGGAGGAGCAGGAAACCCGCCACTGAAAATCCTCGGAATTTCGCGCGAAAACCTCTGGACAGTCCTGTCCATCTCCCCTAAAACGCCCCCACCCAAGGCGAGATGCCTTCCCGATGCCCGGGTAGCTCAGGGGTAGAGCAGCGGATTGAAAATCCGCGTGTCGGTGGTTCAAATCCGCCCCCGGGCACCATTCTATCCCGCCAGCGGAATTGCTACCAGCCGGACACGGCGGCGATGATGACCGGCAGGGTCGCGATGCTCAACACCGTCGAAACCAGAATCGTCGAGGATACCCGCACGGGCGCAATCCCGTAGTGCTGCGCCAGAATATAGACGTTGCCCGCCGTCGGCATCGCTGCCGCCGCAATCATGACCGCGGCGCTGAAGGGCGGCACATCGAACACCAGCAATGACGCCACCGCCACCGCCAGCGGATGCAGGGCCAGCTTGGCCGTGGACAGCCAGATCGCAACCGATTTGCGCTCGGCGGATTTGGCGGCCAGCGATGCGCCGATGGCAAACAGCGCCCCCGGTGTGGCCGCGCCGCCGAGCAGGGCCAGAAACTCGTCCGCCGGATCGGGCAGGGGCAGGCCGAACGCGGCCCAGAGCAGCCCCAGCGCCATCGACATCACCATCGGGTTGCGCGCCAGCCCCGACGCCACCGATCCCAGAACCGCCAGCGACACCCGCCCGTCGCGTTTGGCCGACACCACGATGACGATCAGACTGCCGAAGACGATCAGATCGGTGGCCAGCACGATCATCACCGGCCCGATGGCTCCGGCACCCAGCAGCAGGACCAGCATCGGCACGCCCAGAAACCCGATATTGCCGATCGCCGCCGATTGCGCCTCGATCGCCGCCTCCTCCACACCGGTGTGCCGCAGCAGGGCAACGCCTGTCGCCAGTAGATACACCGCCAGAGTGCCCGACAGATAGGCCAGCACCGAGGGTGCATGGAACACCTCGCCCAGCGACAGGCGTGCGGCAAAGCGGAAAATCATGGCAGAGAGGGCGAAATAGAACACAAAGCGGGTCAGGCCGGCCACGGCCTCGGCGCTGACAAAGTGCCGTCGCGCAGCCAGATAGCCGAGGCCGAGGATGGCAAAGAACGGAAGCGTTTTCAGAAAGATCGCGAGCATGGGCGACTCATACCAGCCCGGATGCCCGAACGCACGCGAATCCTCGCAGGCCGGCAAAACGGTTGTTGCCGGCACCGGAAAAAACTCACCCGATGACGGACGGTTTTGCGTGAAATACATTAATGTATACAATAGTATGTGCGCGTTTTCGGGCCTGAAATCCCCGCGATTCCGGCCATTTCTCCGGTTCGCCGCGCCGCTACAAAATCACAGAAAAAGCACTTTGAAACCCTTGGTTCTGTTGACCTCTCCATGGGGGCGGAGTAAACCTGACGCGACTCTGGCGCCCCTTGAAATGCGGTGCGCGTGTACTAAGGAGAGGCGACCTTGCAAGACCTTTTACTTGAATATCTCCCCATCCTCGTTTTTATCGGACTGGCTATCGTTCTCGCGATTGTCCTGTCGCTCTCCGCCGTGCTTGCGGCGGTGCACAATCCGGACCCCGAGAAAGTGTCGGCCTACGAGTGCGGCTTCAACGCCTTTGACGACTCGCGGATGCGGTTCGATGTGCGCTTCTATCTGGTCGCCATCCTGTTCATCATCTTCGATCTGGAAATCGCCTTTCTGTTCCCATGGGCCGTGGCCTTCAAGGATGTCGGGCTGTTCGGTTTCTGGTCGATGATCGTCTTCCTCGGTGTGCTGACCGTGGGCTTTGTTTACGAATGGAAGAAGGGGGCGCTGGAATGGGACTGAGCACCAGCCAGAATTTCGCCGGCGCGGATAAAGAGGCCGCAACAGCCGCCCTCAACGACGAGCTGGCCGACAAGGGTTTCCTGCTGACCTCGACGGACGAGATCATCAACTGGGCCCGCACCGGTTCGCTGCACTGGATGACCTTCGGTCTGGCCTGCTGCGCGGTGGAAATGATCCACACCTCCATGCCGCGCTATGATCTGGAGCGTTTCGGCACTGCACCGCGCGCCTCGCCGCGCCAGTCGGACCTGATGATCGTGGCCGGCACGCTGACCAACAAGATGGCACCGGCGCTGCGCAAGGTCTACGACCAGATGCCCGAGCCGCGCTATGTGCTGTCCATGGGGTCCTGTGCCAACGGCGGGGGGTATTACCACTACTCCTATTCCGTGGTGCGCGGCTGTGACCGGATCGTGCCGGTGGACATCTACGTTCCGGGCTGCCCGCCGACGGCCGAGGCCTTGCTCTATGGTATTTTGCAGTTGCAGCGGAAAATCCGCCGCACCGGCACAATCGCCCGATAGGAGGGGTGGGAATGCGTGACGCACTGAACGATCTGGTTTCGGTTCTGGAGGCAAAGCAGGCCGATGCCCTGGTTTCTGCCGAAATCAATCCCCGCGACGAGCTGGAGGTCTACGTTACCCCGGCCCATATCGTCGATTTTGTCGATTTTCTGAAAACCCACCCGTCGTGCCAGTTCACGACGCTGATCGACATCACCGCCGTGGACTATCCGGACCGAGAGAAACGGTTCGATGTGGTTTACCACTTCCTGTCCATGACCCAGAACCAGCGCATCCGCGTGAAGCTCTCCGTGGCCGAGGACGAACTGGTTGATTCCATCGTATCCGTCCATCCCTCCGCCAACTGGCCGGAGCGCGAGGTGTTCGACATGTATGGCATCCTGTTCGCCAACCATCCGGACCTGCGCCGCCTGCTGACCGACTACGGTTTCAAGGGGCACCCGCTGCGCAAGGATTTCCCGACCACCGGCTATGTCGAGCTGCGCTATGACGAGACCGAAAAACGTGTGGTCTACGAGCCGGTAAAGCTGACACAGGAATACCGCCAGTTCGATTTCATGTCCCCGTGGGAGGGTGCCGAATACATCCTGCCCGGCGACGAGAAGAAGGAGGCCTGAACATGGAAGGTTCCAACAACGACGTCCTGACCGGCGAACAGAAAATCCGCAATTTCTCGATCAACTTCGGTCCCCAGCATCCGGCGGCACACGGCGTGCTGCGCATGGTGCTGGAGCTGGACGGCGAGATCGTCGAGCGCGCCGACCCGCATATCGGCCTGCTGCACCGCGGCACCGAGAAGCTGATGGAAAGCCGCACCTATCTGCAGAACCTGCCCTATCTGGACCGCCTCGACTATGTGGCGCCGATGAATCAGGAACACGCATGGTGTCTGGCGATCGAGAAACTGACCGGAGTCGAGGTTCCGCGCCGCGCCAGCCTGATCCGCGTGCTGTATTCCGAAATAGGCCGTATCCTCAACCACATCATGAACACCTGTTCGCAGGCCATGGACGTGGGCGCGCTGACCCCGAACCTCTGGGGCTTCGAGGAGCGCGAAAAGCTGATGGTTTTCTATGAACGGGCCTGCGGTGCCCGTTTGCACGCCAACTATTTCCGTCCCGGCGGTGTGCATCAGGACCTGCCCGAGGATCTGCTGGCCGACATCGACGCATGGGCCGAGGAATTTCCCGGGATTCTCGACGATATCGAGGAATTGCTGACCGAAAACCGCATTTTCAAGCAGCGCAACGTCGATATCGCCGTGGTCAGCCAGCAGGACGTCACCGACTGGGGTATGTCCGGCGTCATGGCCCGCGGCTCCGGCCTTGCATGGGATCTGCGCCGCGCACAGCCCTACGAGTGCTACGACGAATTCGACTTCAAAATCCCTGTGGGCAAGAACGGCGACTGCTATGACCGCTACCTCTGCCGCATGGAGGAGATGCGCGAAAGCACCAAGATTATCCGACAGGCGATACAAAAACTGGACGAGTGCAAGGGCGAGGACGTGCTGGCCCGTGGCAAGCTGACACCGCCGAAACGCGCGGACATGAAAACCTCGATGGAAGCCCTGATCCACCACTTCAAGCTCTACACCGAAGGCTTCCATGTGCCCGCCGGCGAGGTTTACGCCGCTGTCGAGGCCCCCAAGGGCGAGTTCGGGGTGTTTATCGTCGCGGACGGCACCAACAAGCCCTACAAGGCCAAGCTGCGCGCCCCGGGTTATTCGCACCTTCAGGCCGTGAACCACATCGCCACCGGCCACCAACTGGCCGACGTCGCCGCCATCATCGGCACCATCGATATTGTTTTCGGGGAGATCGACCGCTAATGCTCCGTCGCCTTCACAATGACCAGCCGGCAAGTTTTGCCTTCACCCCCGACAACCGGAAATGGGCCGAGGCACAACTGACCAAATACCCCGAGGGGCGTCAGGCCTCCGGCATTATCCCGCTTCTGTGGCGCGCGCAGGAACAGGAGGGCTGGTTGTCGAAACCGGCCATCGAATATGTGGCCGACATGCTGGGCATGGACTATATCCGCGCGCTCGAGGTTGCGACATTCTACTTCATGTTCCAGCTTCAACCTGTTGGAAAAATTGCGCACTTCCAGATTTGCGGCACCACAAGCTGCATGATCTGCGGCGCCGAGGACCTGATTGCGGTCTGCAAGGAGGAAATCGCCGAGCATCCGCACCAGATCAGCGAGAACGGCCTGTTCAGCTGGGAAGAGGTCGAATGTCTGGGCGCCTGTTCCAACGCACCGATGATGCAGGTCGGCAAGGATTACTACGAGGACCTGACCGCCGACAAATTCCGCGAGTTGCTGAAAGAATTCGCTTCGGGCAAAGTGCCGACACCCGGTCCGCAAAACGGCCGTTTCGCCGCCGAACCACTCGGCGGTCCAACGACTCTGAAGGACAAAACCGGCGAGTCCGCCAACGGTTCCGTTGCATTGGCACTGGCGCTTGGTGATACGGTCAAACGTATCGACGGCACCGAAACCCCGCTGCGCACCCCGTGGCTGGGCGGTCCGGCGAAAGCCGCGCCGAAGCCGAAGGCCAGGCCGGCACCGAAAACCGAAACCGAACCCGCCACTATCGAGGACGAAGGCACCAAGCCCGAACTTCTGACCGAAGCGCGGGGCGGCAAGCCGGACGATCTGAAGAAAATCAAGGGCGTAGGTCCGAAACTGGAGAAAGAGCTGAACAAGGCGGGAGTTTATCACTTCGACCAGATCGCCTCCTGGACAGAGGCCGAGGTTGCCTGGGCCGACCAGCATCTGGTCAGCTTCAAGGGCCGTGTGAGCCGCGATAACTGGGTCGCGCAAGCAATCGAGCTTGCAAAGGGTTGATTGTCAGTCGGGGGAGACCCCGGAATATTTGAATGCATTTGAACGGGGAGGAGAGGGATAATGACAAAGAATAACAACACCTGCATGATCATCTCGATCATTATTGCAGCTGTGGTCGTCGGCGTATTGGCCTATTTCATCGGCACGGTTGCTCCGCTCTGGATCGCTGTTCTGGCGTTTCTGGTGCTTCTGTTTCTTGGCCTGTGGCTGGCACAGAAAATTTGTGGCGGCGAAACCGGAAGCGCCGCGGTGGCTCCGGCAGCCACGGTTGCACAGGATAGCGGAACGGACACACCTGTCGAGGCCCCGGCCGCGCCGGAACCGGCGCAGGCCGATGAAAAACCGCTGGTCACAACCGCAGAGGGCGAAACCCTTGCCGATCTTGCGGACAGCATCAACGCCGATACCCCGCCCGAACCGGCGGCAGAGCCTTCCGCTCCCGAGGCAGGTGCCCGCCCCGCCGCCCTGAGCGAAGCGCGCGACGGCAAGGGCGACGACCTGAAAAAAATCAAGGGCGTCGGGCCGAAAATGGAAAAGATGCTCAACGAAATGGGCTTTTTCCACTTCGACCAGATCGCGGCATGGACCGAAGCCGAGGTCGCCTGGGTGGACGAGAACCTGCAGGGCTTCAAGGGCCGCGTGACGCGCGACAACTGGGTGGAACAGGCGAAAACGCTGGCCGAAGGCGGCGAGACGGCGTTTTCGAAAAAAGTGGATAAAGGCGGCGTTTACTAGCGCCGGAACGGAGAAGACGTGACTGTCAAAGACCAACAGTTGAAATCACAGACGCGATTGGCCTCGATCGTGATCGTTGTGACCATGCTGGGCTGGATGGCGCTCAACTTCTTCGGTGGAAAAATGGGGCTGCCGGTGCGCTATGCGTTTCTGGCCGACCTCGCGGCGATGGCGGCCTTTCTGTGGGCGCTGATCGTTTTGTTCAGGGTGTGGCGGCAACGCCAGCAAGGAGAGTAAGATGCTCGACGACAAGGACCGGATATTTACCAACCTCTACGGTATGGAAGACCGTAGCCTGAAGGGCGCCATGGCGCGCGGCGCCTGGGACGGCACGGCGGGCTATATCCAGCAGGGGCGCGACTGGATTGTGCAGCAGGTCAAGGATTCCGGCCTGCGCGGCCGTGGCGGTGCGGGTTTCCCCACCGGCCTGAAATGGTCCTTCATGCCCAAGGAAAGCGACGGCCGCCCGAGCTATCTGGTGGTCAACGCCGATGAATCCGAGCCGGGCACCTGCAAGGACCGCGAGATCATGCGCCACGATCCGCACACCCTGATCGAGGGTTGCCTGATCGCCGGTTTCGGCATGGGCGCCAACGCGGGCTACATCTATATCCGCGGCGAATTCATCCGCGAGCGCGAGGCCCTGCAAATCGCCATTGACGAGGCTTACGACGCCGGGCTTCTCGGCAAGAACGCCGCCGGTTCCGGCTGGGATTTCGACCTGTATCTGCACCACGGGGCAGGCGCCTATATCTGCGGCGAGGAAACCGCGCTGCTGGAATCGCTGGAGGGACGCAAGGGCATGCCGCGCATGAAACCGCCGTTCCCCGCCGGTGTCGGCCTTTACGGGGCGCCGACCACGGTCAACAACGTCGAATCCATCGCCGTTGTCCCGACCATCCTGCGCCGCGGCGCCGACTGGTTTGCCAGCTTCGGCCGCCCCAACAACCACGGCACCAAACTGTTCGGCATTTCCGGCCACGTCAACAACCCCTGCGTGGTCGAGGAGGCCATGTCGATTTCTCTCGAGGAACTGCTCGATAAACACTGCGGTGGCGTGCGCGGCGGCTGGAAAAACCTCAAGGCGGTCATTCCCGGCGGTTCCTCCGTGCCGCTTCTGCCCGCCGACATCGCCAAAGAGGCGATCATGGATTTCGACTGGCTGCGCGAACAGCAGTCCGGCCTCGGCACTGCGGCGGTAATCGTCATGGACCAGTCCACCGACGTCATCAAGGCAATCTGGCGGCTGGCGAAATTCTACAAACACGAAAGCTGCGGCCAGTGCACCCCCTGCCGCGAGGGCACCGGCTGGATGATGCGCGTCATGGACCGTCTGGTGACCGGCGAGGCCGAGCTGGAGGAAATCGACATGTTGCTTGATGTCTCCAAACAGGTCGAGGGCCACACCATCTGCGCCCTTGGCGATGCGGCAGCATGGCCGATTCAGGGCCTGATCCGGCATTTCCGGAACGAGATCGAAGACCGGATAAAATACCAGAAAACGGGCCGTGTAAGCTCGATTGCGGCGGAGTAAACCATGACCGACCTCAAGAAAATCATCATCGACGATCAGGAGATCGAGGTCGATGGCGCCATGACCATCCTGCAGGCCGCCGAGGTGGCCGGCATCGAGATCCCGCGTTTCTGCTACCACGAACGCCTGTCCATCGCCGGCAACTGCCGCATGTGTCTGGTAGAGGTCGTAGGCGGCCCGCCGAAACCCGCCGCCTCCTGCGCCATGCAGGTGCGCGACCTGCGCCCGGGGCCCGAGGGACAGCCGCCGGTGGTCAGAACCAAATCCCCGATGGTCAAAAAGGCCCGCGAAGGGGTGATGGAGTTCATGCTCCTCAACCACCCGCTCGACTGTCCGATCTGCGATCAGGGCGGCGAGTGCGATTTGCAGGATCAGGCCATGGCCTACGGCGTCGATTTCTCGCGCACTCGCGAGGCCAAGCGCGCGGTAGAGGACCTCGACCTCGGTCCGCTGGTCGCCACCGTGATGACCCGCTGTATTTCCTGCACCCGTTGCGTGCGTTTCACGACCGAGGTTGCGGGCCTGAGTGTCATGGGCCAGACCGGCCGCGGCGAGGATGCGGAGATCACCACCTATCTGGGCGCCACGCTCGAGTCCAACCTGCAGGGCAACATCATCGACCTGTGTCCGGTCGGTGCGCTGACCTCCAAGCCCTATGCCTTCACCGCCCGCCCGTGGGAACTGACCAAGACCGAGAGCATCGACGTCATGGACGCCCTCGGCTCCAATATCCGTATCGACACCAAGGGGCGCGAGGTCAAACGCATCCTGCCGCGCAATCATGACGGCGTGAACGAGGAATGGCTGGCCGACAAGTCCCGTTTCATCTGGGACGGCCTGCGCCGCCAGCGCCTCGACAAACCCTATGTGCGTCGCGAGGGCAAGCTGCAACCGGCCACCTGGGCCGAGGCTTTCGCCGCCATCACCGACGCGGTGGACGGCAAAAAGGTCGCGGCGATTGCCGGTGATCTGGTCTCGACCGAGGCGATGTTCGCCCTCAAAACCCTGGTCAACGGCGCCGGCGGCAATGTCGAATGCCGTGTGGACGGGGCCTTCCTGCCGGTCAACGACCGCGCCGGCTACGTCGGCACGGCCACCATCGAGGACATCGACAGCGCCGACATGATCCAGCTGATCGGCACCAACCCGCGCCTTGAAGCGCCGGTGCTGAACGCCCGCATCCGCAAGGCATGGCTGCGCGGCGCGCAGATCGGTCTGGTGGGCGAGGCAGCCGACCTCACCTATGAATACGCCCACATCGGCGACGACCGCGCCGCGCTTCAGGCGCTGGCCGACAAGCAGATCGGCGCGGCAAAGGACATGAATACCCTGGTCATCATCGGGCAGGGTGCCCTGACCGGCAAGGACGGCGAGGCTGTTCTGGAAGCGGCCAAGAAACTGGTCGAGAACACCGGTTCCAAATTCATGGTCCTGCACACCGCCGCCGCCCGCGTTGGCGGCATGGACATCGGTTTCACCACCGAAGGCGGCATGCTGAACGCACTGGACGGGGCGGAGGTGATCTACAACCTCGGCGCCGACGAGCTGGATATCGAGGCCGGACCCTTCGTCATCTATCAGGGCAGCCACGGCGACCGCGGCGCACACCGTGCCGACGTGATCCTGCCGGCGGCCGCCTACACCGAGGAGGACGGGATCTTCGTCAACACCGAAGGTCGCCCCCAATACGCCAACCGCGCCGGTTTCCCCGTGGGCGAGGCGAAGGAAAACTGGGCCATCATCCGTGCCCTGTCCGCCGAACTGGGGGCCACGCTGCCCTTCGACACATTGGCGCAACTGCGCAAGGCGATGTTCGCGGCGGTGCCGCATCTGGCCCGTATCGACGAGGTGCCGGAAAACGAGTGGGTCGCGGCGCAGCCGAAACCGCTCGGCAAGGGTGCGTTCGTCAATGCGGTCACCGACTATTACCTCACCAACCCCATTGCCCGCGCAAGTCAGGTAATGGCGGAGCTGAGCCACCTGGCCAGCCAAAGCAAACCGATGGCGGCGGAGTAGAACATGGACTTTATGATCAACACATTCGGCCTCTATTTCGGCACGTTTCTGGTCATCCTCGGGCAGGCGCTGCTGGTAGTGGTGCTGATCCTCGTGGCGCTGGCCTTCCTGATGTATGCGGACCGCAAGATCTGGGCCGCCGTGCAAATCCGCAAAGGTCCGAACCAGGTGGGCGTTTTCGGGTTGCTGCAATCCTTCGCCGACTTCATCAAGTATATCGTCAAGGAAATCGTGGTGCCCGCAGGGGCCGACAAGGTGGTGTTCTTCCTTGCCCCCGCGATCACCTTCATGCTGGCCGTGGTGGCCTGGGCCGTGGTGCCTTTCGCCGACGGCTGGGTGGTCTCCGACATCAACGTCGGCATCCTCTATATCTTCGCGGTTTCCTCGCTGGAGGTCTACGGCGTGATCATGGGGGGCTGGGCCTCCAACTCCAAATACGCCTTCCTCGGCTCGCTACGCTCCGCGGCGCAGATGATCTCCTACGAGGTCTCGATCGGCCTGATTATCGTCGGCGTGCTGATCTCCACCGGTTCGCTGAACCTGTCGGAAATCGTGCGGGCGCAGGATGGCAACTACGGGCTGTTCAGCTGGTACTGGCTGCCGCATCTGCCGATGGTCTGGCTGTTCTTCGTCTCGGCCCTGGCCGAAACCAACCGCCCGCCCTTCGACCTGCCCGAGGCGGAATCCGAACTGGTCGCCGGCTATCAGGTCGAATATTCCTCCACCCCGTTCCTGCTCTATATGATCGGCGAGCTGATGGCCGTGGTGCTGATGACCGCGCTGATGTCGGTGCTGTTCTTCGGCGGCTGGTTGTCCCCGATCCCGGGGCTGGCGGACGGCATCTGGTGGATGGTGCTGAAAATGGCCGTGCTGTTCTTCATGTTCTCGATGGTCAAGGCGCTGGTTCCGCGCTTCCGCTACGACCAGCTCATGCGTCTGGGGTGGAAGGTGTTCCTGCCCATGTCACTCGGCTGGGTCGTTCTGGTGGCCGCTTTTGCACAATATGGTGTCCCGGGCTATGCCCGCTGGGCCGTAGGAGGGTGATCTGATGGTACCTATCGACTGGAACCGCGCCGTAAAATACTTCTTCCTGCAGGATTTCATCGGCGGCTTCAAAGTGGGGATGAAGTATTTCTTCAAACCCAAGGCGACGATCAACTACCCGCATGAAAAGGGGCCGCTCTCGCCCCGTTTCCGCGGCGAACACGCGCTGCGCCGTTATCCCAACGGCGAGGAACGCTGTATCGCCTGCAAACTCTGCGAGGCGATCTGCCCCGCGCAGGCCATCACCATCGACGCCGAACCGCGCGAGGACGGCAGCCGCCGCACCACACGCTACGACATCGACATGACCAAATGTATCTACTGCGGTTTCTGTCAGGAGGCCTGCCCAGTCGATGCCATTGTCGAGGGGCCGAATTTCGAATACGCGACCGAAACGCGCGAGGAGCTTTTCTACAACAAGGAAAAACTGCTCGACAACGGCGCCCGCTGGGAAGCCGAAATCGCCCGCAATATTGAACTGGACGCACCGTACCGGTGAACGATACGCCACCCGGAACGGGGGCAAAAGAAAGGGACAGAAAATGGTCATAGTGACCTTGGTTTTTTACCTCTTCGCAGCCATAGCGGTCGCTTCGGCAATGATGGTGGTGCTGTCACGCAATCCGGTGCATTCGGTGTTGTGGCTGATCCTGACGTTTTTCTCGGCGGCGGCGATATTCATCCTGATGGGGGCGGAATTCATCGCCATGCTGCTGATGATCGTCTATGTCGGCGCGGTCGCGGTGCTGTTCCTGTTCGTCGTGATGATGCTGGACGTGGATTTCGCCAAACTGCGCGGCTCGGTGGCGCAATACACACCGCTCGGCCTGCTGATCGGGCTGATCCTGATCGCCGAACTGGGCATGGCCTATGGCACATGGATATTCGCCAAGGACGCGCCGGAAATGCGCGCGGCTGTCATGCCGGCGCCTGACCAGGTGGAAAACACCGCCGCGATCGGGCAGATCCTCTATACCGATTACGTCTATATGTTCCAGGCGGCGGGGCTGATCCTGTTCGTTGCCATGATCGGCGCGATCGTGCTGACCATGCGCCACCGTCCGGACGTCAAGCGCCAGAATATCCTGACGCAGATCTACCGCGATCCGGCGAAATCCGTCGAACTCAAAGATATCAAACCGGGGCAGGGGCTATGATAGGAATCGAACAATATCTTGGCTTGTCGGCCGTGCTGTTCGTCATCGGCATTTTCGGGATTTTCCTGAACCGCAAGAACGTCATCGTCGTGCTGATGTCGATCGAGCTGATGCTGCTGGCTGTCAACATCAATTTCGTGGCCTTCTCGGTCCATCTCGGCGATATGGTCGGGCAGGTGTTCACCCTGTTCATCCTGACCGTCGCCGCGGCCGAGGCCGCCATCGGGCTGGCCATTCTGGTTGTATTCTACCGTAACCGTGGCGCGATTGACGTGGACGACGTCAACGCGATGAAGGGGTAAGCGATGCCGACGATAATTCTCTTTGCTCCGCTGGTTGGCGCGCTGATTGCCGGTTTCGGCTGGCGCATGATTGGCGAGCGCAACGCGCAGATCGTGACCACAGGGCTGCTGTTCCTCTCGGCGCTGCTGTCGTGGATCCTGTTCTTCGGCGACTATGAAACCGTCGAGAGCATCACCCTGTTCCGCTGGATCGACAGCGGCAGCTTCTCCATCGACTGGGCCATCCGCCTCGACCGTCTGACGGCGATCATGCTGGTGGTGATTACCACCGTGTCCAGCCTCGTGCATCTTTACAGCTGGGGCTACATGGAAAACGACCCCCAGTGGAAAGAGGGCGAGAGCTACAAACCCCGTTTCTTTGCCTATCTGTCGTTCTTTACCTTCGCCATGCTGACGCTGGTCACCGCCGACAATCTGGTGCAGATGTTCTTCGGCTGGGAGGGCGTGGGCGTCGCCTCCTACCTTCTGATCGGCTTCTACTACCGCAAGCCGAGCGCCAATGCCGCCGCCATCAAGGCTTTTGTCGTCAACCGTGTCGGCGACTTCGGTTTTGCCCTCGGCATTTTTGCCATCTTCATGATGACCGACAGCGTCAATTTCTCCGAGATTTTCACACAGGGGCACGCGCTTTCGGCCAAAACCTTCCAGTTCCTCTATATGGAAGTGAACGCGGTCGAGATTATCACCTTCCTGCTGTTCATCGGTGCCATGGGCAAATCGGCGCAGCTGTTCCTGCACACATGGTTGCCCGACGCGATGGAAGGCCCGACACCGGTGTCGGCCCTGATCCACGCCGCCACCATGGTCACCGCCGGTGTTTTCCTTGTGGCGCGCATGTCGCCGCTGTTCGAATACGCACCGGGCACGCTGGCCTTCGTCACCGTGATCGGGGCCACCACGGCCTTCGTCGCCGCGACCATCGGACTGGTGCAGAACGACATCAAACGGGTGATCGCCTATTCGACCATGTCGCAGCTCGGCTATATGTTCGCTGCGGCCGGTGTCGGTGTCTATCAGGCCGCCATGTTCCATCTGCTGACGCATGCGTTCTTCAAGGCCATGCTGTTCCTCGGCGCCGGTTCGGTCATCCATGCGATGCACCACGAACAGGACATGCGCAACTATGGCAACCTGCGCAAAAAGATCCCCTATACCTTCTGGGCGATGATGATCGGCACGCTGGCCATTACCGGTGTCGGCATTCCGCTGACCACGATCGGTTTCGCCGGTTTCCTTTCGAAAGACGCGATTATCGAAAGCACCTACGCCGCAGGCACCCAGGCTGGCGAATTTGCCTTCTGGATGCTGGTGATCGCTGCCGCCATGACGGCCTTCTACAGCTGGCGCCTGATGTTCATGACCTTCTATGGCCCGGAAAAAGGCGACAAGCACACGCATGACCACGCGCACGAAAGCCCGCTGGTCATGATCATCCCGCTCGGCGTTCTGGCCCTTGGCGCCATCTTCGCCGGTATGATCTGGTATGGCGACTTCTTCGGCGAGAACGTGTTCGACTGGTTCGGTCCGGCCGTCTATATCAACCACGAGACCAACAATGTCCTGCACGAGGTCCACGACGTCGCCAAATGGGTCAAGGCCGCGCCGTTCTTCGCGATGCTGTCCGGTTTCCTGCTGGCCTACCTGTTCTATATCGTCAAGCCGGATATCCCGGCGGCGCTGGCGAAACGGAACCCCGGCCTTTACCGGTTCCTTCTCAACAAATGGTATTTCGACGAGGTTTACGACGTCCTGTTCGTGCGTCCGGCAAAATGGCTCGGCCGTTTCCTGTGGAAACGCCTGGACGGCTCGGTCATCGACGGTGCCATCAACGGGCTGGCGATGGGTATCATTCCCTTCTTCACCCGTGCGGCGGCCCGTATGCAGTCGGGATACCTTTACCATTACGCATTCGCGATGATTATCGGAATTGTCGTCATAACGACCTGGTTCGCCATCACCGGAGGGGCGCAGTAATATGAATAATCTTCTCTCCATAGTCACATTCCTGCCGATGTTCGGCGCGGTTGTGCTGATGTTTTTCCTGCGTGGCGACGACGAAATGGCGGTGCGCAACGCCAAGCTGCTGGCGATGTTCACGACCTTGGCAACCTTCGTTGCCTCGCTGATCATCCTGATCAAGTTCGACCCCTCGAACACCGGCTTCCAGATGGTGGAAGAGGCCAAATGGCTCGGCGGGCTGAACTACAAGCTCGGCGTGGACGGTATCAGCATCCTGTTCGTGATGCTGACGACCTTCTTCATGCCGATCGTCATCGGCTCCACCTGGGCGGTCGACCACCGCGTCAAGGAATACATGATCGCCTTCCTGCTGCTCGAAACCCTGATGATCGGGGTGTTCGTGGCGCTCGATCTGGTGCTGTTCTATGTGTTCTTCGAGGCCGGCCTGATCCCGATGTTCCTGATCATCGGTATCTGGGGCGGCAAGGACCGTATCTATGCGGCCTTCAAGTTCTTCCTCTATACGCTGCTCGGCTCGCTGCTGATGCTGCTGGCGATGATCTATATGTGGTATGATGCCGGCACCACCGACATCGTGCGCCTGCTCGACCACCAGTTCGCTTCCGACACCATCTCGGTTCTGGGCTTCGGCGTGGTCGGCGGGGTGCAGACGCTGCTCTGGTTGGCGTTCTTTGCCTCCTTCGCGGTGAAACTGCCGATGTGGCCGTTCCACACCTGGCTGCCCGACGCCCACGTTCAGGCGCCGACAGCCGGCTCCATCGTGCTGGCGGCAATCCTGATCAAGATGGGCGGCTACGGCTTCCTGCGGTTCTCGCTGCCGATGTTCCCGATTGCCTCGGACCTGATGCAGAACTTCGTGTTCTTCCTGTCGGTTGCGGCGATCATCCTGACCTCGCTGATCGCGCTGGCGCAGGAGGACATGAAAAAGCTGATCGCCTATTCCTCGGTCGCCCATATGGGGTTCGTCACCATGGGGATATTCGCCTTCAACCAGCAGGGTCTCGACGGGGGTATCTTCCAGATGATCAGCCACGGCATTGTGGCGGGGGCGCTGTTCATGATCGTCGGCGTGATCTACGACCGGATGCACACGCGCGAGATCGCCGCCTTTGGCGGGCTTGCCATCCGCATGCCGAAATACGCGCTGATCTTCATGCTGTTCACCATGGCCAATGTCGGCCTGCCGGGGCTGTCCGGTTTTGTCGGCGAATTCCTGACCCTCGCGGCCCTGTTCAAGGTCAACACCTGGGCGGCCTTCGGCGCAACGACCGGTGTGATCCTCTCGGCTGCCTATGCGCTCTGGCTCTATCGCCGTGTCATGTTCGGCGATCTGGTCAAGGAAAGCCTGAAGGGCATCAAGGACATGGACCTGCGCGAAAAACTGCTGTTCGCCCCGCTGGTGGTCCTGACGCTGCTGCTCGGCCTCTATCCGGCGGTGGTGCTGGATATCACAGGCCCCTCGGTCGAGGCGCTCCTGCAAAACTTCAACAATGCTGTCGGGGTGGTGGAAACCGTCGCCGAAGTCACATCACACTGATCGGGTGAAGATATGTTAAGCAACGATATTTCTGTAATCCTCCCCGAACTGATGCTGGTCGTCTATGCGATGGCCGCGCTGATGGTCGGTGTCTACTCCAGGAAACAGGACGCGATTTCCAACCTGATCCTCTGGACCACGGTGGTGGTTCTGGCTGTCGCCGGTTTCTGGATCGGCCTGTCGCCCGAGGGCACCAGCACCGCCTTCAACGAGGCCTTCATCAACGACGGTTTCGCCCGCTTTTCCAAGGTGACGCTGCTCTGGGGCGCGGCCGCGATTCTGGCGCTGTCGCGGGAGTATCTGGCGAAGAACAAGCTGTTGAAATACGAATACCCGCTGCTGATCACCCTGTCGGTGGTCGGCATGATGATGATGGTATCGGCCGGCGATCTGATGGCGCTCTATCTGGGGCTGGAACTGCAGTCGCTGGCACTCTACGTCATCGCTTCCTTCCGCCGCGACAGCCTGCGCTCGACCGAGGCGGGGCTGAAATACTTCGTCCTCGGCGCGCTGTCCTCGGGGCTGCTGCTCTATGGCGCCTCGCTGGTCTACGGCTTTGCCGGCACCACGGTATTCTCGGGCATCTATACGGTTGTCGAGGGCGAGGGCCTCTCCCTCGGCCTGCTGTTCGGCCTTGTGTTCCTTGTGACCGGCATGGCCTTCAAGGTCTCTGCCGTGCCGTTCCACATGTGGACGCCGGACGTTTACGAAGGCTCCCCCACGCCGGTCACCGGCCTGTTCGCCACCGCGCCGAAAATGGCCGCTGCCGCCATGATCGCCCGCGTGCTGTTCGATGCCTTTGGCGAGGTGATCTCCGACTGGCAGCAGATCCTCGTCTTCCTGTCGCTCGGCTCCATGTATCTCGGTTCCGTCGCCGCGATCGGGCAGACGAATATCAAACGCCTTATGGCCTATTCCTCCATCGGTCACATGGGTTTCGCCCTGATGGGCCTTGCCGCGGGCACCGAGCAGGGCGTGCAGGCATTGCTGATCTACATGGCGATCTACGTCACCATGAACGTCGGCGTTTTTGCCTTCATCCTGAATATGGAGCGCGACGGGCAGGCGGTCACCGACATTGCCTCTCTCGGCCTCTATTCGAAGGTCGCTCCGGCGCGGGCCTTCGCGCTGGCCGTGCTGATGTTCAGCCTTGCCGGCATCCCGCCGCTGGTCGGTTTCTTCGGGAAATTCTATGCGCTGACCGCCGCTATCGACGCGGGGCTTTTCTGGCTCGCCGTTGCCGGTGCATTCGCCTCGGTGATCGGTGCCTTCTATTATCTGCGCATCGTGTTCTACATGTATTTCGGCAAGGAAACCGCACCGCTCACCGGCGCCATGCCGACGCTGCACTGGGTCTTCCTCGGCGGCGCTTCGGGCGCCATGGTCCTCGGGGTTGTCAACCTGTTCGGGGTGGAAACCATCGCCGGACTGGCGGCGGCCACGCTGCTGAACTAGATGGCCGACTGGCCCGAGGGGGTAGGGCGCAGGCTCTATCCGACGCTGCCCAGCACCAATACCGAGGCCCTGCGCCTCGCCCGCGCGGGCGAGGCCACGCCCCTCTGGGTGCTGGCGCTGGAACAGACCGCGGGCCGCGGTCGGCGCGGCAACGACTGGCAGGGTGCACGCGGCAACTTCTCGGCCAGCCTCGCCATGCGCCCCGACGGACCACCGGCACAGGCCGCGCTGCGTTCCTTCACCGCCGCACTCGCCCTGCGCGACGCCCTGATCGCGGTGTGCGGGCGCGCGGATATCTTCACCCTCAAATGGCCCAATGACGTGCTGGCGAAGGGCCGCAAGATCGCCGGTATCCTGCTGGAAAGCCGCGACGACACCCTGTGCATCGGCATCGGCGTGAACCTTGCCACCACCCCGCAGGTCCCGGGCGCGGCCTTCGCCCCCGTCAGCCTGCACGAACTCACCGGCATGGCGCCAGATCCCGAAACCTTCCTCACCGAACTCGCCGCCGCCTTCGCCGCGCGCGAGGCCGCCTTCACCACCTACGGCTTCGCCCCGATCCGCACGGAATGGCTTGCCCACGCCGCCCGTCTGGGCGAAACCGTCACCGCCCGCCTCGCCAGCCGCACCGAAGTCGGCGTGTTCGGGACAATCGACGAAACCGGTGCTATTGTGCTGGAAACCGCGAAAGGGCGCCTTGCGCTCCCCGCCGCCGAAATATTTTTCGAGGGGTAGACCCATGCTGCTGGCCATTGACGTAGGCAACACCAACGCCGTTTTCGCCATCCACGACGGCAAGAAAACCATCGGAGAGTGGCGCTGCTCCACCGACTACCGCCGCACGGCCGACGAATATTTCGTCTGGCTTCAGCACCTCATGGCGCATCAGGGCATCGAGGCAAAGATCAACGCGGTGATCATATCCTCCACCGTGCCGCGCGTGGTGTTCAACCTGCGCGTCCTCGCCGACCGCTATTTCGACTGCCGCCCGATGGTGGTCGGCAAGCCGGAAATCGACATCGGCATCCCCGTGCGCGTCGACCCGCAAACCAGCGTCGGACCCGACCGCCTTGTAAATACGGTCGCGGGTTACGATCTATACGGGGGGAACCTGATCATCGTCGATTTCGGCACTGCCACCACCTTCGACGTTGTCGGACATGACGGCGCCTACGAGGGCGGCGTGATCGCCCCCGGTATCAACCTCAGCCTGCGCGCCATGCACGAGGTCGCGGCCTCGCTGCCGCACATCGACGTCAGCAAGCCGGATAAGGTCATCGGCACGAATACGGTTGCGTGTATGCAATCGGGCATATATTGGGGCTACATCGGCCTGATCGAGGGGATCTGCAAACGGATCGCCGACGAAAAAGGGCAGGATATGAAAATTGTCGGCACAGGGGGGCTTTCAACGCTCTTTGCGCAGGACAGCGACATATTAAAGAACATTAACACCGAACTCACGATCCACGGACTTGTGTTGATCGCGGAACGGAACAGGAAAGACAAATAATGAGCAAGAAAAACCGTCTGATTTACCTCCCCCTCGGCGGGGCGGGCGAAATCGGCATGAATATGTATCTCTATGGCTACGGCCCGAAAGACAACGAACGCTATATCCTCGTGGATGTGGGCGTCACCTTCCCCGACATGGACACCACCCCGGGCGTTGACCTGATCATGGCCGATCCGGCCTATATAGTCGAACGCGCCGATCGGCTGGAGGCCATCATCATCACCCACGCGCACGAGGACCACATCGGCGCTATCGGCCTTTTGTATCCGCAGCTTCAGGCGCCGGTCTACTGCCGCAAGTTCACGGCCGCCATCGCGCGCAACAAGATGGAAAAGAACGGGCAGAACCCCGACCACGTCCATGTTGTCGGCACCTGGCCGGAACAGGTGACCGCCGGCCCGTTCACCCTCGGCTTCATGCCGATCGCCCATTCGATCCCCGAGGCCTCGGCCCTGATCATCGACACCCCTGCGGGTCGCGTGATCCACTCCGGCGATTTCAAGAACGACCCGACCCCGATTGTCGGCGAGCCGTATAACCCCGAACTGGTGCGCGAGATTTCCAAAGACGGCGTTCTGGCGCTGGTCTGCGATTCCACCAACGTATTCTCGCAGGGCAAGGGCCGCTCCGAGGCCGACATCACCCCCGCGATCCGCGAGCTGATGGCATCGGCCAAGGGCATGGTCGCCGCCACCACTTTCGGCTCCAACGTTGCACGGCTGAAAACGCTGGCACAGGCGGCAGCGGATACCGGACGGGAGGTTGTCGTCGTGGGTCGCGCCATGGAAACCATGATTGCCAATGCCTTCGCGACCGGCGTCATGACCGACTTCCCGCCGATTCTCGACGTGGAAGAGGCCAACAACATCCCCCGCAACAAGCTGCTGGTGCTGGCCACCGGCTCGCAGGGGGAGCGCCGCGCCGCCACCGCCGGCCTCGCACGGGGCAAATATCGCGGGCTGGAGCTGAAGGCAGGCGATACCTTCCTGTTTTCCTCCAAAACCATTCCGGGGAACGAGGTTTCCGTCGCCTATATCCTCAACCAGATGGCCGAGAAGGGCGTGAATGTCATCGACGACACTTCGGGCCTCTATCATGTGTCCGGCCACGCCAACCGCCCGGACCTCGAGGAAATGCACGCGCTGGTCAACGCCGATCTGGTGGTGCCGATGCACGGCCAGTATCGCCACCTGCGCGAACACGCCGAAATCGTGCAGGCCAAGGGCAACGACGCCGTGATCTGCCCGAACGGCACCATGATCGACCTGACCCACGGCGGCAAACATGTCGCCAGCATCGAGACGGGCCGCACCTACCTCGACGGCAAGCCGCTGATCGGCGCCCTTGACGGGGTGGTGCGCGAGCGCCTGCAAATGGCCCTGCGCGGCCATGTTCTGGTCTCGCTGGTGATCGAGGAGGACGGAGAGCTGCTCGACGGTGCCTGGGTGCAAACCGTCGGCCTGCCGGACAATCCGCGCGTCGATGGCGGGCTGGAAGGGCAACTGGAGGACGAGATCGACAAGGTCCTCGCCCGCGCCAAAAAGAAAACCCTCGCCAGTGACGAGGGGATCGAGGCGCTGGTCTCGCGCACGTCCAACCAGGTCTGCAAGGACGTCATCGGCAAGAAGCCCGTTTGCACGGTGCTGATCAACCGGCTGCTGGTCGAATAGCGCACCGGACAGTCCGAAACGAAAAACGCCCCGAAAACCTTCGGGGCGTTTTGCGTTGTAATGCAGGTATTTCAGTCCTCTGCGGGTTTTTCCTGATCCGCCGCAGGCGTGTCCTCCGCATCCTTTTTGCGGGCCACACGACGGCGGCGCGGTTTTTTGACAGGCTCTTCCGCGGTTTCACCCTTGGCCGCTTCATCCTCGGTCGGCGTTTCCGCTTCCTCGACCTTTTTCACCCGACGTTTGCGCGGTTTCTTCGCCGGTTTTTCTTCGGCTTCCGGCTCCGGCTGGACCTCTTCGATGACCACCGATACCGCCTCGTCCGCCAGCACTTCGACGGCTTCGACCGTTTCGTCCTTTTTCACGCGACGGCGGCGGGGTTTCTTCGCCGGGGCCTCCTCGGCATTTGCCTCGACCTCGGGCGCAGTCGCGGCTTTCTCGGCCGCTTTCGCGGCGCGGGCGGCCTCGCGTTCCTCGTCCTTCTTGTTGGCGGCTTCCTGCAGGGCGCGCAGGTCGCGGGTCATGAACAGGGGCATATGATCGCCCATGCCGACAACCCGCGGGCCGTTGTCGCGGCGTCCGCCACGTCCTCGCGGTGCGCGCGGTTGGCGTTCCTTTTTGGCAACCTCTTTGACCGGCTCGGCCGGTTTCGCTTCGGGGGGCGTTTCCGCCATCTCTGCCACCGGCGCCTCGTCCGGACGGGATTTGCGGCTGCGCGAACGCCGTTCGCGTTTCGGTTTCCCGTCGCTCTTGTCCTCTGCCGCAGGGGCTTCGGCGCTCGGCGCCTTGCCCTGCTGCAACGGGTTGTCGATGCGCGGGATGGGCTTTTTCACCAGATCCTCGATCGCCGCCAGATATTTCTCTTCGGCAGGGGTCGCCAGCGTGATGGCCTTGCCCTCGCGTCCCGCCCGACCGGTGCGCCCGATGCGGTGGACGTAATCCTCCGAATGGATCGGCACGTCGAAATTGAACACATGGCTGACGCTGGGAATATCCAGCCCGCGCGCCGCCACGTCCGAGGCGATCAGCAGTTTCAGCTCTCCGTCACGGAAACTGGTCAGGATGCGCGTGCGCACCGACTGGTCCAGATCCCCGTGGATCGGCGCCGCATCCAGCCCGTGTTTTTTCAGCGACTTCGCGACAATATCCACATCCCGTTTGCGGTTGCAGAACACAATCGCGTTGGTCAGCTTCTCGCCCTCTGCCTCGATCAGCGCCCGCAGGGTGTCGCGTTTTTCCTTCGGACCGCGATCCTTGCGCGACGGGGTCACCATGCAAACGCCCTGTTCGATGGTTTCCGAGGTTGTCGCCTGCCGCGCCACCTCGACCCGCACCGGATTATGCAGGAATTCCTGCGTGATCCGCGTGATCTCCGGCGCCATCGTGGCCGAGAAGAACAGCGTCTGGCGGGTAAAGGGCGTCAGTTTGAAAATCCGCTCGATATCGGGGATGAACCCCATGTCCAGCATCCGGTCGGCCTCGTCCACCACCATGATCTGCACGCCGTTCAGCATCAGCTTGCCGCGCTCGAAATGGTCGAGCAGCCGGCCAGGGGTGGCAATCAGCACATCGACACCGCGGTCGATCAGCTTGTCCTGGTCCTTGAAGCTGACGCCGCCGATCAGCAGCGCCATCGAGAGCTTGGAATATTTCGCATAGGTCTCGAAATTCTCGGCCACCTGCGCGGCCAGTTCCCGCGTCGGGGCCAGCACCAGCGATCGCGGCATCCGCGCCCGTGCGCGACCCTTGGCCAGCATGGTGATCATCGGTAGCGTAAAGGAGGCGGTCTTGCCGGTTCCTGTCTGCGCAATGCCCAGCACGTCGCGGCCCTGCAACGCATGCGGTATCGCTTCGGCCTGGATAGGGGTGGGGGTTTCGTAACCGGTTTCGGTTACGGCTTGCAGGACCTTCGGGTCCAGCTCCAAATCTTTAAATGTAGTCATTTTTTTCCGTCTGTTGCGGCGTTTGAATCGGCCGCGGAAATCAGAGCGACCCGGACCACCGTATTGCGATCCATTCGAGTATCTGCTCAATAGCGGGGAATTTGCGATAGGTCAATGTTCCATCCTTTTAACCGTGCCATTCCACATGAAAAATCAGGGGTTTTATTGATGTGGCCGGCCCATTATATGCTCCCCAACCGGAAATAAGGATTACGCATGTCTGACGAACTACCGAAAGCCTATCGCGGGCTGGATTTTCTGACCGTTACCGATGTCCGCCACTGGACCGACAAAACTTTCTCGTTCCGGTGCGAGCGCCCGGCCTCCCTGCGGTTCCGCAGTGGCGAGTTTGCCATGATCGGGCTGGAAAACGGCGACAAGCCGCTGTTGCGGGCCTATTCCATTGCCTCGCCGAACTGGGCCGACGATCTGGAATTCTATTCGATCAAGGTGCCGGACGGGCCGCTGACCTCGCGCCTGCAACACCTGAAGGTCGGGGACAAGATCGTGATCCGTCCCAAGGTCACCGGCACGCTGGTGCATGATGCACTGATTCCGGGCAAGCGTCTGGTGCTGTTTTCCACCGGCACCGGCATTGCCCCCTTCGCCAGCGTGATTCGCGACCCCGAAACCTACGAGAAATTCGACGAGGTGATCCTGACCCAGACCTGCCGCGAGGACAAGGAACTGGACTACGGCCGCCACCTGATGCAGGAGATCGCCGCCGATGAACTGCTGTCCGAAATCGTCGGCGACAAGCTGACCTATATCGGCACCACAACGCGCGAGGAATCGGAGCTGACCGGGCGCATGACCGACTGGCTGCGCGACGGGCGGTTTGCCGAATATACCGGCGCCCCCCTGACAGCGGAGACCGACAGGGTGATGATCTGCGGTTCGATGGACATGCTGAAAGAGCACAAGGACATCTGTCTGGATATCGGTATGAAAGAGGGTGCGAACTCCGAACCCGGCGAATTCGTTATCGAAAAAGCCTTCGTCGGATAGTTGCAACGTTTTGGCCTAACAGGCTGAAATAACATCGAAAAAATGACTTATTGCCAGTTGGCAATTTTTCATCGTGCCGGTGTCAGCGTGGTTATCCCGACCGCGCCGCCGCGCGGGCGCTCTGGGTCCAGCGACATGGGGATATACTCGCTTCGCCGCCACAGAACCGACAGGTCGTCATAGTGGCGCGAGAGCAGATGCCCCGATTGTCCGGTGGAAATGATCATCACCGAGGAATCCGGGTCCGAGAAATCGAACACCCCGCGGAAACCGCTACCATGCACATTGGTAAAGGGGGCGTTTCCGGTGCCCCGTGTCGCCCCGCGCAGCAGGGTGTTGTCGCCGCCCGGCGTTTCCTGCCGGATATTGGCGAACCACGAGACGACGGGCACACGGCCGAGCAGGCTCGATTCCTGAAACGCCTGATGCGCGCCACCCCAGCGCCAGCGCGCCACATTGGGGCCGTAGGTTTCCTCCAGCCAGAGCATCGCATCCTCCAGCGCCAGTTCCGACATCTGCCGGCAGGTTTCCACCGGCGTGGTCTGGCGGATGTCGCACCAGACGGCGGCCCCGTCGGTGTTGCGGAATACCCGTTCGATGAAATCCGGTTTCAGACGGGTGAACTCGTCGGCCATCCGGCCCAGTTCGTCCACCACCAGACGCCGTTGCAGGGCGCGGGTCCAGGCGGCATAGATCAGCGGCTCGGGGTCGTGCTGCCCCATCTCGCCGTTCCAGTTGGCCAGAAGCTCCAGCGCCTGCTGGCGGCGTGCCTCGGGCGTGCCGTCGCGCGCCGGTTCGCCGGTCCACCAGATGTCGCGGGCGATCAGCGGCAACAGGGTGCGCGCGGTGATGGATACAGTGTCGGTCTGGATATCGATGAAACTGGTGAGGGTATGGAATTCGCGCGCGTTCAGCAGCTGCGTCGCCCGTTTGATGCGCTGCGTGTCGCCCCATTCGAAGCTCCAGTTATAGGGGAAGGGGCGGTCGGTGATCTTGTTGTTGGTATTGACGACAATGCCGCTTTCGGGATTGATTTCACGGGGGTTTTCCTCGAACCCGTAGAAACCCTGCCACTGGCTGGCGTCGATCCAGCCCGGGGCGGGGATGCGCCCCTGCGTCGGATGGGCGGGGTTGCGCGCGGGCATGCGGCCGGCGGTGACCAGCGCGATGTTTTCGTGATCCGCCAGTGTGATGTTGTTGGAGGGCGCAACGAATTTTTCCACCACCGCGATTCCCTCCTCCACCGAGCGGGCGCGCATCAGGCCAAGCGCCGCCTCGATCGAGGTGTCGTTTGCGGTCAGGGCCGTCCACTGCAGTGTTGCCACATGCCCCGGCGGGGTGATGGCGGCGAGGTTGTAGCGTTCCGGCGGGATGACCGGTCCGTTGCGGCTCCAGCGTAGCTGCCGGCTGACCGAGACCTCGCCCTTGATGTCGATCAGGATATCCTTGGTGCGGAACGGTTCGAATCCGGTTCCGGTGCGGTATTCCAGCGGATTTTGCGGGTTGAGCTGCTCCATCACCAGATCCTGATCGTCAAGGTAGCTCGCCGTCAGCCCCCAGCCAAGGTCGGCATTGCGCCCGATCAGGATGCCGGGAATGCCCGGAATGGTGCCGCCGATGGCGCCGCCGTCAGGGAATTCGAGCCGCGCCAGATACCAGATGCCCGGGGCCTGCAACGGCAGGTGCGGGTCGGTGGCCAGCAGCGTGCCGCCCGAGGCAGAACGGCTGCCCATCGCGGCCCAGGCGTTGGAAGCGCCTGCAAGGTCAACAGGTTGCACGGGGTCATAGGGGCTGCGCGGGGTCTCGTCCAGTTCGGCAAAACGCGGCGCTGTCGGGAACAGGCTGGCGAAATCGGGCAGAGGCACGGCCATTTGCGCGGTTCCGGCATCGGGCAGGATGTCGGCCAGACGCTCGGGCGGCAGCACCAGCGACAGGCGCGCGCGCATGACCTCGCGGCTGGCCTGGTCGGACAGTTGCAGCGCCATCAGTTTCACCAGCGCGATGGAGTCGGCAGGCAGCCACGGCGCGATCTGGTTCGAGGTCAGGAAAAACTCCGGCGCGCCGCGGCCCAGCGCCTGCTCGTTGACGGCGCGGATATAGGCGTTGACGCCGGCGGAATAGGCCTCCAGCCGGGTGATGACTTCGGGCGTTTGCGCCGAGACCGCCTTTTGCGACAGCCCGTAGATATCTAGGGCGCGCATGAATTCGTCGATGCCCAGCGTGTCGCGCCCGAACAGTTCCGACAGGCGCCCCTGCGCCGTGCGCCGCATCAGGGTCATCTGCCACAGCCGGTCCTGCGCATGCACGAACCCGAGACCGAACAGGACATCCGTGTCCGTGGTGCCGAAGATATGGGGAATGGCGTTGGTGTCGCGCACGATCTCCACCGGTGCATCAATGCCGCGCACGGTGAAATCGGCGTCATAGTCGGGCAGGGAGCGCGAGGCGATGTAGTAGACGACACCAAGCCCCAGAATGGCCAGAACCAGTATTGCGACCAGACCGCGAAACACCCATTTGAAAGCCCGTAGCATTGAAATCCCCGTTCGGTTGGCTTGACCTTCGCGTGTTAGCAGGTCACTAACAGGGAAACAACGCGGCTTGTCCGTGGTCACAAAAATGTTGGAGGATATCATGGCAAAGGTAGCGTTTCTGGGTCTCGGGGTCATGGGCTATCCGATGGCGGGGCATCTGAAGGCGGCAGGACACGAGGTCACCGTTTACAACCGGACCACCGCCAAGGCGGAAAAATGGGCGGCTGAACACGGCGGAGCCTTTGCCGAAACGCCGGCCGAAGCGGTTGCAGGTGTCGATGTGGCCTTCGCCTGTGTGGGGAACGATGACGATCTGCGCAGCATTACCATTGGCGAGAACGGCGCCTTTGGTGCCATGGGCAAGGGCACGGTGTTTGTCGATCATACGACGGCCTCGGCCGCGGTGGCGCGGGAGCTGTATGCGGCGGCGCAGGCGGGCGGTTTCGACTTTATCGACGCGCCGGTGTCCGGCGGGCAGGCAGGGGCCGAAAACGGGGTTCTGACGGTGATGTGCGGTGGCGATGCCGCGCCCTATGCGGTGGCCGAGCCGCTGATCGGAAGCTTTGCCCGCTCCACCCGCCTGATGGGCGAGAGCGGTGCCGGGCAGCTGACCAAGATGGTGAACCCGATA
>Ga0256839_1001591_pt1 | contig 27134 bp, 16 predicted proteins | sample 354166metaG_FD_185968 | JGI IMG/M metagenome (GOLD analysis project Ga0256839, IMG submission 185968) | Hydrothermal vent microbial communities from Mid Atlantic Ridge, Atlantic Ocean - 354-166 | ecosystem: Environmental > Aquatic > Marine > Hydrothermal vents | place: Atlantic Ocean: Mid... | reverse complement strand
CTTGTTGATGAGCTGGTCCAGTTCCTCTTCAAAGAGCAACTTGCGGGCTTCCTGGACGGTGACTTCGCGCCGCATGGTGCGGCCGGGCATGAGTTTTTCAAACAGCTCGCTTAAGTCCATGTCCAGCTGCTCCATGCCCATGCCGGTGACCATCATCGGCACGGCCTTTTGCTGCACGGTGATCTCCACGGTGCGGTCTTCCAGCTTGCCCTCCTGGAGCATCTGCTGCATCCGGCGGCGGTTGCGCTGGTGGCGCTGGTAGTCTTCCTCCTCGCCGGCGTAGGGGGGCTCGGGACACAGCAGTTCCAGTAGCCGGTCCTCCACGCGGCGCTTGACCTCCGGCTCCAGGCGGCGGCGTTCTTGATCGCGCACCAGGGAAAGAGCGTTTTCCACCAGCTCGCGGATGATGCTCTCCACGTCCCGGCCGTAGTAGCCCACCTCGGTGAACTTGGTCGCCTCGACCTTGACGAAGGGGGCTCCGGTGAGCCGGGCCAGGCGGCGGGCAATCTCGGTTTTGCCCACCCCCGTGGGGCCGATCATGAGGATGTTCTTCGGAGAGACTTCCTGGCGGATGTCCTCGGGTAGTTGCTGTCGCCGCCAGCGGTTGCGCACCGCCACGGCCACGGCCCGCTTGGCCTCCTGCTGGCCCACAATGTAGCGGTCCAGGTGGGCGACGATCTGCCGCGGAGTCAGGTTTTGCACTCCAGCTCCTCCACCACCAGGTGTTCGTTGGTGTAGATGTCGATCTCGGCCGCGATCCGCAACGCTTCCCGCACCACCTCGGCCGCCCCCAGCGAGCTGTGCCGCACCAAGGCCCGGGCCGCAGCCACGGCAAACGGGCCGCCGGAACCGATGCCCAAAATGCCATCGGGCGGCTGGATCACGTCGCCGGTGCCGGAAACCAGCAGCGTGTGTTCCCGATCCACGGCCACCAGCAACGCTTCGAGCCGCCGCAGCAGCTTGTCGGTGCGCCAGTCCTTGGCCAGCTCCGTGGCTGCCCGGGGCATGTTGCCCGGGTGGTCCTTCAGCTTGGCCTCGAACCGTTCCAGCAACGCGAACGCATCGGCACTGCTGCCGGCAAAGCCCACCAGCACCTTCCCTTCCAGCAGGCGGCGGATTTTCACCGCGTCGGCCTTGACGATCGTCTGGCCCAGCGTCACCTGCCCGTCCCCGCCCAGGGCCACGCGCCCCTGGTGCCGCACGGTGAGAATCGTTGTGGCATCGAATCGCGGCTCTTTCATCAGCAGTGCCATCCTGTAGCAAGATCCATCATTCCGCCGGGAAAGCCGGTCGGGCGTCAGTCCCGGGCAAGCAACTGTTTCAATTTTTCGGCTACGTTCTCCGGGGTAAAGCCGAAATGGGCCATCGCCTTGGCCCCGGGGGCCGAAACGCCGTAGCTGCGCATGCCCAGGAAAGCCCCTCGGGGCCCCAGGTAACGGTGCCAGCCCTGCTCCACGGCCGCTTCGACGGCCAGCCGCACGGGCAACTGCGGCGGCAGCACGCTTTGGCGGTATTCTTCGGGCTGTTCGTCAAAGAGTTCCCAACTGGGCATGCTCACCACGCGGACCGGCACCCCTTGTTCTTCAAGCAACCGCGCGGCGGCCACGCAAAGAGGCACTTCGCTGCCCGAGGCGATCAGGATGCCCTTGGCCCCCGGGGCGTCCAGCAGCACGTAGCCTCCACAAGCCACGCCGGCGGCCGGGGCCAGTTGCGAGCGATCCAGCACCGGCAGGCTTTGCCGGGTGAGGATCAGAGCCACGGGCCGATCCTTTTGCTGTAGTGCTACGCGGTAGGCTTGGCTCACCTCGTTGGCATCCCCCGGCCGCAGCACCACCAGGTTCGGAATGGCCCGAAGCGCCGCCAGGTGTTCCACTGGCTGATGCGTGGGTCCGTCCTCGCCCACGCCGATTGAGTCGTGGGTGAAGATGAACAGCACGGGCAGCTTCATCATGGCCGCCAGGCGGATCGCGGGGCGCATGTAGTCGCTGAACACCAGGAACGTGCCGGTGTAGGGCCGAAGCCCGCACAGGGCCATCCCGTTGGCCGCGGCCCCCATCGCGTGTTCCCGCACGCCGAAGTGGAAATTGCGGCCGTGGTAGCTGCCGGGCAGGAAGTCGGCCGCGTTGTCGAACTTCAGCAGGGTGTTGTTACTGGGGGCCAGGTCGGCCGAGCCGCCCAGGAGCCACGGCACCTGTTGGGCCACGGCGTTGAGCACCTGCCCGCTGGCCTTGCGCGTGGCCATGCCTTTTTCATCGGCGGGAAACTCCGGCAGTTGATCCAGCGCCCCGGGGGGCAGCTCCCGGGCGGCCATTTGCTCCCAGCGGGCGGCAAGTTCCGGGTGCTGCTGCTGATACTGCCGCCAGCGGTCTTGCCAGGCCTGGTAAAGCTGCGGCCCGCGGCGGCCGATCCCGGCACGGAAAAGCTCGCGCACTTCCTCGGGCACGAGGAACTTTTCTTCCGGCGGCCAGCCGTAGTTCTGCTTGGCCAGCCGCACTTCTTCCTCGCCCAACGGGGCGCCGTGGGCGGCGGCGGTATCCTGCTTGTTGGGTGCCCCCCAGGCGATGTGGCTGCGAAGGACGATGAGCGTGGGTCCCTGCTGGTGCTCGTGGAAAGCGGCCAGGGCGGCGCGGATGGCGTCCAGGTCGTTGGCATCCTCCACATGGAGCACTTGCCAGCCCAGGGCCTGGAACCGCATGGCCACCTGCTCGCTGAAGGCCAACTCGGTGGAGCCTTCGATGGTGATGCGGTTGTCGTCGTAGATCCAGCAGAGGTTCGACAGCTTCAAGTGCCCGGCCAGCGAGGCGGCCTCGCAGCCCAGCCCCTCCATCAAGTCGCCGTCGCTACAGAGCACATACACGTTGTAGTCGAAAAGGGGCAGGCCCGGGCGGTCAAAGTGCCGGCTGAGCCAGCACGCTGCGGCGGCCATGCCCACACTGTTGCCGCAGCCTTGGCCCAGCGGACCGGTGGTCGTCTCCACGCCGGAAGTTTCGCCGTACTCGGGATGCCCGGGCGTGCGGCTGCCCAGTTGCCGGAACTGCTTGATCTGTTCCAGCGGCACGGCCGGCTCCCCGGTGGGCTGCCCGCGGTGATCGACTTGCTGCACCTCGGCCAGGTGCAGCACTGCGTAAAGCAGCATGGAAGCGTGGCCGCAGGAAAGCACGAAGCGGTCGCGGGCCGGCCACAAGGGGTGTTGCGGGTCGTAGCGTAGCACTTCGTTCCACAGCACGTAGGCCACGGGGGCCAGGGCCATCGGCGTGCCCGGATGGCCGCTTTTAGCCTGTTCCACGGCGTCCATGGCCAGCGTGCGGATGGTATTGATGGCCAGTTGTTCCTGTTGAGTCATCGTGGGGGTGGTGCTCATGGCAAACTGTTTCAGCAAAGAAAAGGAGCATCGGAGGGCCGATCATCCCGATGATACACGCACAATCGTGCCAGAACGGTCATTTTCGCCGAGAATCGCCGCCGGGCAAGGGTGAGCCGCGGAGAGCTGAAGAAACGCATGACACGGTTTGTCTCCGCTGGCTCCAAGCCCGCGGCTAGCCGCCGGTGTGAGATAACGTGTTTGGCGAGCTCCCGGCTCGCTGGCAGAGAATGTTTCCAGGGGCGGAAATGTCGAGCAAGTTGCCTCCCACTGCCTCACTGCCCCGGCGGAGGATCGACACGGCTGGGCACCGCGTCGAACAACTCGGCCGCCTTCTGCACCCAGGGGTGGGCAAACGCCTCGCGGCGCAGTTGGTGCAAGGCGGCCACGCCCTGCCCCCCCCGGGCCGTGGACCCCGAGGGCTGCTCCTCTTGATCCACCACCAGTTCCAGCACAGCCTGGGGCCCCAGGTGCTTGCGCACCAGGCTCTCCAGCCGGGCACGATGGGCCGGCTGCTCGCAAAACTGGCAACTGGCCCGATGTCCCGACGCAAATCGGACCACCAGGCGATTTCCTTGAAGTTCCACGGTTCGGGCCGAACGGGCCATTTGGGCCAGCAGGCCCGCATCCTGCACGGCCTGCACCACACGTTGCCACACTGTTTGAGCATCCACGGCGGCGGAAGCCATCGGCACGGTGGCCGACTCCTGCGGGGCGGACCTGACCGCCGGAGGAGACGTTTTCTCCTCAGCGCGATCTACCGCGAGAGCGACCGGCGGTTTTTTTTTACCCGTCGTGGGACTGGAAGCCCCCGCGGCTTGGGCCGCCGCAGCCGTCCCACCGGCTGGAGTCACCGCCTGGCCGGATTGCACGCGAGAGATCGCCTGGGCCAACTGGTCCAGGTCCGGCAGCAGGGCCATCCGCACCAGGGCCGCTTCAGCCACCACCTGGCGATAGGTCACCTGGCGCATGCGGGCCAAGGCCTGGTCGGCAATCTGGAGCATGGCCAGTGTGCGTTCCGGGCCGCACTGGCTGGCCAGTTGCTCCACCTGGGGGGCTTCCTCGGGCAGGGCCTGCTGAAAAAGTTCCGGTCCGGCCCCCACGCACACCACCAGCACGTCGCGCAGGTAGGCGACCAGCTGCTGCATCACCTGGGCCGTGTCGGCTCCTTGACCCAGCAGGTGCTGCAGCCGCTGCAGCGCCTCCTTGGCCCGGCCTGCAAGCACCTCGTGCAACAGCTCCAGCACTTCCCCCCCGGCGGCGGTGCCTAGCAGCCGGTGGACCAGTTGGGCGGTGATGCGTTTTTCGCCGGTGGAGAGCACCTGTTCCAGCAGGCTCTGGGCGTCGCGCATCGAGCCGGCGGCTCGCCGGGCCAACAGCTCCAGGGCCGCCTGCTCCACTTCCACCTGTTCGCTTTGGGCGATCTGGCGCAGGCGCTGGGCGATCTGCGTCGGGCGGATGCCGGCAAAGTCGAACCGCTGGCAGCGGGAAAGGACCGTGGCGGGCAGCTTTTCCGGCTCGGTGGTGCAGAAGATGAACTTGACGTGCTCCGGCGGCTCCTCCAGCGTTTTGAGCAAGGCGTTGAACGCCTCGCGGGTGAGCATGTGCACTTCGTCGATGATGTAGATTTTGAAGCGGGCACGGCTGGGCCGCACCGAGACGTTCTGTCGCAACTGGCGAATCTCGTCGATGCCGCGGTTGCTGGCCCCGTCGATCTCCAGCACATCCACATCCTCACCCCGGGCCACCGCCTGGCAGATGTCGCACTGGCCGCAGGGTTTGTCCGTGGGGCCGCGGACACAGTTGAGGGCCTTGGCCAGGATGCGGGCCGTGGAGGTTTTACCCACCCCGCGAGCCCCGGTGAACAGATAGGCATGCCCCACCCGGCCCTGGGCAATGGCCCCGGCCAGCGCCTGGGCCACGTGCTCCTGGCCCACCAGCTCCTGGAACTGCTGGGGGCGATAGCGCCGGGCAACGACCTGGTAGGCGGGCTGATTCACGCACTCAGGGCCCCACGCGAGGAACATTTCGGCCCGGGCGATCCTGGGCCGGAGACCCACTGCACCCGGAGGGGACGCCTTAGGGCTGCTTCTTTCGACCTGACCCGGTTCGGCGATCTCCGCCGCAGGGGTCCCCGGCCTGGGACCGCCGGCGGACCTTCGGCAACGGGAACCACTATCTTTGTACGCACTGGCTGCCCGCAGGTCAAAGGGGGGGCGTGGAGGCTTGGGGGCTTGGAGGGCATGAGCCCCGCACGTCAGTGCGGGAAGAAGCAGTATCGGCGTGCGGCTTGCGGCTTGCGCCGGTGCGCTGGAGCTTCCGCTCCAGAGGTCTTGGGTCCTGGGTCTTGGGTCTTGAGGTGGTGCTGCCGCACCGGTGTGAGAACAAACGTCAACTTGCACAACCAAGAGCCCCCCGCGTAAGCGGGGGGAGAACAGCGAGCCGGGAGCGTAAGCTCCCGGAGCTAGAACACCCGAGGAGCAACTTTTTTCACTCCGCGAGTTCACACTCGCGGCTCGCTGTTGCAAGAGCCAAGCTTCAGCCACCGGAGGCGGAGAACGGCGAGCCGCCGACTTCAGTCGGCGGAGAAGATCGACATGCGTTTTTCTTGGCTCTCCGGGCGGCTAAAGCCGGGGGCTCGCCACTGGGTGCTGCCGCACCGGGGGCGTGGAGGCTTGGGGGCTTGGGGGCGTGGAGGCTTGGAGGGCATGAGCCCCGCACGTCAGTGCGGGGAGAGACAGCATCGGCTTGCGGCTTGCGGCGTGCGCCGGTGCGCTGGAGCTTCCGCTCCGCTGTGAGAATAAAACGCCAATTCTTGCAACTGGCGAGTCGCCGGCTTCAGCCGGCCGTGGGCCAGACGGGGGTTCAATTCTCGAAGTGCGCAGAAATCGGCGTTTGTTTGCCGGTTCTCTCCGTGAGTTCACACTCGCGGCCGGCTGGTACAAGAACAAGCACCAAAGTGCGTCTCACTTGGGCTTTTGCTGGCGGGCCTTGAGTTCCTGGAGCAGCTGCACCACTTCTTCGGCCACGCGCTCGCCGGTGCCCACTTCGGCGTAGCTGTGCAGGCCCATCCAGGTCTGGTAGCCGCCCAGGGCGTGGCCTTCGCGGTCCGGCAGGTAGCCGATCCAGTCGTTGGCCAGCTCGGCCACGTAGGTGTGCTCAAAGGGGGATTGCACCTTGATGCGGATGCCCAGGCTGGTGAAATACTCCGCCGGCACCCCGGCCAGGGCCACCGGACCGACGCGCAGAACCTGAAGCCATGTGTGCCGCCGCTGTCCCTGCTGGGGAGCCAGTTCCCGCCGCATGCGGCGGAACACCTTCACGATATACTCGGCACGCTTGGGGGCCCGCTTGCGACAGTAGGAGACCACTTTCTGGTCCTCGGTCTTTTCGTCGAAGGTGCGCACGCGAAAGGTGAAGCGGCGGCGCAGGGCGTCCACGCGATCCACATCCACCGGCCGGGCCTGCCGGTAGGCCTGGCGGACGGCCGCCTTGATCCGCTTGACCGCCTCGGCGGTGCGGACCGAAAGGTTGTGCGTGGAGCCGGAGGCCCCTTCCAGAAAACAGACCACCCCGCCCAACTCCTCTTCCAGCTCCTGGGCCGCCAGCCCGTAGAAGCTGGGCGAGCGGACGTTGCCCCCTCGGGTGCCGATGGTGTGCGTGGAGTGATTGAACACCAGCGCCAGCAGCTTTCCCTGCCGAGACTTGAACACCAGCACCGGCAACTGGGGATCGAACGGACCGGTGGGCCGCACCGCGTCGTCGCGGGGGCCGATCCAGTAGATGCGGCCGTCGCGCAGGAGCAGGCGGCTGTTCTGGCCCACGGTGCGTTCCTCCCCCAGGTGGAAATAGAACCGGGCCGGAGCCAGCCGCTGGTGGGCCTGGACCACCGCTTGCACGATCCCCTGCTGCAGCCGCCGGGTGAACACCTTGTCCCGATCATACCCGTGCACCCGGGTTACGCTGGGCGCATGGTGCGTGTGCGTGGCGCTGACCAGCACGCAGCGGGGCGGGATGCCGGTTTGTTTTTCGATTTGGGCCAGGGCCGGCTCCACAAAGTCCTTCTGCACGAACAGCACATCGCAGGAGACGAGGGCCACAGCGTTGCCGCGGGGCTTTTCCACCACGACGGCCGTGACGCGCAACTGGCCCTCCTGTCCGCGGGCATAACGGGGGCCGATGCTCCCGGCGATGACCATCGAATCGTCCGCTTCCAGGTTGACCGCGGCGGCGCCGACGCGGAGCTGGTCCTGGGCCAGGGCCGCAGGCGGGACAAGCAACAGGCAACCCAAGGCGGCTAGCAGGCGCATGGCAGGGATCTCCTGGTCTGGTGATCTGAGCGGTAGGTGTTCGGTGCGCTTCACCACGTTGCAGCTCGCCGGTGGCAAGCGGGCATCGGCGTTTGTTCTTGCACCAGCGAGCCGCGAGTGTCAACTCGCGGAGTGATAGAAAAACCGTTGCTGTTTGTCGATTCTGCTCCGCGGGCTGAAGCTGGCGGCTCGCCGTTTGCAAGAATTAGCGTTTGTTCTCACTCCGGAGCGGAAGCTCCGGCGTAAGCCGCAGGCCGCACGGCGCAAGCCGATGCTGTCTCTCCCCGCACTGACGTGCGGGGCTCATGCCCCCCAAGCCCCCACGCCCCCAAGCCTTCCAGGCCTTTACTTGCCTTCCTCGCGGCGGATGTAGGCGATCAGGTCGGCCACATCCTGCGGGGAGAGTTCCTTTTCCAGCCCTTCGGGCATGAGCGATTTGCCGGTGCTTTGCAGCGCTTCCAGGCGATTGCGGAGGATGGTGGTGCGCTTGTTCTCCTGGTTCACCAGCGTGATGCTGCTGCCACTTTCGCTGGCCATCATGCCGGTAAACACGCGGCCGTCGTCGGTGATGGCCAGGTAGGTGACGTATTTGCCATCGACCGAAGCGTTGGGGTCCAGGATGGATCGCAAAAGCGTCTCCGGCCGGCGGTCCGAAAGGGAGCGCAAGTTGGGACCCAGGTCGTACCCCACTCCGTCGAGCCGATGGCAGGCCGAGCAGTGTTTTTTGAACACCTCTCGTCCGCGCTTGGCCGAACCGGCCAGGCGAAGCGCCGCCTGGTAGCGGCGCAGCACCTCCCGGCGCTGGCTGCTGGTAGGGGCGGCAAGCAGTTTGGCTGCCCGTTTTTTCACCTGGGCATGGGGCGAAAGCCGCAACTGCTGCCGCATGGCGGCGTCCAGGTCGCTGCGGGCCACGGTGCCTTGTTCGATGGCCTTCAGCAGCTTGAGCGTCCATCCCGGGCGGGAAGCCAGCACGGAAAACGCTTCGCGCCGCATCCGTGGGCCGAAGCCGCGCCAGGCGTCAAGCAAAAGCCGGGCCACCTGGTCGTCGTTCTGCTTGCCCAGGTGGGCCATGGCCGCTTGTTGCACAGGCAGGGGCACCTGGGGCTGTAGCAGCCGGGCCAGCCGTTGCCAGTCCTCCCGGCGGTGCTCCTTTTGCCAAAGCAACAGCCGCACGGCCACCGCCCCCAGGTGCACGTCCGCGGGTTCTTGCTGGAGCAGTTTGCGGGCCTGCTGGGTAAGTTGCTCAACCTGGAGACGGAGTTTTTTCGTTTGCGGCTCTTGCGGCGGAAACAGTTGCCACAACTCTTTGCCACGGGCCCAAGCGGCCTCTTGGGCCGCAGCCACGGCCAGCAGCCGAAGCCGCAACGGGGCCTGGTTCGACGGGCCAAGCAACTCGGCCAGCGCGTCGCGCACCGTGGCTTCCTGCCCCCAGGCGATGGCCTGGGCCAGCAAGTCAGCCAACAGATCGGGGGCCTGGTCCGCCTGCGGGTCGCGGAACACCTGGCGGATCACCCCGGGCAGGTTTTTCTCGTTGAGCGAGCTGAACCCGGCGGCCCGCAGGAAAGGGTCGGCGCGGGTTTGCAGCAACATCCTGCCCAGCGTGCGGGCCGCCTCGGGTGAAGGCCACTGCCCCAACGAACAGAGCAGTTGCAGTCGCACCTTGGCGTGGGGATCTTTTTCCAGGGCCAGGGCCGCTTGCAGCACTTGAGGGTGCTTGAGGGCAAGCGGCTCGGCCAGCCGGAGCCCCTGGCGGCGCACGCCCGGGTGCGGGTCGGCCAGGGCCTGCTGGACCTGTTGCGGCTGCAAGGCCCCCAGCCCCTGCAGCGTCCACAAGGCGTGCACTCGGGCCAGCGGAGACTTGCTGCGGGCAAGCAGGTGCTGCAGGTGGAGCACCGCGTCCTGGGAGCCTCGCTGGAGGAGTAGCTCCTGGGCCAGATCGCGCAAGGGGCCGTTGGGACTTTCGAGCACATGCACCAGCTCGGCCGGGGAGAGCCGAGTCAGATCAGGCATGCGGCGCGGCGGGGCCCTGCGGCGATACACGCGCCAGATGCGCCCCCGGCCTTGGCCGGAACGGTAGTACGGGGCCAGCTCCTTGCGCCCCTGGGGCGTGAGGAACTGGGGGTGTTCGATCATGTAGCGGTACATGTCCACCACCCACAGCGCCCCGTCGGGGCCGGTGCGGACCATCACCGGGCGGCACCAGCGGTCGCGGGAGGCGAAGAAGTCCACCGGCCCGTCGTCGGCACGCCGAGCCCGGAAGGAAACCCCCTGCTCTACGATCTCGTAGCGTTGCACCAGGTTGTGAAACGGCTCGCAGGTAAAGCCGAACATCACCGGCTTGCCGTCCCAGGTGGTGGAAGGAAACAACAGCTCATCGCGGTAGATGGTGGCCGAACAGGCCGAGGTGAACCGTCCGGACTGCTCAAAGGAGTGGTAGCGCTTCTGCGGCTGCTTGGCCGGAAAGACCTTGGGATTGGGCGGCAGGATCAGTTGCCGCCGGGGATCGGGCGGGGCGAAGTGCGGGTTGCGGCGCAGGTAGGTATCTTCCAGCACGTAGTGCCACAGCGGGTAGCTGTTCTGCTGGCCGAACCAGTTGCCCCAGGGGTCCCGGTTGCGGCCGAACTGGGCCGGCCCGGCCAGCGGGTCCAGCCGTCCCGTGCGGGGATCGAAGCGGAAGTCCCGGCTCCCCAGCGGCACGAGCTGCCCGGTGCGCAGGCAGCGGATACGGCTGGCAGCGTTGTACTTGGCATGGTGGGCGCCGCTTGCGCAGTAGATCCAGTTGTCCAGCCCGCGCCGCAGCCCGTTCACCCGAAGCTGCTGGTTGCCGGCCAGAAAGCCGGTAAACCACACCTGGCGGCGGTCGGCCCGGCCGTCCCCGTCGGTATCTTCGGCGTAGAAGATCTCCGGGGCGGCAGTGACCAGGGCTCCAGAGCCCCAGGGAAGCACGCCGCCAGGAAACGCCACACCCTCCAGGAACACCGTGGAGCGATCATAGCGACCGTCGCCGTCGGTGTCTTCCAGCACGCGAATCCGCCCGCCAGGAGTGCCGCGGTTGTCGATCCCCAGCGGATAGTCGGCCATCTCGGCCACCCAGAGCCGCCCTCGGGCGTCCCAGGCAACGGCCACCGGGTCGGCCACCAGCGGCTCGGCGGCCACCAGCTCGACCACGTAGCCTTCGGGGACGTGGATGGTAGCTTTTTCCTCCTGGGGAGAAAGCGGGGGCGGGTCCGGTCGGAGGATTTTATCCTGCTGGGCCAGGACAACCGATGCGGGAACCAGCAGCAAAGCGACGAGCGGCGGCAGGAAAAGAAAAAACGGGGGCAACGCGAACCTTATCTGTTGCAAAGTGGTTTTCATGGCGCGTTGGGCTGGTTTCAAACGTCTTCTTGGTTCGCCCACACCGGAAGTTTACTCGAACAACCCCTTGGGCAACTCCTTTACGCCGCGTACGGTCACCCGGGCCACCTTGTCCCAAGGCACCAGGATCACCACGTGGTTGTTCTCCCCGGCGCTGGTGGCGAACAGGGCCGCCGGGGCGTGCAAGCTGGCCTCGGAAAAGGCCACCGGCACGAAGCGGTGTCCGTCTTCCAGGGTAATCTCGAACATGGCCTCCTCGTCCATCTCGTTCCACAGGGTTTCGAACATACGGGCCACAGGGTGCATTTCCGGACCGGGCATCGGGGGCGGAGGCGGCGGAACCTCCTCCAGCGGCTGAAGCTCCTCCACCCCCTGAAGCTCTTGCAGCATCTCGGCCACGTCGGACCGGGGGGCGCTGCCACTTCCCTCGGGCACGGGCAGCAGAGACTCTTCGGTCACAGCCCCTTCCGCCCCCGACTCGGCCAGAGACTCCAAAAACTCACTCTCCGGGGCAGGCGATTCTTCAGCAGGAGGCCCTTCCGACTCCACTTCTTCCAGGGCAGGGGGTTCGGCAGGGGGGGCTTGCTCCTCAGGCGGTTGCGCGGCCGGTTCCTCGGCTTCTTGGGGAAGATGCGGGGTTTCCGGGGCTTCGCCCTCGGGCTCTTCCAGCACCGGAATCTGGAACTCCTCGTCACAGTGAGGACATTTTCCCCGACGCCCGGCACGGCTCACCGGGGCGGTGAGCTGGTGGTCGTTGGGACAGAGAAACTCGAACAGCTCCACCGCCCGGGGCATTTCCCCTTCGGAGGGCTGGGGGATTTGCAACAGCACCTGGCACTCGGGGCAGCGGGCCAGGCGCCCCGCCCGCGAATCGCGGCACGTGATCACGTGGTCGTTGGGGCACAGGAACTTCATGGCGGTTCCCGCAAAAACAAGCGCAAAAGGAGGCTAGGGTTCGTGGTAGTCCTTACCGTTGAGACTGTCCAGCACCGAACTTTGCCAGGCGGCCAAGCGGCGGCGCAGGCGCTGCACCACCTGGGGATGCTGCTGGGCCACGTTGTGCCGCTCGCTCGGATCGCGCTGCAAATGGTACAGCTCCCAGCGAAAGCCTCCCTTGATCGGCACGCGGTGCAGCTTCCAGGGGCCTTCGATCCAGGCGGCGTGCCCCCGCCGGGCGTCCTCCGAGGTGTAAGTGCGGGTGAGCTTGCCGGCGCGCAGGTCGAGCTGCTCCGGGTTGCGCGGTTCCCGGCCCTGTTGTTGGGCCTTTTGCAACCGCTGGAGAATCTGTCGGCTGCGCTTGGGGCGGCCGCGTGTCGGATAGACCCAAAAACCGAGTCCTCGGCGGCGCTGCCACGGCTGCCCGCGGATCAGCCCGGCCAGGCTCTCCCCGTCCAGCACCGGCTGGTGTTCTACTTCCACCCCGGCAAGCTCCAACAGCGTGGGGTAAATGTCCACCGTGCCGCAGGGGATGTCCACTTGTCGCGGGGAGCGGATCACCGCAGGCCACTCGATCACCGCGGGGACACGAATGCCCCCTTCCCAAAGCTGGCCCTTGTGGCCCCGCAGCGGACCGTTGGAACCGGGCGAGCGACCCCCATTGTCGCTGGTGTACCACACCAGGGTGTTTTCGGCCACGCCCAGCTTGCGCAGGCCGCGGCGCAGCAGTCCCATGGCCCGGTCGATCCCCGTCACCTCGCCGTAGTAGTTCTGCTTGCGGGGAGGCTGGTCCGGATACAGGGCTTTCAGCTCCTCGGTGGCCACGTGCGGCAGGTGCGGATTGCCAAACCAGATCACGGCCAGAAACGGCTTCTCCTGCCGCACGCACCGCTCGATGAACTCCAGGGCAAGCTCCACGGTGACCTGGGAGCTTTCGCCCCGGGTGGCGATCACGCGGCCATTGAGTGAAAACAGCGGATCGTTTTCGTAAAAGTTGGGGCTGGAGGCCCAGTGGTCGAACCCGCTGTTCCCCGGGCACACCGGGCTGGCCGCCTGCACCGAGCCCAGGTGCCACTTGCCGAAATGCCCCGTGGCATACCCGGCCCGGCGAAGCGCCTCGGCCAGCGTCACCTCTTGGGGCCGCAGCGTGTGCCCCCAGGAGAAACAGGCAAAACGGTTGGGATGTCGCCCGGTGAGCACGCTGCCCCGGGTGGGCGAGCAGACCGGGGCGGCCGCGTAGAAGCGGTTGAACCGCAGCCCCGAGCGGGCCATTTCGTCCAGCACCGGGGTCTTGAGCACCGGGTGGCCCTGGTAGCCGGCATCGCCCCAACCCTGGTCGTCGGCCATACAGAGCACAAAGTTGGGCCGCGGGAGCGATTCTTCCTCTGCCGCGGACTTTGGCCCTCCGGCGCAAAACACCCCGGCCCAGGCCAGGCACACGGTCACTTGCAGGAAACCGAAGCGCAACATGGTCGGCAACTTGCACACAAGAGACACCCGGGCATGCAACGACTCTGGTTACCGACCAAGTGTGACCGCCGGCAGGTGCGGTGTCAAACACTGGCCCGGCGGCCGAGGCGTTGATTGAGTCAGCAGCCGTTGTGCTTTTTTAATGCAACCGGGAGCTTGTGCTCCCGGCTCGCTGGTTTGGTGTGGCTGCTTATTTGGCTCTCCCCCGGCTTCGTATGTGTTTAGCGTGCAAGCTCAAGACGGAGCGTTTCCAGAGCAAAAAAGTGTCGATTTTTGTCCGGCGAGCCCCGGACTTCAGTCCGGGGAGAGCCGAAGAAACGCATTCGGTTGTTTTTCTCCGCCAGCTGAAGCTGGCGGCTCGCCATCCCTTCAAGCCCCCAAGCTTCCACGCCCCCAAGCCCCCGGAGCGGAAGCTCCGCCGCAAGCCGCAAGCCGATTCCGTCTCTCCCCGCACTGACGTGCGGGGCTCATGGCCTCCAAGCCTCCACGCTCCGGCACCGGGGCGCTACCGGCGATTTTCCTCCTGTGTTAGCATGAGCTTTCGCTCAGGATCGGCACGCTCCGGTCGTTGCGTTTTCCGGGAAAAACCACTTCCCGGTTTGCTCACTACCTTTCCATTCAACCATTCCATTCAACCATATTCGGCGGCATCGGTCATGGCACTTACTCCCATGATGAAGCAGTACCAGCAGGCCAAGGCGGCCTGTCCGGACGCCGTGCTGCTGTTTCGCATGGGCGACTTTTACGAGCTGTTCTACGAAGACGCCCACACGGCCGCCCGCGTGCTCAATCTCACCCTGACCAGCCGCGACAAGGGGGAAAACCCTGTGCCCATGGCCGGGTTTCCCCACCACCAGCTGGAGAACTACCTGGGCAAGCTGGTCGCGGCCGGTTACCGCGTGGCCATCTGCGACCAGGTGGAAGACCCCCGGCAGGCCAAAGGGCTGGTACGCCGCGAAGTGACCCGGATTGTCACCCGCGGCACGCTCACCGAAGAGGCGCTGCTGGACCCCCGGGAGAGCAACTTTCTAGCCGCCGTGAGCCTGCCGCCGCAAGCGCCTCGGGCAAGGGAGGGAGAGCCTCGGGCGGGGCTGGCCTGGGTCGATCTTTCCACCGGGCAGTTTTTTGCTTCCGTGGTCGCCCCGGGGGAGCTGTGGGACGAACTGGCCCGCGTCCAGCCGGTCGAGTGCCTGCTGCCGGAAGGAGCCACGCTGCCGGAGGCCCTGGCCCGCCAAGGCGTGGTGCAGACCACACGCCCCCCGTGGCACTGGGAACCCCGTACCGCCGAGCAGGCGCTGCTGGAACACTTCGGCACGCAATCGCTGGAGGGGTTCGGCTTCGATCCGCAAGAAGACCAACCCGGCATCCTCGCCGCCGGCGTGGTGCTGCAATACCTCAAGGAAACTCAAAAAGGCTCGCTTGCCCACCTGGATCGCCTGCTGCCGTTTCGCACCACCCGGTGGCTGCTGCTGGATGAGTTCACGCGGCGTTCGCTGGAATTGTCGCGCACCATGCGCAGCGGCTCGCGACACGGTTCGCTGTTGTGGGTGCTGGATCAGACCGTCACCGCCCCCGGCAGCCGCGAGCTGGCCCAGTGGGTGGCCCATCCCCTGACCAGCGTCGAGCATATCCGGCAGCGGCAACAGGCTGTGGCCGCGCTGGTGGAGGACGAGGCGCTGCGCGAGGCACTGCGGGCGGAGCTGAAGCGGCTCTACGACCTGCCCCGGCTCCTGGCACGCATCGCCACCGGCCGAGCCACCCCCCGGGACCTGAAAGCCGTGGGCGACTCGCTGGCGGTGTTTCCCCAGGTGCGCAAGCTGCTGGCCCCCCGCGACGAACGGCTCCTGCAACACCTGGCCGGGCAGATCGACCCCTGCCAGGAGCTTTGCCGGCGGTTGCAACAGGCCCTGGTGGACGATCCGCCGCTTGCAATCCAGGAAGGGGGGATCATCCGCCCCGGCTACCACCAGCGCCTGGACCAGTTGCGTCAACTGGCCCAGGGAGGCCGGGAGTGGATCGCCCGTTACCAGGCCGAGCAGATCCGGCGGACCGGCATCCCCTCGCTCAAGGTGGGGTTCAACCAGGTGTTCGGCTACTACCTGGAGGTGACCAACGCCCACCGGGACAAGGTGCCCGAAGACTACATCCGCAAGCAGACGCTCAAGAACGCCGAGCGTTACATCACGCCGGAGCTGAAGGAATACGAGCAGAAGGTGCTGCAAGCCGACGAAGAGGCGCGGCAGCTGGAGCAGGAGCTGTTCTTGGAACTGCGCCGGCAGGTGGCCCAGCAGGCTCCCTCGCTTCGCCGCAGTGCCGAGGCGCTGGCCCGACTCGACGTGCTGGCCGCCCTGGCCCACCTGGCCGTCCGCCGCGGTTACGTGCGGCCCGAGGTGATCGAGGAGCCGGTGCTGCACATCACCGCCGGGCGGCACCCGGTGCTGGATGTGACCGAGCCGGAAGGGACCTTCGTGCCCAACGACGTCCACTGCGACCAGCAACAACGCATCCTGCTCATCACCGGGCCTAACATGGCCGGCAAAAGCACCTACATCCGCCAGGTGGCCCTGTTGGTCATCATGGCCCAGTTGGGCAGCTTCATCCCCGCCCAAGAAGCCACCGTGGGCGTGGCCGATCGCATTTTTGCCCGCGTGGGGGCCAGCGACGACCTGGCCGGGGGGCGAAGCACCTTTATGGTCGAGATGACCGAAACGGCCCGCATCCTCAACACCGCCACGGCCCGCAGCCTGGTCATCCTGGACGAAATCGGCCGAGGCACAAGCACTTATGATGGGCTTTCGCTGGCCTGGAGCGTGGTGGAGTACATCCACCGGCGGATCGACTGCCGCACGCTGTTTGCCACGCACTACCACGAGCTGACCGAGCTGGCCCAGCACTTGCCCCGGGTAAAAAATCTCAACGTGGCGGTGCGGGAATGGAACGACCAGGTGGTGTTCCTGCATCAGATCGTCCCCGGCGCGGCCGACAAAAGCTACGGCATCCATGTGGCCCGACTGGCCGGCGTGCCCGAGGAAGTAATCCAACGGGCCCGGACGATCCTGGCCCAACTGGAGGAGGAACACCACCGCGGGGCCGAGCGCCTGCGGGCGGTGGCTGTGGAGGTGAACTCGGTGCCGCGGCAACTGTGGCTTTTCGAGCCACCGCACCAGGGGGTGATCCAGCGCCTGCGCCAGGTGGACGTGGAGCGCACCTCGCCGCTGGAAGCGCTGCAACTGCTCCAGGAACTAAAAGAACAGCTCAAGCGGGAGAGTTGAGCCGGTGACGGCAAGCAGCTACCGCCTGGGCGATACGATCGCCGCCGTAGCTTCCGGCCCCGGCGGGGCTCCCCGGGGGATCGTTCGCATAAGCGGCCCGCTTACGATCCCGGTGCTGCGCAAGCTCGCCGTGCCCGAACACCGGGAACAACTCCGCCCCGGGCGATTTGCCCGCCGCCTGGCCCTGGGGCTGCAACTGCCCGGCTGGCAACTGCCACTAGAAGCCCAGGTGTTCCTGTGGCCCCAGGGCCGAAGCTACACCCGTGAAGCGGCCGCCGAGGTGCATACCTGGGGCTCGCCGCCGGTGTTGCAGGCCGTGCTGGAGCAGTTGTGCCGGGCCGGGGCACGCCCGGCCGCCCCCGGCGAGTTCACCCTGCGGGCGTTTCTCTCTGGGCGGCTCGATCTGGCCCAGGCCGAAGCCGTACTGGGGGTCATCCAAGCCCAAGACCCCCAGGAGCTCCAGACCGCCCTTGATCAACTGGCCGGCGGGGTGGGGCGTTTGCTCCTTCCGGTGCAGGAGGAACTGCTGGAGCTGCTGGCCCATGTGGAAGCGGGACTGGATTTCGTCGAGGAGGACATCCAGTTCATCTCCCCCGAGGAGCTGGCCCGGCAGCTTGACCGCCTGCTGGACCAGCTGCAGCAGTTGCAGCGGCAGTTTCAGCAGCGTCGCCGGGCCGAGAGCCGATGGCGCGTGGTGCTTTGCGGCAGCCCCAACGTGGGCAAAAGCAGCCTGTTTGCCGCGCTGACCGGGCAAGCGGTGCTGGTTTCCCCCACGCCGGGGACCACGCGGGATTACTTGCAGGCCGAGCTGCTCTGGGGGGGGATGCCCCTTGCGCTGGTGGACACGGCCGGGGCCGAGGCGGTTTCTACGGAAAAGCAGGGCGGCGTCGAGGGCCAGGCCCAGCATCTGGCCCGGCAGCAGCAAGAACAGGCCGACCTGGTGCTGTTTTGCCTGGACAGCACGCGCACGCCCAACGCCTGGGAACAGGAGCAACTCTCCCGCTTAGGCTCCCAGGCCATCGTCGTCTGGACCAAGGCCGACCTGGTCCCCCGCCGGCCGTCTCGTCCCCCGGGGCTTGCAGCCCAGATGCCCGTTCTTGTTACCAGCAGCCGCACCGGGGAGGGCCTGGGGGAGCTGCGTCGCGGTGTGGTGGAAAAGCTGCGCGGTCTTGGCTCCTCCACCGCGTCGGTGATCCCGGCCACGGCCGCCCGCGGAGCAGAAGCTCTTGGTGGGGCCGTGCAGTCGCTGGAAGAAGCCCTGCGGCTGGTCCAGGCCCGGGAGCCGGAGGAGCTGGTGGCCGCCGCGCTTCGCAGCGGTGCGGACTGGCTGGGGCAGGTCTTGGGCACCGTTTATACCGAGGATATTCTGGACCGCATCTTCAGCCGCTTTTGTATTGGGAAGTGATGCCCGCCAGGGCACGGCGTCCCGGACTGCTTCAACAACCGCTCCCCCTTGCCATGTCCGAGCCGATCGCCTGCACCCACGAACTGGCCAAGTGCTACGGCACGTTGACGGCCCTGGAGGATTGCACGCTGGAGGTGCATCCGGGGGAGGTGTTGGGGCTGTTGGGGCCCAATGGGGCGGGCAAAACGACGCTGCTGCGGATATGGGCCGGGCTGATCCGCCCCAGCCGGGGCCAAGCGCGTATCGCAGGTCTTGACTGCTGGTACCAGGCCGCCGCGGTGCATCGCCACTTGGGCTACCTGCCCGGGGAAGTGCGGTTGTTTCGCCGCATGAGCGGCCAGGCGGTGTTGGAGTTGCTGGGGAAACTCCACCCCCGGGGGAATGTCGCGGCGGCCGTGGAGCTGGCCCGGCGGTGGGAGTTGGACCTTTCGTGCCGTGTGGATCGGGCCTCCAGCGGCATGCGGCAAAAGCTGGCCCTGGCCCATGTCTGCTCGCTGAATGTGCCGCTGCTGGTGCTGGATGAGCCCACGGCCAACCTGGACCCGGACGCCCGAGCCCAGGTGCTCCACTACCTGCGCGGGCTCCGCAGCGAAGGAAAAGCCGTGGTGTTTTCCTCGCACGTGCTGAGCGAGGTGGAGCAGGTGTCGGATCGGGTGGCCATTCTCTACCAGGGGCGATTGCGTTACGTGGGAGCACTGGAACAGTCGCGGCGCAGCTACCGCATCCGGTTACGCCTCGCGGCAGGGGCCAACCAGACGCTTCGGCCTCCGCCGGAATGTCCCTTGCGTCGCCGCGGTAGCCGGCAGTGGGAGTTGGAGGTGCCTCGGCTCCAGCCGGAGCTGCTCCGTTGGCTGGCCACACTGCCGGTGGAGGAAGTGCAAGTGCAGCCGCTGGCCCTGGAACAGTTGTATCGCCAAGTCATCCGGCAGGAGAAGACATGAACGCGGCCCTGTGGCGACACGCCTGGCGGGAGAACTGGCCCTTGGGCACGGGCATGGCCACGCTGCTGCTGGCCTACCACTTGTTGTTTGTGTGGATGGTGAGCCTGGTGGATCTGGGCTATCTGGGGACGTTCTTGCGGTTTGGCCTGCGCCTCCCCCTGCAGAACTTGCTCCCCATCCCGCTGGAACAAGTGACCACCTCCCGGGGAATGGTCTCCTTGGCCTGGATGGACGCGGTGCCGGTGTTGTTGTTTTCGGCCTGGGCCGTGGCCCGGGGCTCCGATGCCGTCAGTGGCCCCCTGGACCGCGGCGAGCTGGAGTGGCTGCTCACGGCTGGAGTTTCACGTTGCGGATTCCTGGCCGCACAGATCGCGGTAGCCTGTGCCTGGTCGATGCTGGTGGTAGGGGCTGGTTGGGTTGGCACGCTGCTGGGGCTGTGGTGGATCGACCTGGGCGAGACGATCCGCCCCGGAACTTTTCTGCCCGCGGTGGTCAACACCTGGGGCGTGACGTTTTTTCTTTATGCGTTCACGGTGCTGGTTTCGGCCGCGGGGCGCTATCGGCGTTATACCGTGGGAGTGGTGGGAGCGGTGTATGCCGTGCAGTTGATCCTGAAGGTGGTGGCGCGGATGAGCCCCTGGAAATGGCTGGCCGGGCTAACGTTTTTTGGGGCGTTCGAGCCGGCGTGGCTGGTCCACCAGGAGCATCCCTGGTGGGAGTGTGCCAAGTACACCCTGCCGTTGGTGGGATTGGGGGCCGCGTTTCTTCTCCTGGCCTTTTGGGCGTTACAGCGGCGCGATGTGCCTGCGGCATTGTAGGTTGCGCAGAGGTTGGCACCGCTGCTGGAGCCCGTATAGTTTCCCTGATCGGACCCCCTTTCCGAGATGGCAAGTTTGGTGCAATTGGGAACGGAAACCATTTAGAGAAAACTGGCTTGCGGCTCTCAAGGCACTCTGCCAGCACAGCCGATATCCAAGAACGACTCGGTTGCCCCAAGGTGGCCGAACGCTACGCCAAGCGTGCAAGAGGAAGCCAGGAGTTCCGAGGCGGTTGAAATCGAGTCTGCGGGAGGCTCGACGGACCTGGCCCTACGAGTACCTGTGAACTGAGTTGAACGGGTACGTCTTGGACCCGCAGGCAACGCCAGGTGGGAATCTACACACACCGGTACCGTCGTGGGTTCAAGGCGTGGGGACGTGCAACCGCAGTTCCATGGACAGGAGACGTGGTTCCATGAAGTGGAAAGTCTTTTTAGGAACGGTCGTATTGAGCATCGGGCTGTGTAGCCAGAGCTACGCTTTCGGATTGCTGGACCAGTTGCTGGGCACCGGCGGCGGCTGCTGCGAGCCGGAGCCGACCTGCTGCGAGCCGGCTCCTCCCAGCTGTTGCGAACCGGAACCGCAGTGCTGCGAGCCGGAACCGCAATGCTGCGAGCCGGAACCGCAATGCTGCGAGAAGCCTTCCTGCTGCAAGAAACACTGCGGCTTGCTGGATGGCCTGAAGCGGTTGTTCCCCTGCCACCGTTGCGGCAAGAAGGCCTGCTGCGAGCAGGAAGTGGCTTGCTGCGAAAAGCCCGAGCCGAAGTGCTGCGAGCCAGAACCCAAGTGTTGTGCTCCCGAGCCGAAGTGCTGCGAAAAGCCTTCCTGCTGCCATCGTAAGAAACGCTGCTGCCGCCGCACTCTCTTGGACACCCTGTTTGGCAGCCGTTGCTGCAAGAAGAAACGCTGCTGTCACCAAACCAGCTGCTGCGACGGCGCGGCCGCCCCGGCCCAAGCCGCTCCTCAGGAAGCGGCCCCGGTGCCCCCGGCTCCGATGACCGACTCCTCGGCCGCCGCCAGCCGCCACAGCTGGGTGCGTCCCGCCAGCCGGGTCGTCCGCCGGTAAGAGCCCAGGGAGTCGCTGACTCCTGACGCGGACAACTGCCTCCAACCGCCTAGGTTCTTCCGCCTGGGCGGTTTTTTTGTGGTTCTCGCCAGCAGGGGCAATGCCCTGGCCCGAGCTGCTCTTGACTCCCCGGGAGGCCGTGCCGGAAAAAGGACCCCAAGCGGCCCTCTTGTTCCGCCCACACACGGAATGCAAACCCCATGAGCAACCCTTCTGCCGCCGAGGCCACTTCGGAAAACCGTGCGCTGGTGACCGTTTCCGGTTACCGGGGAGTCGTGGGATCCAGCCTCACCGCCGACCAGGTCCTCGCCTACCTGGCCGCTTTCGGCACCTGGCTTCCCCCGGGGCCGGTGGTGCTGGGGCGCGACGCGCGTCCCTCGGGCACCATGTTGGCCCAAGCTGCCTCGGCCGCCTTGCTGGCCACCGGACACGACGTGATCCCCGCAGACATCGTTCCCACTCCGACTCTGGGCGTGCTGGTCGATTCCTTGCAGTCCTCCGGGGGCGTGATGGTCACGGCCAGCCACAATCCGCCGGAATACAACGGACTGAAGCTGTTTGTCCGTGAGCCGGCCACCGGCCAAGGCCGCGTGCTCACCGCCGAAGAAGGCCGGCAGGTCAAGCAACTCTACGAGCAGCACCACTTCGCCTGGAGCAACGCCCAACGCACCGGAAAGCTGCTCCCGTGCGATACCCCCTGGCAGGAACACCTGCACCGCGTGCTGACCACGGTGGACGTCGATCGCATCCGCCAGCGGCGGTTTCGCGTGCTGCTGGATGCCAACGCCGGGGCCGGAGGCCCCGCGACGCTGGAGCTGCTGGAAGCGCTGGGCTGCCAGGTCGTTCCCTTGGCGGTGGAGCCCACAGGCCGGTTCGCTCACGGGGCCGAACCCGTGGAAGCCAACCTGTACCAGTTGGGGCCGCAGGTGGTGGAGAACGGGTGCCACGTGGGCTTCTGCCTGGACCCGGACGCCGACCGCCTGGCCTTGCTCGACGAAGGGGGGCAGTACCTGGGCGAAGAATATACGCTGGCCCTGTGTGCCTGGCACCGCCTGGCACAGCAACCCGGGCCCCTGGCCACCAACTGCGCCACTTCTCGGCTCATACGACACCTGGCCCAGCAATACGGCGTGCCGCTGGAGATCACCCCTGTGGGCGAGGCCCACGTGGTGCAAGGGATGCTCCGCGTGGGAGCTGTTTACGGCGGGGAGGGAAACGGCGGCCCGATCGATCCCCGGGTGGGCCTGGTGCGCGATGCCTTGGTCGGGATGGCCCAGGTGCTCGACTTGCTGGCTGCCCGCGGGCAAAGCCTCTCGGAACTCAAAAGAGAGTTGCCCCCTTCGTTCATGGTCAAGCAGGTGCTCCCCCTGCCCGGCGAGCACCTGCCGCAGTTCTACCGGCGGTTGCAGGAGCACTTTGCCGACGCCAAGGCGAGCCGTCCCGATGGACTGCGGCTGGACTGGCCCGAGGCGTGGCTGCTGGTGCGCCCCAGCAACACCGAGCCGGTGGTGCGACTGATTGCCGAAGCAACCACGGAGCAAAAAGCCCAACGGCTGATCCACCAGGCGATCCAACTGGCCGGCTCGCTTGGTTCTTGAGCTGCGGCACCTGCCTGCCACCGGAGTACGTGTTTAGCGTGCAAGCCCAAGACGGAGCGTTTCCGGAGCAAAAAAGTATCGATTTTTGTCTGGCGAGCCCCGGACTTCAGTCCGGGGAGAGCTGAAGAAGTGCTTTTGCTTATGCCTCCGGGAGCTGAAGCTCCCGGCTCGCCGATTTTGCCTGTTTGACGTTTGTTCTTGGACTGGAGCGGAGGCTCCCGGTTGCTGCGGCGTGCGCCGCCTCCGGTGGCTCCAAGCCAGCGGCTTGCCATTGGCAAGAATAAACGCTTATTTCCGTCTCGTGCGGAAGCGTTGGAGCAACAAGGTGCTAGCTGGCTAAACAGGTACGCCGCAGAAGCGCTTTTGTTCTACAATGAGCGACAGCGGCGGCTTTGGCTAGGGAGGTCTTGCCATGAACGAGGCTTATCTGCTTGGCGGGTTACGTACTCCGGTGGGTAAGTTTCTTGGCGGGCTGGCGTCGGTGCCGGCTCCGCAACTGGCCGCACTGGCCATCGGCCAGCTCCTGGAGCAGTTGCACCTGGCCCCCGATGAGGTGGAAGAGGTGATCGCCGGGGAGGTGCTTTCAGCGGGGGTGGGGCAGGCCCCGGCCCGGCAGGCGGCCCTGGGAGCGGGGCTTCCGCCGACGGTGGCCGCCGTGACGGTGAACAAGGTGTGCGGCTCGGGGCTGAAGGCCGCCATGCTGGCTGCCCAGGCGGTGCGTTGCGGGGACGCCGCGGTGGTGGTGGCCGCCGGCATGGAGTCGATGAGCCAGGCCCCGTTTCTGCTCCCCCGTGTGCGGCAGGGGTGGAAGTTCGGCCACCAGCGGGCCCTGGACCACATGCTGCACGACGGACTGTGGTGCGCGTTTGAGGACCAGGCGATGGGCCAGGTGGCCGAGTACACCGCCCGCAAACATCAGATCACGCGCCAGGAACAAGACCACTTTGCGGCCGAAAGTCACCGTCGGGCCGTGGCCGCCTGGGAGCAAGGGGCCTTCCAGGCCGAGGTGGTGCCGGTGCCCAATCCCAAGTGTCCCGAAAAAATCCTGCTTGCCCGGGACGAAGGCCCCCGAGCCGACACCACCCCCGAAACCCTGGCCCGGCTGCGACCGGTGTTCGATCCGCAAGGGAGTGTGACCGCAGGGAACGCTTCGCAGCTGAGCGACGGGGCGGCGGCGGTGGTGGTGGCCGACCGGGAAGTGGCTCGCCGGGTCGCCTCTCCACTTACCTGTCGCGTGGTGGCGACGGCTACCAGCGGCGGGGAGCCGCGGGAGCTGTTCACCGCCCCGGTGGAGGCGATCCGCCGCGTGGTCCAAAAGGCCGGAATGCCCCTGGAGCAGGTGGACCTGGTGGAACTGAACGAAGCCTTTGCCGCCCAGATGCTGGCCTGCTTGAAGCAGCTCCCGCTGGATGCGCAGAAGGTGAACGTCCACGGGGGAGCGGTGGCCCTGGGCCACCCGATCGGGGCCAGCGGCACCCGGGTGCTGGTGACGCTGATGCACGCCCTGGCCCGGTACAACAAGCAATTCGGCATTGCGGCTTTGTGTCTGGGCGGAGGCAACGCGGTAGCCATGCTGATCGAGCACGTGGGCGAGCAACCCGCTTGAACCCCCCCTCTTGGGGGGCGCCCAGGGATGATCCGCGGGGGCAGAATTGGTTTTTTCCGCCTAAGGTGTACTGGACGAATCGGTTGGGCTGATTAGAATTGATCGGACTAAGGCGGTACCGGATCTACGGCTCTTGGCGAAAATGGGCGTCGTTTGGACGCGCCCCTTGGCCCCGCCCCGCTTAGTGCGACATGCCGGACCATGCAGTTTCCCGTTCCCCCGACTGGCATGACTCTCAGGGAACTGTCCATCCTGCTGCTTTCCTTGGGCGAGTTGGGGCACGACGGCCAAGGAGGATCTTTTGCGCCAACAAAGAGCATCGCTGTGGAGAAAGTTTTTCCGGTCCGCCGGGATTGCGCGTGCACACGCTGAGGAGGACACCGCCGGTCAGCAGCCTCCCGCCGGAAGCTGGTGAACCCAGGGAAAGTGTTCGGGAGCGATAAAGGTTTCGTCACCGTAATTTATTGCCATTTGGTCACTTGCGGCGAGCACCTGCTGTCCGCGGTGTTACAATCCTGGTAGAAAGGGCCTTCGCATCCCGGAGCCGAAGGCCGTGGATGTCGGGTTTGATGGTGTCCTGAATGCCGGTCGGCTGCAACCTGGGCGCCTGTGCCTTGGTGCGGGGCTTCAGGCCGCACCCGTCCGGCAGCCAACTGTCCTCCCCAAGGCGGAGAGCTGGTGCCCATGTACAATCCACTGTTGGAGGAATTGGAAGACGATCACTCTCCCAGTCCGGAAGAAGTGGTCGAAGAACTGGCCGAGGTCGAGGAGCTGGACGAGCTGGAAGACGACCTGCCCGTGGATGAGCCCACACCGGTGGACCTCAACGAAGCGGCCGCCGAGACCGAAGAGCTCCTGGCCGACGACAACGAAACCTGGTCCGACGACCCGGTGCGGATGTACCTGACCCAAATGGGCGAAATTCCGCTGCTGACCCGGGAACAGGAAATCTCCCTGGCCCGCCAGATCGAAATGTCCCGCGCCCGCTTCCGACGCAAGCTGCTGGAGTGCGATTGGGTGCTTCAGCAAGCGGTGCGGACGCTGGTGCGGGTGCACAAAAACGAGTTGCCCTTTGATCGCACCGTGCAGGTGTCGGTAACCGACCGCCTGGAAAAAGACCAGATACTCCAGCGCCTCCCTCACAACCTGCGTACTCTCCAAGCCCTGCTGCGGCGCAACAAGCGCGACTATCGCCTGGCCACTTCCAAAAAGGCTCGCAAGGCCCAACGCCTGGCCGCCTGGCAGCGATTGGGGCGTCGTCGGGCGCGGGCCGTGCGGCTGGTGGAGGAGTTGGGCCTGCGCACCCAGCGGATCGAGAACCTGATCGATGCCCTGGAAGGGTTCAGCCGCCAGGTGGACGAGCTGAAACGCCAACTGGCTGAAATGAAACGGCTCAAGGTCCCTCCCCAGCAACGCAAGCCCTTGCTGGACCAGTACCGCTCCATCCTGCAAATGCTGCAAGAGACCCCCACCAGCTTGCGCCGCCGGGTGCAGTACCTGAAGAAAGCCTACGCCGAGTACCAGGAAGCCAAACGCGGGCTCTCCGAGGGCAATCTGCGACTGGTGGTCTCGATTGCCAAGAAGTATCGCAACCGCGGCTTGAGCTTCCTGGACTTGATCCAGGAGGGGAACGCGGGATTGATGCGGGCGGTGGACAAGTTCGAGTACCGCCGCGGCTTCAAGTTCTGTACCTATGCCACGTGGTGGATTCGGCAGGCAATCACCCGGGCCGTGGCCGACCAGAGCCGCACGATCCGCATCCCGGTGCACATGGTCGAAACCATGTCCAAGGTGCGCAACGTGGCCCGCAGACTCTATCAGGAATTCGGCCGCGAGCCCACCATCGAGGAGATCGCCGAGGCGGCCGGCACCCCCGTGGAAGAAACCCGGCGGGTGATGGCCATGAACCGCTACCCGATTAGCCTCGACCGTCCGGTGGGCAACAGCGAAGACAGCCAATTTGGCGATCTGCTCCCGGACCAGGAAGCCGAAAACCCGGTCCAGGGAGCCACCCAGGACATGCTCAAGGAGCGGATCAACAAGGTGCTCAAGACCTTGAGCTACCGCGAGCGGGAGATCATCAAGCTCCGCTACGGGCTGGGCGACGGCTACAGCTACACGCTGGAGGAGGTGGGCACCATTTTCAAGGTGACCCGCGAACGCATCCGCCAGATCGAAGCCAAGGCGGTACGCAAGCTCCAGCAGCCCAGCCGCAGCCAGGAGCTGGCCGGATTCCTCGACTAGCCCCCCCTTTCTGCCCTCTTTGCCCCGGCACGGCCCCCTTGCCCCTGGGGGGCCGTGCTTCTTTGTGCGCAAGGTCTGCCGATCCAGCAAAGTTTGCCAAACGATTACAGTCTTCCCCCCTGGGTGCCGATATGCTCTGATGCCCCAACACGCTTTCCCTTATTTGCGGCCGATACTATGTGGTGCGCGCAGTGCATGCAGGATGTTCCCGTGCTGCCCGACGGATCGAATGTCCGCTGCAGCCGCTGCCAGGCGGTGCTGTCCGCCCCGGAACACCTGCCGCAGGCTTCGCAATCCCTGGAAGCGGGAACATCCGCCGGCTTGCCTGCAAGCTCTGCGGAGCGGCTCCGCCACGAGCTGGAGGCCCTGGAAGTCGATCTGCTCCAGACCCGCTGCCAGCTGGAGGCGATCCAGACCGCCTTGCAACAGGAGCCGGAAGACTGGCAGTGGCTATGGGCCAGCGAGGGTTACCTGCGTTGGGACGCCCAGAGCGTGGCCCTGCGTGGCCCCCAGGGCCGGCAAGCCCCCCCGGCCAAGCCCCCCTTGGAACAAGCTTCCCCGGCGGTGCAGTCCACCCCCGCCCAAACGGCTGCTCGGCACCTGGGCGAGCTGCTCATCTACCTGGCCGCCATGTTCTTTTCCTTGGGCGGCGTGCTGGCCGCCTGGGCGCACTGGGGAGCTCGGGAGCAATTTTGGGGGATCGCCTGGCCCGCCCTGGCCGGTTCGGCGGCCGGATTGTTGTTGGGCGTG